>Ga0209016_1001338_pt1 | contig 20308 bp, 17 predicted proteins | sample EPASupsiteSAE305_FD_187265 | JGI IMG/M metagenome (GOLD analysis project Ga0209016, IMG submission 187265) | Bioremediated contaminated groundwater microbial communities from EPA Superfund site, New Mexico - SAE3-05 (SPAdes) (version 2) | ecosystem: Environmental > Aquatic > Deep subsurface >...
TGCGGTGGTCATACTGGTCTCCTTGATGGAAAGATTTAGTCTGAGCAACTTCATCTTTATCCATTCAAGGGCCGTATGGCCACCCCTAGAAAATGACCAACTGTCAGGTGAATACTATCTCAGTACATGCAGCCTATTCGCCGTAGTAGGTATGATTTTTTCTTACTGGTGTTTCATAGAACACGTCAGTGTAAGACTTGTTAGTAATCAGCGAATAGGCTGCATTGCTGTCTGGTTAATCACAACTGCTGTCAGCAGCAATTATATATGATTATACCAATCAGATATTTCTATTTTTCTTTTTCTTTTGCAGCATTTTCAACAACGTCAACTGCACCTACTGTCTTGTCTCCAGAATCATTCAGCTTGCCGCCATCATATTCTTTAGTAGGAACAAATGTAGGTTTGTCATACTTTTGGCCAGGCTTCATTGCCAGAGGGTTAAGCGGCTTTTCAATTTTTTTGCGTACTGGATTGTCTGACATGATTATCTCCTTATCTGTTTAGTTACTAAACTTACATACAATAAATAAGTTTCTGCAAATAAACTAACTATAGTATTGACGTCATTTTATGTAGTACATATAGTAATAGTATATTTAACTACTCTATATGTTTTGAGAACAGAGAAAGGAACACCATGTGTTGGTCATGTAATCCATACTGCGGTGGCTGTAAACCGCCCAAACCAAAACCTGTCAAGTGCCCTTCCTGTAAGACCTTCACCTTCCCGGAGTTTACTCACTGCAAAAAGTGCGGTGCCAAGCTGCCTGAACCACCAAAGCCCGAACCGGTTCTCTGCCTGTATATCGGAGAGATCTGCGCGGTTCCCTGCAACAAGCATAAAAGAACTCCTGATGATGGGGTGACCGGCACCTGCAGCTGTCACACCCCGGCAGACTCCAACTAAACTCTTCTGCCCGGCTTGTGTCAGACAGCCCCTTCTCCATCGGAAGGGAGCTGCCTGACATCGTCAGCCCACGTTTCTACGGCACAAAGATTGCGACCTTGGAACCTTTTTCAGCCGCTTTCTTGGCCAGCTCTTCCACCGGACCATACTGCATGCAGCCGCCGAGGCAGTGCAGGACGCAGGATGGCACATCTCCGTTGGCTGTCCGTTTTTCACACAGGTCGCACAGCTGGGTTGGAACAGGTACGTAGTTCCACTCCCACTTGTCGGCATCTATCTGAAACGGGCCAACCTGGGTCAGCTTGATACCCCACTGACCACGTGGGATGTTGTGCTCGTTCTTGCACGAAACTTCACAGCTATGGCAGCCTGTGCAGTATTCGTAATCTATCAACAAACCGTTTTTTGACATGTACAATTGCCTCCAATCGTTATAGTTCCCCCCCGGCAACACCGGGGGGGGTGTTACCATCAGCTCAGGCTATCCAGCGTGAAGGTATGACCGGGGTCAACCCTGTAGATCTTGCAGATCATCTGCTTGTGCGGGGCACCGAAGCCCAGCTTGCCGATATGCTTGTGCGGCACCAGGGTGTTGACGTTGGCTTCCCAGACACCGTACAGGCTTGGCTCTTCTGCAGGCTTCTCAGGGAACCACCAGCCGTGGGTACAATGCACCACCTTCTCATGGATGGTAGGAGTCAATTGTGCCTTCATCTTACACTTGCCGAACATGTTCTCGATCATGACGTTGTCGCCGTCGATGATACCCAGCGCCTTGGCGGTCGCCGGATTGATTTCGACGATCGGATCAGGATCGATTTCACGCAGGGTGCCGATCTGTCTGTGCTCGGAGTGGAATGAAGTAAACTTCCGTGCTCCCGTGGTCAGTACCAGCGGATACTCTTTCCAGAGTTCCGGTGTGCTGTAGGGGCTGTAAGGAGGCTCTTTGAAGTACGGCAGGGCATCGTCGCCCCATGCCTCAAACAGTGTGGAAGTCAACTCGACCATACCGGTAACGGTGTTGAAGCCCGGCTCACCGTCGGTACGCAGACCACCCTTTTCGAACTTGCGGTAGGTGTAGTCAGGCTGCCATACACCAAGTTCACGCAGACCGTCGAAGTCAACGCCCAGCTCAGGCTTGAGCTGCTTGGTGAAGAAGTCAGGCACGTCGTCGAAGGGCCACATATCGGGGTGGAGTTTCTTGCCAAGCTCGATACATACTTCGATATCTGATCTGGTGTCGCCAACGCGCAGTGCCTCGTTGATTGCACCAAGGAATACGGCGTTACGGCCGAAGTGGGTAATAACCACGCCATCATGCTCGGCGAAGGTAGGCAGCGGCAGGAAGATATCTGCCAGGGCCATTGCCGTCGGGGTCATGAAGCAATCCTGTACCACGTTGAACTCAAGCTTCTTGAGTCCCTTGTACCAGCGGTCAGGACAGGCGCAGCAGGTCGGAGACAGGAAGTTACTGCTGTTGAACCAGCCCATCCGCAGTTTGTAGGGACGCTCGGTCTCCAGGGTATCCAGGGTCTCGTCCGGGTGGGTGGTTGCCATGGCGGTGCTGAGTGCAGGCCATTCCTTGGCGCCGATCCGCTTGTCCCACAGTTCCTCGGAGAGGTTACGGCGGGTCTCAACACGCCATTTGCCCAGCAGTGCGGCAGGCGGGCCGATGGTGATGCCGCCCGGAACGTCGATGTTACCGGTGATGGCGGCCAGGGACAGAATGGCATGGCCAAGCTGTACGCCGTTGGGGTTTTCGTCCACTGCCAGGCCCCACTGGATGGTGGATGGCTTGTTGGTGGCAAAGGCACGGGCAACTTCAATGATCTTCTCTTTCGGTACCCAGGTAATCTCCGCAACCTTCTCAGGCGGATATTCCTGTACACGCTCTTTCAACTCGTCAAAACCGTAGGTCCAGTTATCGACGAAGTCGTGGTCATACAGGTCTTCATTGATGATGACGTTCAGGAAGCCCAGGGCCAGAGCGGTATCGGAACCCGGACGCAGCTGACAGACATGCTCGGCACGGGTACCCAGCCAGGTGATCCGCGGGTCGATGCAGATCATCTTGGAGCCGCGCTTCATCATATCGATCAGGGAGTGACCGAAGAAGCCGTCGGGGTTTGACATCAGCGGGTTCTTGCCCCATTCCATGATGTACTTGGGCAGTACATATTTGGGGTTGTCAAAACGGTCCGGATAGTAACCGGCGTTGTCGATCTCGGGATAGCCGGCACCGAGGATGTAGTCGGTGATGGCGCAACGGGGACCGTAGCATGACCAGCCGCTGAGCGGATAGCAGACGTTCGGGGTACCGATTGATGCAAAGCCGAGCGGATAGTAATACAGGCAGGCCTCACGACCTGTTCCACCAAACACGACGATGGATTCTGCGCCGTGATCAGCCTTCAGTTGCTTGATCTTGGGTACAATGATATCCCAGGCCTCATCCCATGAGATTTTGGTCCAGGCTTCTTTACCACGGTTCTTCGGATCACGCTTCATCGGGTGAGTGATCCGCTGTGGGTGGTGGACATACTCGGGCAGCGTCAGACAACGGATACACAAACGACCGTTGGTGATCGGGTGCTCAGGGTCACCTTCAACCTTGACCAGCTTGCCGTTCTTAACGTGCAGCTTCATGCCGCAACCTACCGGGTGATCCCCCGGAGGTGACCAACCACAGGTTCTAACGGTATATGATCCATCTTCGTTCTGTACTTTCCATTCTTTTTTCATTGCTTTACCTATCCTTTCAGTTAGTTTGACAACTGCTTAGCCGAGATTCTCTTTGTTGTTGCACCTCCTTTCTTTCTTCTCCCCCTTCACGTTACGACCGTAGGATCTGCCGACGCCGCGTATAACTGCAGCTTGCCGGGCGAATGTGCGTACATCAGCCAGATAGCAACGAGCATGCCATAGCCAAAAAAAGACATAACATACTGAAATAAATAGATTTAGCTATCATCGCCAACAAAACCTTTTCTGGCTTTGATAAGCTTTCTATCAATTTGAAAATTGATAACCGCTCTGAGGAGGAAGGGCCGGAAGGACTGTCGGGAGGTGTGGAGATATTCGGGAAGCAGCAGGTTGACAGGGTTTCGATTGTGCTATTGAGACTGCTTGCAGGGTTTCAGACGGATGCCCGGGAGAGGAGGCTATTATGGAGGTGGAATCAGCAGATGATACGATAAACGCAAGCCGGACAAGCCGGAACCAAACCGGAAAAAGCAGTCAGCCGCCATAGAACGTAAAGATGGCACAGGACTTCAGATAGTTGAAATGGACTTCAAAATTACCTGCAAGCTGTTGTCAAAACACAGGTAGCGGTCTGTTTTTTGTTTCATTGTATTCTTTTGCAGCTAAACTGCCGTTTTCAGGATTACTGTACCATGGTACTAGCGCAGGTAACGGGGAACCGTGACGGCATGCAGATCCGGCAGTTGTTGCAGCTTCTTCTGTACCTTCAAAAAGGCCGCCGTGCTGTTCAGGCTGTTGATTGTAGCCGCATCAAGCTGCAAACGGTAGCTGTGGCGGGCCATAGCCTTACGGGCCAACTCTGCAGACAGCCGGTCCTCTTTAGCAACAATCCCGGCTGTCTCGGCCGGATTTTCACGGACAAAGCGCTCGGCCCGGCGCAAGGCACGGAAAAAGCCGCGCAGCTGGACGTCCCGTTTCTGCAGAACCGTTGTCTTGACCAGGATCAGCAACGGATAGCTGTTTCCCACGCCCCCCAGTGTGGCAAGTTCGCGTCCTCCCCTGCTCTCGGCAACCGACGGGGTGGGTTCGCTGGCAACCAGGGCGTCAATCGAACCGGCTGCCAGGGCCTCGGGCAAGGTGTCCGGTGAAAGATCAAGCAACTTGAAATCGGCAGCCTGCATGCCGTTTGCCGCCAACAGGGCCATCAATCCACCGTGGGTTGAGGTCCCCTTCTTGATTCCGATCCGCTTCCCCTTCAAATCTGCCAGGGTACGCAGCGGACTGTTCCGGGCAACGACAATCCGGTGCCGATGCTCACCTGCACCATGGCTGGCCAGAATACGCAGTGCCGGATCCCGCGACAGGGCCACCAGTGCTGTCGTATCCCCCATGGTGGCAATATCAACGGCACCGGAGTACAGCGCCTCTGCACAGGCCGGTCCGTTATTGAAGAGTACCCCCTTTACCTGCACCCCTTCAGCCGCAAAAAAGCCCTTGTGCATGGCAACCAGCGACAGGGCATCACCGACACGGTTCTGGTAGGCGAAACGCAACGGTTCCGCGCCAAAAGCCATTGTTGCAAAACACCACGCCTGTACAGCCACTACAGCAACAACCATACTGATCAGCTTCATACCCCGACGCTCCTTGATTTGAATTTATTCTGTTAACGCCGCCAGATTAAAGCAACATGTGCCGCTTACCTGTTAGCCTGCTAAACAACCAAAGGCCGGGTGAAGGATGGCGGCAGCAACGCCATCCCCCGACCCGGCCCACCCTCAGGGAGGAGGGACAAAGGGCAGCGAGTTACCAACGAGGTATGCCGGAAGCCTGTCGGGCCCCTGATCAGCCACCTTTTTAACCGCTGCCGGTTCTTTCTCAAGCCGTTCAATCCGCTTCAACAACGTGTCAGAGCCGGGCACAAGCAGGCGGGCCAGCCTTTACTCTAACGGCACACACAGACATCGCTGCAGGAGCTCTTTGCCTTCATCAGCGGCTCCATCAGAAAACTGACTGCTGATGCGGCCACACCACCTACAATCGGCCCCAGGACATAGACCGTCAAAAACCCGTATCCGTTACCGGGAAACGCAGCATCTCCCCAGCCCATCATCCAGGCGAACAGACGGGGCGAGAGGTCTCGAGCCGGGTTGAATCCGGCCTGAGTAAGCGGGGCAAGTACCGAAATAAGCGCCGTCACGGTCAAACCGATAAAAAGCGGACAGAGCACATCGGACGGCCGCCCCAGATTACACCCTTCACTCAGGGCAAAGATCATGGAGACCAGGATAAAGGTGCCGACCGCCTCAGCCAGAAAGGCGTTCAGCGTAGAGACCGCTGCCACTGCACCGGCGCCGGGATTGGGGTAGAATTCGCCGAACATCTGGGCGGTTTTTACTGATGCGGGCGAACCGCGCATGATCCCCTGCAGCTGTTCAAGCTGGGCGATGGAGCTGGAGAACAGCAGATAGAGTGTTGCGGCGGCGATAAACGCCCCGGCAAATTGAGCGATCAGATAGAGCGGCACCTTGTTCCAGGGCATCCTGCCGCGCACCGCCATGGCGATGCTGACCGCCGGATTGAAGTGTGCACAGGAAAGATGTCTGGTGGCATAAATCGAAAGCGTCACCGCCAGCCCCCAGATCATGGCAATCTGGAAAAGACCGGAATGGGCTGAGTAGAGTACGGCTACCGCAACCGAAGAGCAGCCGATAAAGACCAGCAGGAAGGTGCCAAACAGTTCACCGATAAAATCATGCAGATGTTTCATTGTCGGAATCCTTATCTCGTTGTAACCGGCAGATCAACAGCAACCGTTAGCGGCACAGGAATCGGCAGCCTGAGCAGATGCGGGGCCGCAGGGAAAGGCGCCAAAATGAACGGAGCGGTCACCGGTTACGGCAAAGTGTTTCCCGAAGCGGGTTTCCTGCACCATGGCGGCACTGTTGCCGCAGACCGGCATCGGCTTGCCGGTGTAGAAGCGGTGGTGGTCATCAAGATCAAAGTAGTGTGCCAGGCCGGGTAGTGTGCCGTTGTAGCAGGCGACTTGACCGTAGTCTTCGCAGGCATCTTCCAGACAGGCCAGCTTGAAGGCCCGTATGGTACAGGAACAAAACCGTGCCTGACCGATCCTGGCAAAAACGGCAGGATTATCCAGCATAACAGGCCGTCTGGACAGGACACGGTAATCCATACAGCCAAGTCCGCGGAGCAGGCGGCGGAAATCTTCGCTATAGAGCGCACCGCTCAGACATTCTCCATACAGCACCGGATCGTTTTTCAGATGCACCGGCAGACGGCGATCAACAAAGACAGCGGAGAAATACAGTTCACCGCCCGGCTTAAGCACCCGGAAGATTTCTGAAAAGACCCGTTCCTTGTCGGGAGAGAGATTAATGACGCAGTTTGAGATGACCAGATCAATAGAGTTATCGGCAATACCGCAGTCGGCCAGGTCTTCAATGCAGCCGTGCCTGAACTCCAGATTCGGTTTGTTGAAACCGAAGCGTTTGGTCTGGCTGTGCAGATGTTTGCGGGCCACGGCCAGCTGTTCATCAGTCATATCCACGCCGATGACAAAGCCGTCCTGACCAACCAGTTTCGACGCCAGATAGGCATCCCGCCCGGTGCCGCATCCCAGATCGAGCACCGTGCAACCGTCGATTGCTGCAGGGATCGGCGAACCGCAACCGTAGAACCTGTCCAGCAGCTCGTCATCAATCTCCGCCAGAATCGCCTGATGTGCCGGCGGGCATACCTCCAGCGAGCAGCAGGCCGTGGCTTGCTGCTCTTTTGAGCCTGCCGGCACCTTCCCGTAGTATTCCTTGACCGTGGCCAACGCATCCTGTTTGTCACCCATGCTCTTCTCCTCGGCCCTTCTTGTGTGGTTCTTTTTTCATGCAGGTCACGGCACCAGGACAGCCGTTCGATTGCAGACACCAATACATTTGCAATCGATATGCCAGCCACAAGCAGGCGCTTTATTCGACCATAACAGCCTGGAATCAGCATGTTAAATCAAGCAAACAGACACGCTCAATATCGTTTTGAGAAAACAGCTATCAGTTTAAGACCAGTAGATCCGGGCAAAAAAAGGTCCGTTGATTGCAAACATCCTGCATTTGCAATCAACGGACAGGCACGGTCCGGCACCTGAACCATGCGGAATTGGCCGGTTATGCCGATTCCAAATCAAGAATGACAGCAAGGTGGCGAGGATTGAGGCGACGAAGGCGTACAGGCAGTACGTTGAGGAGTCGAAGACGAGCCAACGGAGAGAGCGCCTTGAGTTGGCATCGGAATTACTCTCCGGAAGGGACGATCCTGAATTCCGGTTCCAGCCGCCTCAGTGCGCGGGCCTCTTCCCCCACCGTCACCTCAAACCGGACCCCTTCGACCTTGCGCCCGGAAAACAACGGTCTGAAACGAACAAAGACGGCATCGTCCCGGCTGTAGATCTCCCTGAAGGCGGGTTCCAGAATCCGGAGCTTCAGCTGACCATAGGAATAGCGGGTATGCTCAAGGGAAAGCTGCTGCATGAGCCGGGGAATGGAGTATTCAATCACCCCTTTGCCGCGGCAGGGCCAGATCATTGCGAAGACAGCCAGGGTATGTTTACCCTTGTACTGGATCCCCTTGACCAGATCACTGCCGGGACTGTCGGAAGTACACCTGAAAATCAGCGGCAACGCTTTATCAGCAAACTGAAATACGATCTTTCCCGCGCTAAACTCGATTGACTGAAACCAGGCCGTCCTGACAACAGACCGGTTTGCCTCATCAAATATCCAGACTCCCTTTTTCAACAGCTTTGCGGTCTCATTGAGCAGCGACTCGTAGAGGTTGCCCCGCTCGATACCGCAGGTCTGAACCAGCTGTTCGAGTTCCATGGCGTAACAGGTCCTGCGCCGGTCAGCCTCTCCCTTGACGAGTGCAATGGCTGCGGCAAGCATTTTCTGCTGCGTCTCGGAAAGCGGATCGAGACGCCCGGTCAGCCCTTCAACCCTGATGCCCTGATTGGGCCTGGCAACAGCTCCTTCCAGGCCATGAAATGCTGCCAGCAATCGCTCAAAATCCGGACTGACTATTTTTCTCGTAAGATAGATGGACATAACCCAAGGCCTGACAGTTCGTTACAGGATCATTTTTCGACGGAGCACAAGCAGTCCGGTAATGATGCGGAAATGCAGCAGGGCAGCCGGTCCAGTTCACTCCGCAACTGCCCGGTAATCGCCCTGAAGGCCTGCGACGTGCGGGGACGGGGCCGCGGCGAGGGAAGCAGTATGTCAGCCCGCAGGTTGCCGGGAGCCGGAGCCATGACAAGCACACGTTCCGCCAGAAATGCCGCCTCGTCCACATTATGGGTGATGTAGACAACGGTGGTGGGGCAGAGGTCGCAGATGCGCAGCAACTCATCCTGCAGACGTTCCCGGCTGTTGGCATCCAGGGCGCTGAACGGCTCATCCATCAACAGCACCTTGGGACGAAGCGCCAGGATGCGTGCAATGGCAACCCGTTGCCGCATACCGCCCGAAAGCCTGATGGGCCAGACATGCTGATGGGGAAGCATCCCTACCAGCTCAAGATGTTCGCGGGCAACAGCAGTGCTTTGCAGGTCGTTCATCCCCTGTTGCTGCAAGCCGAAGCGAACATTGTCAAGTACGGACATCCAGGGGAACAGGGTGGCATCCTGAAATACGACACCGCGATCCGGGCCCGGTTTGCGTACCGGCTGCCCCTGCAGCAGCACCTGGCCCGAGGAGGGGGCAACAAACCCGGCAATCAGGTTCAGCAGGGTGGTCTTGCCGCAGCCGCTCGGCCCCAGCAGACAGGTAAACTGGTGCTCGGCAAGGGTGAGCGACAGTTCCTGCAGCGTGTCCGCTCCACTGCCGTACCGCTTGCTGACCTGTCTGAGTTCAATCACGGCTGCGGCCCTCCCTCAAGATAATAGTAGCGCCCGGCCTTTTTTTCCAGGGGTTGAAACAGGCCGTATTCAACCAGCACACCGATCAGGGCAATGACCACGAGGCAGGCAAAGGCAGCGGTGTAATCCAGGCTCCAGCGGGATTCGACAATCGAGTAGCCCAGCCCGGTACCGGTGCCCACCACCATCTCAGCGGCAAGCAGCACCCGCCAGCTGTTTCCCATGCCCAGCCTGAGGCCGCTCAGGGCAGCCGGTAACGCGCCGGGCAACAAGACCCTGAAAAAAATCGCCCGTTTCCCGGCCCCAAGCATGCGGGCCGCCCTCAGATAGGTACCGTCAAGCTGCCTGACACCGGCCAGCACGGTCATGGCAACCGGTGGAAAGGCCGCCATGGCGATCATGAAAACGGTGGCCGGTTCTCCGATGCCGAAGACCAGGATCGCAATCGGAATCCAGGCCAGACCGGGGATCAGTTGCAACAGGTGAACCATCTGGCCGGTTGCCAGCTCGAGCCGCCTGAACATACCGGCGGCCAGGCCGTAGAGCAGCCCGGCAAAAGCCGCACTGCCGAAACCGGTCAGCCAGCGCAGCAGACTGTCGCCGACATGGCGATAGAGCGACGCATCGGAAAGCGGCTCCCCCGCAGCAAGCCGCCCAAGCCTGAGCAGCGTCTGCCACGGCGTGGGAAAGGGGACCATGCGCAGCTGCTCTACCAACAGGGCGGTGGCCTGCCAGAGCAGCAGAAACAGCAGAAACGGCAGCAGGGTTATGGTCAGACGTCGAATCATAGGGCAATGGCTTCCTGTCTCCGGTGCCGGGGCCTGGAGTCTGTCAGACGAACGGACGCACTATTCTTACAATCACGACACATGATCGGTCAATTCGATTGTCACGCCAGCTCGCTTCGTATGATAGAGGGCCGTGAACAAAACGAGCACCACGATCCCGGCCATACCGTTCAGCACAAAGGCCCCGGCAAATCCGGCCAGCTTGATCACCTGTCCCATGGCGACCGAGCTGAGCATCATACCGGTGTAGACGCAGGTGTTGTAGCAACCGACAGCAAGGCCGCGCATCTGCGGCGGGACCAGCTCTGCAATCCGGGCGCAGATCACGGTAAAGGCGACCCCCATACCGCCCCCCATGACAACGGCAACAAGCGTGAGTGCGGTCACTGAGCGGCAGACCGCCAGAGCAGCCATTGCCAGGGAGAACAGCAGCAGACCGCCACCAATCAGGCCCCCCTTGTTGCTGATCCGGTCGGACAGCCTGCCGGTGGGCAACCGGGACACGGCATTGGCAAGGGCCTGGGCGGTAAAGACGTAACCGACCTGCACCGTATGCATACCCATATCTTTCATATACAGCGGCATAAAGGTGACAAACATGCCGTAGCCCAGACAGCATCCCAGGGTGGCCAGCAGACAGGCGAGAAAGGGACGGTTTTTCAGGATCAGCAGCAGCGCCGGCCCGGCAGAGATCTTACGGCGCATGGTGACCGGTTTTAACGGAGGGGCGGGCAGATAGCGGCAAGCCAGCAACAGCATGATCAGGAACAGGCCGCCAACCAGCACAAACACCTCCTGCAACCCGCTGAGGGCAGCGGCATACCCCCCTGCAGCAGGCCCCAGCGTCATACCGCAGTACAGTGCCATAGTATATCTGCCATAGGCATGACCGAGCCTTTCGGCAGGGGTGACATCGGCCACATAGGACATGAGTGCCGGGGAAAAGGTTGCAAGCCCGGCCCCAAACAGCAGATAGACAACCGCCATCTGACCCAGCCCATGGCTGCGGGACAGCAGAAACGATGATAGCGACATCACAGCCAGCCCCCCCAACAGCAGGGGTCTGCGCCCCAGACGGTCGGAGACGAGACCGGCCGGAATTGAGAGCAGCGCTGCCGTTATCATGAAGGTGGCGTTGATCAATCCGGCCTGCACCGGATCAGCCCCCAGTGAAGCCGCCAGCAGCGGAACTATAGGCATCCTCATGTAGGCGGCAAAGAAACAGCTGAAACTGATCAGACAGGCCGCTGCTAGCCGTCTTTCCGCACTATCCAGATTCTGATTCATAGTCACCTGCGGTCATCCGGGCCGAAACAAGAAAAATCAGGCACGACGTAACACCCCTGCCTCATACAGGATCAGATCCCGTACTGTCTGGTTCTTCTGCAGCTACTGTGCCACACCTTCCGGACAGTAACGGACCAATCCGATACCTGCAGTGGCGCCCTCCGGCAAAGGGCGGCCCCGCACCTGTCCATTCCCTTGCCTGCCGTAGCATTATCAAAATGATGACCCCATTATCAAAACTACATACAACACCACCCCCACCCGCCCAGACCGCACAACAACAGCAATAAATCAAGTAACTTATTCAATGGCACAGTTACTGCTAACGAGTAGTAACTGGTGATTACGCCACGCGTTACCCTCCGGATCACAGGTTCACCAGACCCCCGGAATCCGGAGCTGCACAGCCGACAAGACCAGTCATCCTGAACTATTTGTGAGGCTACGTCATGATCAGCATCAATGCTGCACAAGAGATTGTCCTTAAGCATACGACACAGATCGATAACGAGTCCGTTCCCCTCCTGGAGGCGATCGGCAGAATCATCGCCGTTGATATGCGGGCCCCCCATGATCTCCCGCTGTCAAACAACTCTGCCATGGATGGGTATGCGCTGGCCCTGCGGCCGGGGCAGGAACAGTGGAACGTTGTGGATTTTATTCCTGCCGGGTTACTGCGCACAGCACCGGTCTGCCAGGGCGACACAGTCAAGATCATGACCGGCGCCCCGGTCCCGGCAGGATGTGACACGGTGGTACCGATTGAGGACATTACGGAAGATGGCGGCGTGATCCGCCTGAATCGCTCAATCAAGCGCGGTTCCAATATCCGCAAGCAGGGCGAGGATATACTGAAGGGGAATCTGCTGATCAAGTCCGGCTATCCTGTCCGGCCTCAGGAGATCGGCCTTTTAGCATCATTCGGCTGGTCAACCCTGCCGGTCTACCGCAAGCCGCGTATCGCCATTCTTGCCACGGGAGATGAACTGCTGGAGATCGGTTCGATCCCCAGTCCGGGCAAGATCATCAACAGCAACAGCTACAGTCTGGCAGCCCAATTGATACAGGCCGGTGGAGAACCGGTGCTGATCGGCATTGCGGCAGACACCAGGAAGGCAACCAGAGACAAGATTGTTGAGGGGTTGCAGGCGGATGGCCTGATCATCTCAGGCGGTGCATCCGTGGGGGACCGCGACTTCGTCAGGGAGACGATCCTGGAACTGCAAGGCGAACTGCAGTTCAGCAAGGTGAATATGAAGCCCGGCAAACCGGCGACCTTTGCCACAATCGGCAGTAAGCCGGTCTTCGCGCTCCCCGGCAATCCAGTCGCGGCCATGGTCTGTTTCGAGATGTTCGTTCGCCCGGCCATTCTCAAGATGCTGGGGTATTCGCAGCTGATGCGGCCCACGATCAAGGCCGTGCTGTCCGGACAGGTCTTGAACAGCGGCGAACGCCCTCATCTGGTCAGCGTCCGGGTCGCCCCTGAAGGGGACAGCTACAAGGCTTCCACCATAACCAACCAGAGCTCTGCCAACCTGGCATCATTGACAGCCGGCAACGGCTTGTTGAGGCTGGAACCGCATTCGTTACTCTTGGCTGACAGCGTCGTTGAAATTACCTTGCTGGACCCGGACCTGGGCACGGGGGATATTCATTATGGCACTCTATGATCCGTTTGGAAGGTCAATCAATTATCTGCGTCTTTCAGTAACCGACCGCTGCAATCTGCGCTGCATCTACTGCATGCCCGCCGCAGGGGTGCATGCCGTAAAGCATGCGGATGTACTGAGTTTTGAAGAGCTGCTCACGGTCTCCCGGGCTGCCGTTGCTATTGGCGTTGAAAAGATCAGGGTTACCGGCGGCGAACCGCTGGTGCGCAAAGGGATCATCCCCTTTCTGGCAGAGCTGGCCACCACCCCCGGTCTGAAACGTCTGGTACTGACGACAAACGGCATCCTGCTGCCGGAGATGGCGGCAGAGTTACGCTGCGCCGGTGTTGAAAGCCTGAATATCAGTCTCGATTCACTGCAGCCGGACACCTTTGACAGCATCACCCGCGGCGGAAACATCCTGAAGGTCTTCGAGGGGATCAAGGCAGCAGAAGAGGCCGGATTCAAGCGGATCAAGATCAATATGGTGGTGATACGCGGCGTCAATGACCATGAAGTGGCAGACTTTGCCGCGCTGACCCTCAAAAGGCCCTACCACGTCAGATTCATTGAATATATGCCGACCCTGCGGGACGATTCCTGGAAGGCGCGCACCATCTCCGGCAGTGAAATCCTCGGCAAGCTGGCCCTGCGCTACACCCTGCAGCCCGAGAGCAAAGCGGCCATGGATGGGCCGGCCAGTTATTACCGGATCGCCGGGGCCGCCGGCAGGGTCGGTGTCATCACCCCGGTGTCGTGCCACTTCTGCAATGAGTGCAACCGGATCAGGGTTACCTCAACCGGCATTGCCAAAAGCTGCCTGTTTGCAACCGAGACCCACGACCTGAAGCCGTATATCCATGCCGGAGACGATCAGGCGCTCAGAGATGCACTGCGCTACGTGGTCACCACCAAGCCGGAACACCACGCAATTGCGGAACGGGCTCAGAAAAATATTACACTGCCGATGTCACAGGTGGGAGGATGATACGGCATGAATCTGAAACTAACCCCGAAAGCGCACAAACTCATTGCCGATAAGGGCACCCCTGTTACCGTCAGCCTGAACAAGCAGATCTGTTATAGCTGAGGGGGTGCTCAGTCGAGAGAGATCCCATCCGTGCGATGGGGAACACCTGAAGCATCAGAGATTGACGAATACGAGGCGATGAATATCGAAGGAACGGTTCTCTACGTTCATCGAAGTATCAGAGGCACCGCTAACGCCCGTATTGACGCCGTGACCGGCGGAGTTGGCACCAAGCTTATACTGCTGGGATTTGCCGGAAACAGATAACCCGTATCATTTCAACCCTTTACCGTATTCATTCAACTTACGGTAGAGGGTCGCAATGCCGATATTCAAGGCACTGGCGGTACGGGTCCGGTTATCGCCCATGGCATCCAGGGCAGCCAGGATATACTCCCGCTCCATCTCCTCCAGCGGCCTGATCCCGCCGTTGACCGTCGGTTTGAACACCGCCGCACGCAACTCCTCAGGCAGGTCGTCAGCCTGCACGCGATCACCAGTGCAGAGTGCCACCCCGTAGTCAACGGCATTTTGCAGTTCCCGTACGTTGCCGGGCCAGTCATAGCGCAGCAGCTGGTCGGCCGCCTTGGTATCAAAACCGGTAATGATGCGGTTTGACCGGCGGGCTGACTCATCCAGAAAGAGACGTGCCAGGGGCAGGATATCCTCACGCCGTTCCCGCAACGGCGGTACACGCAGCTCAATCACCCGCAGACGGTAGTAAAGATCCTGGCGGAATCGACCGGCAGCCACCTCATCGGCCAGGTTGCGGTTGGTGGCCGCCACCACCCTGATATCAACCGGCCGGGCCTTGTTGTCGCCGACCCGTCTGATCTCCCGTTCCTGCAAAGCCCGCAACAGTTTAACCTGCATCCCGGGCGATATCTCGCCGATCTCATCCAGAAAAAGCGTCCCCCCGTTGGCGGCCTCAAACAGACCAACCGCATCCTTGGCAGCTCCGGTAAATGACCCGCGCACATGGCCGAACAGCTCGCTCTCCAGCAGGGTCTCCGTCACCGCCCCGCAATTAACCGCCACAAAGGGGCGCCCCATGCGGGCCGAGCCTTCATGAATCAGCTGGGCGATCCGTTCCTTGCCGGTGCCGCTCTCACCGCTGATCACCACCGTTGACTCCACCTTGGCAATCCTGCGGGCCATCTCGATCGTCTTGCGCATGGCAGGGCTGCGGGCGGTAATACAGGCGCACTCCTCTTCACCGCCTTCGCCATCCAGACAGGAGAGCTGGCGTTTCTTGACCCTGAGCCGGTTTTCAACCGACCGCAGTTTTTCAGTCAGCTCGGCCAGCATATTGTCGGCCGACTCCATCTGATAGTACTGCAGATGTTCATCCAGCTCGGGGCCCCATTGTTCCTTGAAACGCCCCTGCATATGGCAGATGGCATCCCCCTTGGCACAGCAGCGGGTCTCGATAAAATAGACCTCCCTGCCTGCCCAGGCTGAGACATAGCCGCTGGCAAACCCGGTCAGGCTCCAGCAGACAGGCTCCGTTGACCTGCCCAGGTGCAGCAGATGCTGTTCGACCTCATAGGAGTTGAGCCAGTCACCCTCCACCAGCGGCGTATCACCCAGACCTTCGGTACGGGTGCTGTTGGCAACCTCAACCAGTCCCAGCAGCGTATGCAGACGCGGACCGGTCTGACTGTCCTCCAGCAGGCTCGGAAACTCCTGCCGCAACGCCTCTGCAGTCCTGCGACCATGGGCATAACCGAAACGGGTCAGAATGCTGCGGGCAGCCGTTGTGCCCAGGCTGTCAATCAATTCTTTACGCAAAAGCCCCAGGGCAACGGCGTCAAACAGTAATGCACGCTTCCCCATGAAGCGGATGATACCTCCGCCCGGCGCAAAACTGAGCAACTCGCGCAAGTCAAGATCCTGTGCTCGCATACCCCCCCCTTTCAATTCAGTAAACAGCCTATCATTACGATAACCCCAGTCAACCACAAATATACAAAACCACACATAAACAGCAGCTTACGGCATGGCACGTCATCTGCATCCGGACTTTTAATCAGCTCGGCAGGACCAGGCGCATAGCTGCGCAGCGGGTAAACGTCCTGTGCATAAAACACCAAGGGGGAGAAGAAGGAGGGGGAGATGAAGAATATGGGGATTACGGCAAAACTGATGGTGGGCTTCGGCCTGATTGCATTGCTGCTGTTGGGTACCCTGACCATCGGTATTCAGGCACTGCGGAACATGCAGCACAAACTGGGAGAGGTACAACGGGTGTACCAGCTCAGCCACCAGGCCTCAAAAGTCCAGGCCAGCATCTATTCCATCAACGACCGGGTCAAGCATTTGGGGCACCTGGAAAACACGGGAGAGAAGCAGGCCTTGCTACAGTTGAATGCCAAGGATCGCGAGACCTATCTGGACGCGCTGAAAAAACTTGAGGCCGGGACACTGCTGCCCGAGGGGAAAAAACTGGTTGAGGACTACAAGGGGGCAACCGTATCCGGCCGCACGATGATCAAGAACCTGGTGGAAGCCGCCATGGCCAACGACCGGCCCCGTTTTCTGAGCGCCCTGCAGGATGGTACCAAACTTACCCGGGAAGTCACCGATCCGGCACTGAATAAGCTGCTGGAATACTATAACAACCATGCAGAACAGGCAGCACAACAGGCCCATGCAGCCAGCCGGAATGCACTGATCATCATGATCGCCTGCGGCACCATCGCAATCCTGGCGTCACTGATGATTGCACTGCTGGTGACCCGGACCATCATCAAACCGATCCGCTCCTGCATGGAGGTTGCCGATGCCATTGCAACCGGTGATCTGACGGTGCATATCAATGCCGAAGGCGGAGACGAGACCGCCGTCCTGATGCGGGCCATGGGGAATATGGCCAAATACATGCGGGAGACCATCGGCATGTTGAAGACCGCTGCAAGCAATGTTGCCAATGCAGCCGACCAGCTTCGCACCACATCAACAGATATGCTGGCCGGTTCCGACTCGGTGGCAAACCAGGCTCACAGTGTAGCCACAGCAGGCAACGAGATGGCGGCAACCGCCGGGGATATCGCCCAGAACTGTCTGATGACCGCCCAGAGTGCCGATACCGCCAGCAGCGCCGCCAGGACCGGCGAAACGGTGGTGCAGAGCACCATCAACGCCATGGCCGTCATCACGGAACGGGTCAAATCTGCGGCAGGAACCGTTGACCGGCTGGGCAAACGTTCGGACCAGATCGGCGAGATCGTCAGCACCATTGAGGATATTGCCGACCAGACCAATCTGCTGGCTCTGAATGCCGCCATTGAGGCGGCCCGGGCAGGTGAGATGGGACGGGGATTTGCCGTGGTGGCCGATGAGGTACGCGCCCTGGCGGAGCGGACCACCGCCGCCACCCGTGAGATCGGCCAGATGATCAAGAATATCCAGGAAGAAACCAGGACGGCGGTCAGCGCCATGGACGACGGGGTACGCCAGGTTGAACGCGGCGCCCTGGAGGCTGAAAAATCCGGTACGGCCCTGCAGGATATCCTGTCCCAGATCACCGCGGTGACCGGCCAGATCGGCCAGATTGCCACGGCTGCCGAGGAGCAGACCGCCACCACCCATGAGATCAGCAATAATATGCAGCAGATTACCATGACCGTTGAACAGTCTACCCAGCATGCCAAAGACACGGCTACAGCTGCCCGGCACCTGTCCGGACTGGCCGGGGAACTGCAGCATCTGGTGGCCAGATTCAAGCTGACAGCCTGATCAGATCGACAAAACAAGACAATAGAGGCCCGGCACTGTCCGGGCCTTTTGTCGTTCTCACAACGGCAACGTCTGGTATCGTTTAAGCTTCTGATACAGGGAGGAGAGACTGATTCCCAACTGTTTGGCAGCCTCAGTCTTATCGCCGCCAAGCAGTTTGATTGCTGCAAGGATCTGCTCACGCTCAAGATCATCAATCTTTCTGATGGCGTTGGCGACAATCCCCCCGCCCTGAGCCAAGCGTACCGCCTTCGGCAGATCATCAAGCCCAATCCGTTTTCCCTGGCACAGCACAACGGCATGCTCTATCGTATTCTCCAGTTGCCGCACATTACCAGGCCATTCATACTGCATCAGGCGATCCGTCACCTCAGGCTGGAACCCGATGATTTCCTTGCCGATTTTCTGTGTCGACTTATCCAGGAAACAACGTGCCAACAACAGAATATCCTCTTGGCGTTCACGCAGGGCCGGCACCACCAGCTCAAAGATACACAACCGGTAATACAGATCTTCTCGAAAACGGCCCGCCGAGACCTCGTTAGCGAGATCCCGGTTAGTGGCGGAGATAATCCGGACATCCACAGGGCGTGAGCTGTTTTCACCAACCCGCCTGATTTCCTTTTCTTGCAAGACACGCAGCAGCTTGGCCTGCATGCCTGGCGAGATCTCGCCTACTTCGTCCAAAAACAGGGTGCCTCCGTTAGCGGCCTCAAACAGACCGATCCGGTCTCTGTTAGCTCCGGTAAAAGCCCCACGGGCATGCCCGAAAAATTCACTTTCCAGCAAGGTTTCCGTGACGGCGCTGCAGTTGATGGCAACAAACGGCCGTAAGGCTCGTGATGACTCACTATGGATGATCCGCGCTATTCGCTCTTTGCCTACGCCGCTTTCGCCGGTAATCACCACTGAAGATTCTACCTTCGCAATCCTCCTGGCAAGATCTATGGTCTTTCGCATGGTTTTGCTTTTTGCTGTGAGTCCGCAACAGCCAAGATCTCCATCCATAAGAGATCTTCGCACCTTGATATCACGTTCGGTTTTTTTAAGTTTTTCAGTCACCTCGTGGAGCACTGAGTCAATAGTATCTGCTCGAAAAAAGGGTAAATGCGGCTCAATCTCTTCCCCCCAATCCTCTCGAGTGCGCACTTCACAATGGCATACCGCGTCTCCCATGGCACAGCACTGATGCTCAATACAGTAAACTTCCTGTCCCTGCATGCGTGAGCAGTAACCACTGATATATCCCGTTAGCGTCCAGCAGACCGGATCTGAAGGGATACCGATATGCAGGAGGTGTTGCTCGGCTTCATAGGAGTCTTGGTTACGTATAGCCAATCGAAAAGACGGTTCATGGACCACGTCAAGGGCAGCAACATTCAAAATTCCCTGCAGCATATGCAATATCGGCCCTGTTTGAGGATCATCTTTAAGACCAGGATACTCGATACAGAGATTGTCAGCAGTGCTCCAACCATGCGCGTAGCCAAAACGGGTAAGAATTGTTCTGGCAGCAAAATTGCCAAGATGCTCGATCAACTCTTTACGTAAAAGCCCCATTGCCAGTGCATCGACAATCATGGCCCTGTGCCCCATAAACTGTATTGTCCCGCCCTTTGGCCTGAAGGAAAGGATGCGTCTCAAATCTAGTTCTTCTGCCTTCATGCTACCCCCGGAAACCGTACATGGAAGCACCTGCTTCACACCATGTTTGAACAGGCCCACGATAGCCGTTTTTCCAAAAAATGCAAAACAAGATTACATATTCCAGAAAAAACGTGCCGCCCGCCTCCGCGCTAGCCACCAAACATCATAATTAAATCAATACATTCAAGACATTACGACCACGCCTATTGATGGCACAGTCTGAGCAAAGCTGTAACGCATTAGCCGCATTCACCCAACAGTGCAAGCACCATCGGCCACTGCATGGATGCCGAGCATCTCATTCAGGCAATCCAAACCAGTTAAGCCGCGGATGTATGCCTGTTTACATAAATAAACAGATAATTAACGAAAGAGAGGTGAACTACATAACCGTAACAAAAAAATATGGCAGCTCGTAGTTTTCGAACATTTAAACTGAACAGAGGTGAATGAATGCCAACAAAGTACTGTAGTTATGAAAAAAAAATGAGTGTCAAATGCAAGTTTAACAGGTCGTTGAAAATCGGCTCGATTTGAGTCCGTTCCAGTCAGCCGGCTGATTTTTTAAGTTTGCTTCGCTGTTCAGATGTCGCTGTTTTCGGTTGTGTTGCTCTTTTTCAACTTTATTTGCCT
>Ga0209016_1001340_pt1 | contig 20290 bp, 19 predicted proteins | sample EPASupsiteSAE305_FD_187265 | JGI IMG/M metagenome (GOLD analysis project Ga0209016, IMG submission 187265) | Bioremediated contaminated groundwater microbial communities from EPA Superfund site, New Mexico - SAE3-05 (SPAdes) (version 2) | ecosystem: Environmental > Aquatic > Deep subsurface >...
GGTTCCTGCAGGGCTGCCTGCTGCTGGCGGTACTGTTCCCGCTCCTGTATTGATTTCTCAGCCCGATGCCTTTCAAGTTCATCCTGATATTCAAGCGGTGGCAACACCCTGCTTTCCTCAGCAGACTCGCCACCTCTGGCCACCATGGTGAAGTAGCAGGAGGCGATATGGGTGGCCGGATCACCCGCGTGTTCAACCCGCATGCCCACCACCATGGATGACCTGCCGACATGGTTGATGCGGGCATCAATCTGGATATCCCGATCATTGTCAACCACATGGCGTACAATGATATTGTCAATGGCAGCGGTTACCACCTTGGCATCGGGGTGGATACTGCGGGCATAGCCTAATGCGGCCTGTTCAGCCATGATGTCCAGGTCTTCCAGTAACAGGCCAAACCTGAAGTTGCCCACAATCGGCTCATCGACAATCATATAGCGGCGACGGGCCTGCAGATCTGATGCAAGTGGCAGTGTCTTATAGAGCGATGTTTCGCGTGGTGTGGTCATCTGGAGGCTCCCGGCGTATGGATCAGCATCATCTGCAGTACACTCTACCTCTCCAAGACAGGTTGTGCAAGGCCGCCTGTAGGTGCTACATTGGCGCCGTAACCATAAACAAACTAAAGTGAGCTGCCATGCCGGAAACTGTCTGTGACTTCTATTGTGACAAGATCCTGAAGGGGCAACTGGAGGTGCCGGTTTATCTCCAGAATGAGCAGGTTTTTGCCTTTCATCACACCAATCCGCTTTGGGAGCATCATGTGGTGCTGCTCCCGAAAAGGCACATCGAGTCGTTGATCAGCCTGGAAGAGCCTGACAACGAACTGCTGCTGGAACTGATGCGGTCGGCCAAACTGATTGCCGCTGACTTTATGGCCCGGTTCGGTGCCTGTCGGGTCTATACCAATCTGGGGGCCTATCAGTCATCCAAACACCTGCACTGGCATATCGGCGCCGGTGAACAGCTGCGACCCTATTGATACAATCCTGCAGTTGCAGGTATATCCAGACCAAACCATTGAAAGGCGGTTCAGATGCGTAACCTGATCAAAATGAGCAGTGTTGTAGTGTTGGCAATCTTGTGTGCGATGCCGGTACCCGCTGCAGAAACAAAGGTGAACAAGATGACAACGACCGATTCAGGACTCAAGTATGTTGATGTTGTGGTGGGCAAAGGGGCCTCACCAACCAGGGGTAAGCAGGTTAAGGTGCATTACACCGGTACACTGGAAAACGGTACCAAGTTTGATAGTTCGGTGGATCGCAGGCAGCCGTTCAGCTTCATCATCGGCGTCGGACAGGTTATCAAGGGCTGGGATGAAGGGGTAATGGGGATGAAGGTTGGTGGTAAGCGAAAACTGGTTATCCCGGCCAACCTGGGCTATGGCGCCAGAGGGGCTGGCGGTGTGATACCACCCAATGCCACCCTGTTGTTTGATGTTGAACTGCTGGATGTGCAGAAGTAAGAACGTGCTGCTGTGAAATCATCTTCTGCCTGCAACCTGTTGACTATCCTCGGGCCGACTGCTTCCGGCAAGACCCGTCTTGCCGTAGTGCTGGCGCAGAAACTGTCCGGTGAGATCATTTCGGCAGATTCGAGACAGGTTTTCAGGCGGATGGATATCGGCACTGGTAAAGATCTGCACGAATATGGTGATGTACCCTATCACCTGATTGATCTGCTGGAACCGGGGCAGGAGTGCAGTGTGTTTACCTTTCAACGTCTGTTTTTGCAGGCGTTTGGAGAGGTGACCGCCCGTGGTCAGCTGCCGGTTCTGTGCGGTGGCACCGGTCTGTATCTGGATGCGGCGCTGCGGGGCTACCGGATGGTTGAGGTGCCTGAAAACCTGCAACTGCGGGCAGAGTTGTCTGATAAGAGTGATGCCGAGTTGGTTGAGATGCTGCTGAAACTGGTGCCTGACCAGCATAACCGGACCGATCAGACCGATAGAACCCGTACGATCCGGGCCATTGAGATCGCCAGCCACCAACCTGACGGACAGGAAGAGCAAGAGCCGTTCCCTGTCATCAGCCCTCTGGTGCTGGGTCTACGCTGGGACCGCTCGGAACTGCGTCGTAGGATCACTCAACGTCTGCGTCAGCGGCTTGAGGCAGGTATGCTGGATGAGATACAGCAGCTGCATGCCGGTGGAGTAGGGTGGGATCGCCTGGACTATTATGGTCTGGAGTACCGTTACGGCGGGATGTTCCTGCGGGGTGAACTGAACCGCAATGATATGTTCCAGAAGCTGAATGCCGCCATTCATGATTTTGCCAAACGCCAGGAAACCTGGTTTCGCAGAATGGAGAAAAACGGCGTCGTGATCCACTGGCTGGATGGAGCTGGAGATCCAATAGCAGAAGCGCAGCAGGTGATTGAACAATGCTGCCATGTCTGACTGCCAAGCGGTGATTCCTGATGCCATGTTTAGTATGTTAAGCCGCTTATGCCCCTTGAATGTATCCGTCAACGCTCAGCTCTTTGTCAGCTGGGCTCTCACTCCCTGCCTGACTTTTGATTTGTAGGAGTTTTCCTACATCAATCTTCCCTGAATGGATGTTGTAGCTGTCAGACCTTTTCCGGATTGTCGCTATTGCCTGTTAATGGCAGAGTTGTCTCAGAAAAATTTAATTCGGGAGGATTGGTTTATGAATGCAGTCTGCTTCAACCTTGGTCAAAAGTTTTATACACTCACTACTCTGGCTCTCTCACTTGCGATGTCGGCAGTTGTCATCTATGCTATACAGTAGCTAACGCTTTTCAACAGGAGGCACGATTATGAGGCGTCTTATTTTTGCAGCTACCCTATTGATTGTTTTGAGTCTGGGCGGTTTAGCAGCAGCTGGTGATCTGGCTCAAGTGAAAGAACGAGGGGTTTTGCGCCACTTGGGTATCCCCTACGCCAACTTTGTTACTGGAAGTGGTGATGGGCTGGAAGTGGAACTCACCCAGAAGTTTGCAGAATATCTGGGGGTGAAATACGAGTTTGTTAAGACTGAGTGGAGCACGGTAATTCAAGACCTGACAGGCAAAAAGGTCAAGCCTAAGGGGACAGAAATTGAAATAATTGGCGAGGCTCCGGTGAAGGGGGATATCATTGCCAACGGCTTTACCATTCTTCCCTGGCGTGAAAAGGCGGTGGATTTTTCATTGCCTACATTCCCCAGTCAGATCTGGCTGATTGCCCGTGCAGATTCCAAAATACGTCCTATAAAACCGAGTCACACCATTGAAAAGGATGTTGCTGCCAGCAAGGCGCTTATGAAAGGACGCTCCGTACTGTCCATGGAGAATACCTGTCTTGACCCGAGGCTGTATAATCTTTCTGCAACAGGTGCAAAGGTCATCTGCACCAAAGGTCAACTGAATGATATGGCTCCTGCACTGCTGAAAGGTGACGCAGAAATGACGATCCTTGATGTTCCTGATGCCTTGATTGCTCTGCAGAAATGGCCAGGCAAGCTGAAAATCATCGGTCCGGTCTCTGATAAACAGCAGATGGCACCAGCCTTTGCCAAAGACTCTCCGCAGCTGCGTGAGGCGTACAACCAGTTCCTTGTCAAGGTGAGAAAAGACGGGACATACCTGCGGCTGATCAACAAATATTATCCTACAGCACGCTCCTTCTTCCCTGATTTCTTTAAGGGGATAAAGTAGAAACCGGCATGCTCACCCGCGGCCATGCCAAACTGATCAGGCAAGGACTGGCGATACTGCTGGTCCTTGCCGTTGTCGGTTACGTCGGGTTTTTGCTGTATTCGCAGTATCAGGTGCAGCTGAAGCTGCATCAGGCCTCATTGGGGCGTTTTGTCAGTGAGAATGACAAACGCGCTCTGGCTGCAGGCAATTTTCTGGCTGATCGCCTTAATGATATCAGCCAGCTGGCAGAAAATCGTGATCTTGCACTGTATTACGAGAACAAGGCTCTGGGGATGACCCAGGAGTATGGTCTTGGAGCCAGCCTGGCCTTTGCAGAAGAAAGCTTTCATAATCTGCTACGCCGGAAAAAACTGCAGGAACATCCGCTGTTCAGCCGGTTGGTATATCTGGATCTGTCCGGTAGCAAGATGCTGGATCTGCAGGCAGAGCATCAAAAGAAACAACCGCCGAAAAATTGGCGTGCCTATCTGAAAGCCAGCCAGCGGAAACCTCATTTTGCCTTTGAAGCGTCACCCGGTAACGATCAAATCTTGGTTAGTCATCCCTTTTATTTTAAGGGGAAGTATGTCGGTCAGGTGCTGGGATGGATTCCCCTTGCCCTGCTGTATGATCACTATCTTGCCCCGGCCGGTGCAGATGCGCCGTTCTTGACAACGCTTAGTCTGGATGACCGCTATATCCTGAAACCAACCAGTTTGGAAAAACTGGTTCCTGAATCCCAACTGCCGCAACCGTTGCAGGTTAAACGGCAGTCTTCCTTGGTCCTGAACCAGCAGGTCGGCCGCCAACGTCGGTCGGTGCTGATCACCTACAGTCCACTGCAAAATACACCGTTCGCCATGATCACCTTTTTTAAGGATCAAGCCGGTCAGGATGAACAGTCTCGTTCGCTCCTGTATGCCATGGCTGTTGTTGGCCTGTTGCTGTTGGGTAGTGGCCTGGTTTTTCTGCGTACCAGTGTCCGTAACATTGCCCTGCAGGTGTCCCTTGATGAGAGTACCAGGCGTGAGCAGCTGATTGCTGAGCAGAATCAGCTACTGCAACAGGCCAAAGAGGCTGCAGAGGCTGCCAGTCAGGCAAAAAGCGCTTTTCTGGCAAATATGTCCCATGAGATTCGCACACCCATGAATGGCGTAATCGGCATGACCGATCTCTGCCTTGATACTACCTTGACAGCTGAACAGCGCACCTATCTTGATGCGGTCAGAAACTCTGCTGATAACCTGATGGCAATCATCAATGATATTCTTGATTTTTCAAAGATTGAGGCAGGCAAGATCGAGTTGTCCGCTGAACCGTTCCACCTGAGAACGGCTGTTGGTCATGCGCTGCGCAGTATTGCGGTACGGGCCTCTGAAAAGGGCTTGGAGATTGTCTTTGTGCCGGATGCCGAAGTGCCTGATGCGGTTCTGGGTGATCCGGGCCGTTTGCGTCAGGTGCTGCTGAATCTAGTTGGTAATGCGGTCAAGTTTTCTGAACAGGGTCAGATCATTGTGACGGCTCGGCTTCAGCGTCAGGATGCAGATGGCGGTATGCTGCTGCATTTCAGTGTTGCGGATCAAGGGATCGGCATTACAGCGGAACAGCAGCAGCGTATATTTGCGCCTTTTGAACAGGCAGATCTTTCCACCACCAAAGCCTATGGCGGCACCGGACTGGGGCTGACGATCTCCCGGCGGTTGGTGGAGCTGATGGACGGGGAAATATCCGTTGAGAGCACCCCCGGTGTGGGCAGTACCTTTAATTTTACGATTCACCTGATGCCGGCAGAGCTGCCTGATTACTGCACGGATGAGCTGCAGGGGAAACGGGTGCTGGTTGTTGACGATCTTGCACTAAACCGCACCATGGTGCAGGGCTTCCTGCAGCAGTGGGGCATGGAGGTGGTAACGGCTGCTTCGGCACAGGAGGCGGTTGACTGCCTGCAGCAGTGTGATGGGCGATTTGATCTGGTGCTGCTGGATGGAAAGATGCCGGATGAAAACGGCTGGCAGCTGGCAGAGCGGATCCGGACGTTTTCAATCTGTAATGCCACTGCATTGGTGCTGATGCCCAGTGCCGGTCATCGTGGCGATGCTGAACGCTGCCGTGAGCTGGGAGTCAACGGGTATCTGGTTAAGCCGATAGTGCATCAGGAACTGTATGAATTGCTGCAGGTCGTCTTGGGATCGGTTAAGGCAGAAGGCAGCCGTTGTCTGGTCACCACCCATGCTGCGGCTGAAGCCAGACAACGCCTGCGTATTCTGGCCACCGACGATGTACCGGTAAACCGGGAACTGGTCAGAACCATTCTGGAAAAACGAGGGCATAAGGTAACGCTTGCCGAAAATGGTCAAGAGGCATTGGATGCCTGGCGCAACGGTTCATTTGATCTGCTGCTGATGGATATTCAGATGCCGGAGATGGATGGCCTGACCGCGACACGGATCATCAGGGAAGAAGAGGTGCAACGTGGTGGCCATGTGCCGATTATTGCCATGACCGCATATGCCATGGCTGGAGACCGAGATCGCTGCCTGCAGGCCGGCATGGACGATTATGTTGCCAAACCGGTTAATCCTTCAGAGCTGTCGGCAGTCATAAGTCGCTTCTGCGGGATCGACATGCCTCAGGAATGCAACAAAGAAACGGCAACGAAGCCTTTACCCCCGTCCTGTACTGAAACGGCACACATTTTTGATCGCGAGGCGCTTTTGAACAGGCTGGGGGGGAGTGTTGAACTGTTGCCTCAGTTTATTACCCTGTTTGATCAGAGTTATGCAACCAACAGCACAGCGCTTCGTCAGTCCCTGGAAGAGCATGACTGGACAGCGGCAGCGCGTCATGCCCATTCCATTAAAGGGGCCTCGGCCAATGTTGGGGCACTGCAGATACATGTTGCGGCCCTGAACCTGGAAAAAGCGTTGAAGGAACATGATGAGTCAGCCAAAGAGCAGCTACTTCAGGCGCTTGATGACAGTTATGCACTGTTTTGCAGCACGGCCAAAGAACAGTGTTGAACATAATGCCGTATCCTCACTGCAATTTGCCGATATCTGTGTATACTAATTACCCATGACACTAACGCCTGATACAGAATGTTCTGCTGCTCGTCCACGCATACTGCTTGTTGACGACGATGAAGGAATACGTGTCGCGGTCAGCCGCTTTTTAAGACGGTATCGATTTGATGTGACCAACGCTTCTGATGGTCAGTCCGGTCTGGAGTTATTGCAGCAGAACGGTCCGTTTCAGGTGGTGATATCGGATTATCGTATGCCCGGTATGACCGGAAGCCAATTTCTCAGCAAGGTGGCAGCGTTATACCCGGCAACACGTCGTATGATCCTCTCCGGCTATGCTGATAGCAGTCAGCTGCTGGCAGCGATCAATGACGGCAATATACATCGCTATTTAACGAAACCCTGGGAGTCCCGTGAACTGCTGTCTACCATTCGTGAACTGGTTGACGAGTACCGGATGCAGAATGGTCGGCATGAACAGTTGCAGCAGTTGACGGATGCCAATCGCCGCCTGGAAGAAAATCTGCGGGAGTATGCCAGACGTTTAGAGGCTCAGGGACGCAGAGTGTACGAGACAAACCACCGTTTGCGCCTGCTGGCTGCCCACGTTGATAAAGTGCGGGAGGAAGAGCGCCGTTCTATAGCCCGTGATGTGCATGATGACCTGGGGCAGACCCTGACAGCCATGAACCTTGAACTGGCGGCCATGGTGCAGGCCCCTTCAGGGATAGATCTGAAGCCGCGTCTGCGTGGTCTCAGGCAGCAGGTTGAAGCTGCAATAGAGACTGTACAGCGGATAATTGCTGACATGCGGCCACCGATACTTGATGAATTGGGGCTTGAGGAAGCGCTGGCTGATATACTGCGTAAAATGCAGGAGCGTGGCGGTATCCATTGCATTCTTTCCTGTACGCTACCGGTTGAACCATTGTCAGAAGAACTGGTTATCTGTCTGTACCGTGTCGCGCAGGAGGCGCTGACCAATGTCCTGCGCCATGCAGGCGCCACCAAGGTCCTGGTTACCCTGCGGCATCATGGCGGCTGGTGCCAATTACAGATCAGAGACAACGGTTGTGGCGTTCGTGAGGAGCAGGCAGCGGCGGCCGACGCTTTCGGATTAATGGGGATGCGTGAGCGGATTGCCCAGCATGGTGGCAGTTTCAGTATCAGCCCCCGTCCTGGGGGAGGAACCATTGTGGAAGCACAAGTTCCCTATCAGTCAGAGGAGGCAGGTAATGAAGCATGTGCTGATAGTTGATGACCATGCCATGGTCCGCAAAGGACTGGTCGGTATCCTGACTATGCAGCAGGTCGGTGATCAGTCGCTTGTCTGCAATGAGGCAGGTGGTGGTGAAGAAGCGCTCCAACTGCTTGAACGGCAAGAGTACGATCTTGTTATCCTTGATATTTCCATGCCCGGCTTGGGAGGGCTAGAACTGTTAAGCCGGATTCATGAAACCTGGCCATCTTTGCCGGTACTGATGCTCTCCATGTTTCCTGAAGAACAGTTTGCCCTGCGCTCATTGAAGCTGGGTGCCTCCGGTTATCTCACCAAGAAAGAGGCAGCCGACGAACTGCTTCTTGCGGTGGCGCAACTGTTTTCCGGAAAACGCTATCTCAGCCAAAGTCTTTCAAATATCCTGATCAATCAGGCCCTTGATGGTGATACCGGCTCCCGTCCTTCCCATTCATCTCTCTCAAATCGTGAATTCCAGATTTTACGTAGCCTTGCGACCGGAAAGAGTCTGAAGGCAGTTGCCTATGATCTTGAACTGAGTATCAAGACTGTCAGCACCTACAAAGCCCGCCTGTTTGCCAAAATGGGTTTCCATAGTGACGCGGACCTGATTACCTACGCTAATAATCATAACCTGACGTAACCCATCAATCGTTTTACCCAACTGTCTGGTAGCCAGCTGCTATCTGAAGCAGTTCCAGCTGCTTTCGCCAATCACACGTCTCCTGCAAATCAATTGCTAACACCTCTAAATGCCATTGTAGTCCAACTCCTACATCATATTTCTTGTAGCTGTCTGTCTTTCTGTCAGGCTTTTTCCGGATTGTTACTTGCTGCGTAGAGATGCATGCTGAAAACATGAAGATCCGTTGAAAAATTCATGGTCAGGAGCATGTCATGAAAGCCCTGGTGGTTGATGACCAAAAGGCCTGTCGTATGCAGGTAGAGGCACTGCTGAGTACACTGGGAATTCGTGTCGATTGTGCAGAAAACGGTAGAGATGCCGTGCTGCTCTATATTCATGCAGCAAAGCAGGGACAACCCTACCGTTTTGTGGTCATGGATAATGAGATGCCGGTGATGGATGGATGTAGTGCCATTGCGCAGATACGAACCTGGGAGCATACCCATCGTGGTCAGGCCGACCCAAGTCTAATCTGTTTTGTAACTGGAGATACGCTGTGTCAGGCCAAGTACCGGTATTTGAATGCGCATGACGCGTTAACGCATTTTATGGCCAAACCTCTTGATGTTGTGCGCTTAAAGCAGCTTGCCCGTTTGATTGCCGGTCCGTTTTGCGAAGAAGTCCAGCACCACTAAGCAGAGGTCCTTAGTATGTGCCAAGTGCTCTTGATAGATGATGAAATAGCTTTTACGGAGTACCTCAGGGGATATGTTGCCCGACAGTATCCAGGTATCAGTATGGCTGCTTGCAACGATCCCCTGGAGGCACTGAGATTATTACAGCAAAACAGCTATGCACTCATCTTGATCGATGTTGAAATGCCGGTGATGGATGGGAGAAAGCTTCTTAAATTTTCACTACAGGCTGGAATTGAGCCAAGCAGAATCATCATGCTGTCAGGGCACACTGCTGATTATCTGCATAAAATTTGTCCTGCAGGGAGCTGTCTGGCTGTCTTGAACAAGTTTGAAATGCGTCAGAGAGAAGTATTGGACATGATTTTTACATCATTATCTACAAAAACCGGGAGGGGTGTGTGAATATTCTAATTGTCGAAGACAGTGAGACTAACCGGTTTTTATTGGAGAAAACTGCCGTTTTTCTCGGGTTCAGTGCGGACTGTGCAAAAGACGGAGGTGAGGCACTGAGGTGCAGGATGAAAAAGCAGTATGATTTGATTCTGTTGAGCCTTACTTTGCCTGATTTTGACAGCTACAGCACAGCACAGGCGTTGCGGCAGCTGGAACGGTCGGAATTAGGAACTGCTACTGCTGCCCTTATCTGTGGACTATCGAGGAACTGCGATATCCAGGTCTGCAAAGAGAGTGTGAATAACGGTATGAATTGTTGTGCCGTTACGCCGACAACAACAGGTCAGGCAATTGACCTATTGGTTAAGATGCGTACTGACAGTGTTAAACCACGTTCTGGTAGACCCCAAAAGAAGGCTGAAAACCCTGATGCTAGTTGTCCTGATGCTTATTTTCGTAATGCGTCAAGTTACTGATCAATACAGGGTGAGGAGAACTGAGCCATGATTCAAATCAAAAATTTTAGATTTAGAGGTGCTCTGTTTCTCATCAACCTGCTGTTACTAGCATATCTAGGGTTCTTATTACTGAATCTCTATCGTTCCCATGATCGCATTCAGGCATCGGTACTGGATCAACAGCAGCACGTTACAGAAAAAAAGACGCTTGCCCTGGAGTCGTATCTATCGGACCGCTCTGAGGATCTGGTCGACCTCTCTGAAAAACAACAACTGCTGGCATACTTTGAAAACCTGTCACTGGGAATGTCACTTGAGTACGGACTGGGCGCTTCGCTGCATGAATTGCAGCGGGCAATTGATCATTACCGCTCCAGAAAGAAACTTGGTGGTAGCACCCTGTATCGCAGGATTATGGTTGTTGCAGCCGACGGCAAGCTGCTAGTGGACAGTCATGACGATACTGCCACGCCGCTGGACCGGAAGCAACTTGCCGTGTATCGCTCGGTGCGTACCAATGGAGTACAGCAATATATTGCTCCTATTGCATCTTCTGCTACGGCAGCACAGTTGGTGCTGGCGTGTCCATTCAGATTTAAGGAGCAATTTGCCGGTCATATCCTTGCATGGATTTCCATGAATGAGCTGTATGATCATTTTATTGGGGCGGCCAGCAGTAAATATGACCTTAGAAACAGTCTGGGCGTGATCCATGACCGGAAACGGTATCTGACGGTCCCAGCTGGTTCAGGCAACTGCAGAATACGTCCTTCTATGCTTCCTGCGGTGACATTACTTAAGCCTGGTCAACAAACGCTCCGGTTTGCTGCCGCAGATTCCAACACAACTTTTTCTGTTGCTGCTGTCACTGTTCCCATTCTTGAATCACGGCTGTTTCTCACCATGTTTGCCCCTCTGGATTTTGAATTGCAGGTTTCCTCTCGTCAACTGGTACTCACAACCGGTGCTATCGGGCTATTGATACTGGCCGGTGCAGTTATACTGATCCGCTCAGATACCAGTAACCGTCTTGTTGAAGCGCGACTTGAAGAAGCCTGCTTGCGTGAAGAGGCGATTGCCGAGCAGAACCGAATATTGACCCTCACCGCAGCAGAACTGAAAGAAAGCAGAGAACGTCTGAGTCTTGCCCTGGAAGGAGCTGATCTGGGGTTGTGGGATTGGCATTTACCCAGTGGTACCGTCAGCTATAACGAACAGTGGGCTGCTATGCTTGGTTATCAGGTAGGCGAACTTGAACCGTCAGTTGCGACATGGGAGGCTTTGGTGCATCCCGATGATATGCCTTGGGTTCAGGATGTTCTGAAACAGCATCTGGACGGGCTGCTGCCTATTTATGAAACAGAACACCGCTGCAGAACCAAGGATGGTAGCTGGAAATGGATACTTGACCGTGGTCGTGTCGTTGAGCGTGACACTACGGGAAGCCCGATCAGAATGGCTGGAACCCATCTTGATATAAACGACCGGAAGATGGCTGAAGAGCGGTTGCTGCTGTTGAATGAAGAACTTGAGCAGCGTGTGCAGGAAGAGCTGTCAAAGAACCGCGAAAAAGATGCCTTTATGCTTCAACAGGATAAAATGGCCTCTATCGGTCAGCTGGCAGCCGGTGTGGCCCATGAGATCAATAACCCCATGGGGTTCATCATCAGCAATCTGGGGACACTTAGGGAATATGCTGTGGCACTAAATGGTTTTATTTCTGAGTCTGCACACCTTTTTACTAACAGCGAGGCACTGAAAAAGCAGTTTGATGAGCTGTATGCCCGTTACGACCTCCCATTTATTACCAGTGATATTGCTGATCTTCTGCATGAGTCCCTGGAAGGGGCTGATCGGGTAAAGCATATCGTGCTGGACCTGAAGGATTTTGCCAGGGTGGACGAAGCAACAGTCAAACCGACGGATCTCAACCAGTGTGTCAACAGCACGGTCAATATTGTACGTAATGAGCTTAAATATGTGGCTCAGCTTAATCTTGAATTGGGCGATATCCCGAAAGTCATGTGCAACCCTCAGCAGATTAATCAAGTGATAACCAACCTGCTGGTCAATGCTGCACAGGCTATCGAAGGGCATGGCAGTGTGACCGTTACCACTCTTTTGGATGGCGATTACGTTGTTCTTATGGTCGCGGATACCGGTAAAGGGATGTCGTCGGAAACAGTCAAGCGGATTTTTGAACCGTTTTTTACCACAAAGCCGGTTGGTCAGGGTACTGGCCTGGGATTAACCATCAGCTATGACATGGTTCGTAAAAACGGTGGCGAAATCAGTGTTGAAAGTGAGCCAGGCAAAGGCACGATATTTACGGTCAGATTACCGCTTCAGGCCGGTCAGGAGGCGCTGCATGAATAACATGAACAGCTTCAATGAGCTCTGTGCCCAGCATGCTGAAAAAATAACCTGTTGGGATCAACTTCAGGAACTGCGTGAACGTTTTACAGAGGAAGTGTTGCGGGGATTGGAGAAGGACAGAATCCTGTTTCAGCAGGAGAAGCTGGCTTCTGTCGGACAACTGGCAGCAGGCGTTGCACACGAGATTAATAATCCCATCGGATTTATTTTAAGCGATCTGCGAAGTCTTGCTGAGTATGTGGAGAATTTTACCCAATATCTGGGGGTTATGGATGTGGTGATTGATCGTTTCTGTCCGGATGATCAGAAGGCGCATATTGCTGAGCTGCGTCGCACGCTTGATATTGATTTCATATGCAGCGACGTCATGTCGCTTATTAGGGAATCATCCGACGGGGCAAACCGTGTTAAGCAGATCGTGATGGATTTGAAAGATTTTGCTCAGGTTGATGAGGCGCAAATCAAGGATAATGACATAAACCAGTGTGTGCGTCGTACCCTCAACGTCATTAAGCATGAGTTGCGGATGGTAACCCGTATAGAGCTGCAGCTTGCTGAACTGCAGCTGATCCCCTTCAATGCGCAGCAGATCAACCAGCTCTTGACTAGTCTGTTATTGAACGCAGCTCAGGCCATAGAAGGCGAGGGAACAATTACTATAAAAACATGGCAAGAAGAGCCGTATGCGATGTTGAGTGTGACGGATACCGGCTCCGGCATTGCTCCTGAGATTGCCAAGAGGATCTTTGAGCCGTTTTTTACCACTAAAGTTGTGGGTAACGGCACAGGACTGGGACTAACGGTTGCCTACGATATTGTCAGGAAACATGAAGGTGAACTGCGTTTGGAAAGTGAGCCGGGTAAAGGTTCTACCTTTACCGTCTGTCTGCCACTGCAGCGTCAGGTGGGTGAAGCATGAACGAAAACGCACGTATCTTACTGGTAGATGATGAACAGTCGGTTCTCAATGCGCTGCAGCGCTTGTTCAGGCGCTTTGGCTATGAAGTGTCTCTGTGCACGTCAGGGCTTCAAGGTCTGGAGCTGATGGCACAGTCGGAGCCGTTTAACTTGGTCATTTCAGACTATCGTATGCCGGGTATGAATGGAGTTGAGTTTCTGAGTACGGTTCGGGAGCGCTGGCCTGATACGGTAAGAATGGTATTGTCAGGTTTTGCCGATACCCATGCCATCATTTCAGCAACCAATGAGGGCAATATTTATAAGTTTATTGCCAAACCCTGGGATGAAGAGTTTTTGCTGCAGTCAGTCAGAGATGCATTGGAACTGAATGCACACAACCTTAAACAGAGCCGTCAGTTGGACGCCCTAAGCAGTGCCTTGGCAAGTCTGGATGATCTGCACGCCCAGAACCTTGCCAACCAGAGCCAGGTTGTCACTATCTATCATACGTTGCTTGATCAGATGCCGGTTGGGATGGTGGGATTAGACCGTGATGCTGAGATTGTCAGCATTAACAAACGTGCTCAAGAGATGCTTGGACTTTCAGTGGCGCCACTTGGAGAGCCTGCCTGCAAAGTACTGCCAGGTATATGTGGTGACGGCTCGCCTGACATGATTTGTAACATTACATCAGGAAGTTTCTGGATCAATGAACGTCAGGTGCAGGTGTTGGTTAAACATCTGAAGGAAGGGACCTCTGAAGGCATTATGTTGATTTTAGTTCTGATGGATAAGGAGTCATGACTATGGAGAATAATGCCACAGAATTGCCCAGCGGAGAGGTAACGGTCATGCTGGTTGATGATGAACCGAATATCCTCCAGGCGTTGAAGCGGTTGTTGCGTTGGGAGACCTTCCGTATCGTCACCGCCACATCCGGACAGGATGCCCTGGCACTTCTGGCACAACTATCAAATGTGGCATTAATCATCTCTGATCAGCGTATGCCGTATATGAACGGCGCAGAGTTGCTGATGCGGTCACAGGAACATGCACCAGATTCAGTTCGGGTGCTGCTAACCGGCTATTCAGACCTGTCTGATGCGGCGGATGCAGTGAACAAGGGTGGTATTTCGCGCTATTTAAACAAGCCATGGGATGATACTGAACTGCTTCAAGTGGTACGAGGTGCGGTTGAGTCGTACTGCATGCAGCAGGAAAACAGGCGCCTGCAGATTTTAGTGAAACAACAGAATGAAGAGCTACAGGATTGGAATAAAAATCTGAAAGATCGCGTGCTGCAGCAGACCACGGCTGTACGTCAGAAAAATGAAGAGCTGCAGGGGGCGATCCGACGTCAAAAAGATGCCTACCAGAATATGATTTCTTCTCTGGTTTCCTTGGTGGAAATGCGAGGTACAAGAACCAGGCTGCATGCACAAAACGTAGCAAAACTGTCAGGCCTTGTAGCAAGTGAGCTGGGGTTGAATAAAGAACTGCAGGATACCATCAAAACAGCTGCCTTGCTTCATGATATCGGTGAGATAGGCATTTCTGAACGAATTCTCCTCCAGTCTCCAGAGTCATTGGGACAGGATGATTTTGCCGAATATAGCCGACATCCGGTAAGGGGACAGGTGATCGTTGATCCGATTGAGGATTTGCGGCCAGCCGGTCTTCTGGTGCGGAGCCACCATGAAAAATTTTGCGGTGGTGGATTTCCAGACGGACTCAGCGGAGAGGAGATTCCGCTGGGGGCCAGGATTATTGCCTATGCTGACCTGATAGATCGGGCTGCGCGGCAATGTACCGGTAATGTTGCTGATCAGGCATTGCAATGGACTGATATTCACGTGGGCAAATCCCTTGATCCATCGCTCCAAAGTCTGTTTCGCCGATTTACCAAATATGTCTATTTTCCTGCACCAACATTGGGGAGTACTCCTGAAGCTGGAGAACGTGAGGTTCTGTTGGGTAGCCTTGAGTCAGGCATGGTACTGGCCAGAAATGTGTACAGCGGTAGCGGTTTATTGTTGCTGCAGAATGGCACGACACTGGATGCCAAACATATCGAAGTACTACAGCGTTACCACGAGCTTGACCCGTTTGATAACCGGCTTTACGTTTTGAAATCAGGCCGGACAACAGCTGGTATCATGGTTTAGCCGTGCAGGTCTGATTCTGACCTGAAGATTGCTGCTGAATACAATGGCGCATGTGCAAGTTTTGTTCTTTAAGGAGAAATAACGATGACGCGTATTCTGATCGTGGACGACCATACTATTTTCAGGCAGGCGCTTGAGGCGATTCTGATTGATTCAATGCCGGATGGAGCGATTACGTGTGATTGTGTAGGAAGCGCAGAAGCTGCGCGGCTGAAACTTAAAAATATAAAATATCATGTTGTTATTCTTGATATTTCAATGCCTCAAGAGGACGGCATGGCGTTTTTGCCGGAACTGGTGGGCAACCATCCTGATACGCCGGTATTGATGTTGTCCTTGTTTCAGGAGTCACAATATGCCCTGCAGGCATTTCGACTGGGGGCACGTGGCTATCTTAGCAAGCAGGAGGCTGTGGAAGAACTGCTGTCTGCTTTAGATTGTCTGTTGGAGGGCGGCAGATATCTCAGCAAGTCCTTTTCTGCAAGCCTGTTAACCCATGCACTTGAAACAGAACAAAAAATGAGTGAACCGTTGGATCTGCTTTCAAAACGTGAGCGCGAGGTTTTACAGCTGCTTAAAACAGGTGACAGTCTGACAAGAATTGCCGCCCGACTCGGCTTAAGTATCAAAACGGTGAGTACGTACAAGAGTAGGCTAAGTGCGAAGCTAGGGTTTAAGAGCAACGCCGATATCATACATTACGATCTTTTTTTGAAGGCGTGCTGAATAGTAAACCGTCCGTTAGCATGGCATGAGAGTGTGTTTCTGCGTGCTCTTTGCTCCGGAAGCATTGCGTGAACAGCGTCGGCGCTGTTTTATATCAGGAGGTCACCATGAACGCATTACCTGCTCCAGTAGCAGTAGCTCAAACCCGGCAAGAAGAACTGATACAATTGGTTAGCTTCAACCTGAGTGGAGAAGAGTATGGCGTTGAAGTGCTCAGCGTCAGAGAAATTATTCGCATGTCAACTATCACTAAAATGCCCAATACGCCCTACTTTGTTGAAGGGATCATCAATCTGCGCGGAAAGGTTATTCCGATTATTGACCTGCGTAAACGTTTTGGACTGGAAGAACAGGAGCCTGATAGCAAAACCCGCATCATGGTCATGGATGACGGAAAAGGGTTGACCGGGCTCGTGGTTGACTCTGTTTCTGAGGTGATAAGGATTCATGGGAGTGAAATCCAACCACCACCGCCGTTGATATCAGAAAATATTTCGCAGGAGTTTATTGCCGGGGTATTTAACCATGCTGACCGCTTGTTGATTGTGATGAACAGCCATCGTATGTTTAACGAAGATGAGCAGGGGTACCTTGCATCTTGCTGATGGGGCGTGCCGTTGCACGCCTGATATCGTTAGGTTAACAGGGTAATGGTCTGCATGAGCTGTTTGTATTGAAAAGGTTTTGAAAGGTATGCATCAAACCCGGCAGCCAGATATTTTTCTTCAGATCCTCTCAGGGCATCTGCCGTGAGCGCAATAACCGGAAGATGCGCCCCCCCGGTTTTCAACTCTTCATTGCGGATGTTCTCTAAGGCTTCAGTACCGCTCATAACGGGCATATTGATGTCCATCAGGATAATATCAATGCCCCCCTTATGCCACTGCTGAAACGCTTCCTGACCATTTTGGGCAAACCTGACATGATGGCCTGATTTCTGTAATAAAAGCGTGGCAGTGCGTAAGTTCATCGGGTTGTCTTCTGCAACCAGAATCGTCAGGGCGCGTCCGGTGGTGCATTGCTGTTCAATTGCGTGAGGTGAAGCGTCTGACTCACTCATGTCCGTAGGGAGAAAAAACGGAAGATCAAGATAGAACTTACTTCCGGTTCCTTCCGTACTTTCTGCCCAAATCCTGCCACCCATCAGTTCTGCCAGCTGTCGGCAGATGGAAAGTCCTAAGCCGGTTCCGCCAAATCTGCGTGTTGTGCTTGTATCGGCCTGGGTAAAGGGCTCAAAAACCTTGCACAGGACCTCTGGTGACATGCCGATGCCGGTATCACTGACGGCCATGCGAATAACCACCTGATTTTCAACGGCATCAAGCAGGGAAGCAGTAATTGAAATCATCCCCTGTTCCGTAAATTTAACTGCATTATTAAGCAGGTTGAGTAAGACCTGCTTTACCCTGAGCTGATCCCCGCAAATCTTTAGCGGCAGATCAGGCGCCATGAACGTGTCGGTCTGTATGCCCTTTTCAAAGGCTTTGCTGCGTTGCATCAGGATAACGTCGTTAATGCAGTTTTGTAGTGAAAAAGTGGTCTCTTCCAACTCAACCTTGCCCGCTTCAATTTTGGAGAGGTCGAGTATGTCGTTGATTATTGCGAGTAAATTAGTGGCTGATATATCAATGGCTTGCAGGTATTCCTGTTGTTCTCTGGTTATCGGTGTGAAATGCAGCAGCTGCAACATGCCGACAATGCCATTTAAAGGAGTTCTGATCTCATGGCTCATGTTGGCCAGAAATTCACTTTTGCTCTGGTTGGCAGCGTCTGCCGCATTGCGGGCGGCAATCAACTCTGCCTCCATCTCTTTGAGCGGTGATATATCGTTTATGAAGCCATGCCAGAGGGTGCTTCCATCCGACAGCCTTTCGGGGCGGGCAAAGCCGTAATGCCATCGCCAGCTTTTTCCAGGGGAAATGATGCGGAACCCCAGTTCCCATGGTTTCAAAGTAACCGCGGAGTCATGCAGTGCCTTCCTGACCATTGCGACATCATCAGGGTGGATGGCATCCCAGAACGGTTGTGCCGACTGTTTTACCGCGTCTGGCTGAATACCATACAGCTCTTGAATACCGTCACTGACATAGGGGAAAAATGAGGACTCGTCAGGTTGCAGTTTAAACTGATAGATCATGCCCGGAATCTGTTGCGACAGGGTGTTCAGCAGGTTATGACTTTCTTGCAGGCTGGCCTGTAGATGCTTCATGGTCTTCATGTCATCATCAACCTGCACGGTCATGTTTCTGAAGACCTGTAACGCACTGGCCAGTTCTCCAATTTCATTGTCTGACGCTATGGCAGGGATGGTAATGCTAAGGTCTTTGGCAGCAAGACGTCTGATTGCAGAAGTTATTTGCGACAGAGGGTGGATGACGCGATAGTGTACAAAGCAGAAGATGAGAATGATAATGACAAGAGATGCCAAACTGCTGGAAAGCTGAATGACTATCGCTTGTGCGTTTTGGCTTCTGTGCTGTTCAGCGTAGGTTTTGGTTGTTGCTATCAGTAGCTTGTTAAACTTGGAGATTTGCTCAAGTGTCTTCACCCCTTGACTTAAAAAAACAGGTTGGGAATAGGGATACGCGGTACCTGAAACCGCTGCAGTATAGACTGCGTTCCGGTATGGCAGATATTCTGACTGATAAAATTCCTTCAGGCTGCCAAGTGACCTGTTGATGTTGGCGTTAGCGAGTGGTTTGGCCAAGGTCTCAAGGTTTTTAAAATGGAGCCTGGTGATCGTTTGCTGCTGGTCTATCTGGTTGATTTGTTTTGTGGTAATAGGTGTTTGGGAAAGCATTGTGCCGGACAGGATGGATATTTCCGGTCCAGCGCTGTTCCGTAGGGACAAGGTGGTATATTTGAGAGAGGCATATCTGGCAATCATGCCGTCTGCGTCGCTTATATCAGCCGAGATGACAAGCAGCAGTGCCTCGATCTTTTCAATGTAACTGCTCATGGCTGCAAACCATTGCTGAGTCAGTTCCTTATCCCGCGCATCCTTGGGAAGCAGCATGGCCGCAGATGTTTTGGCTCTCAGGTCATCGATGGTGGTTCGTAACTGCCGTATATCTGCAATTTGCTGATTTGCCTTGTTAAAACCTGACTTTTCAAGCTTCATCAATGCCTGGGATAAAGCGGCATTTGCCTCAGCACGCCGTTCAGAAATGAACTTCCGGTTTTTTGCCATCAATTCCAGCGGACCGGCATCGTTAAGCACAACATTGACCCGTCCCCGCTCAAAACCAAGATTGTCGACTGCGCCATAGAGGTCGTCATTGATGCTGTTCAGACGATAGACCGTGTTTGCCTGCTGATACGCTTTGTATGAGTTGTAAAAGGAAGGGGCGGAGGATAGCAGGTGCAGGAGTGCAACTGCTGTTAATGCAGCATAAATAATGGTTGAAACCCGGGATATGCGGTTGCGTTGTCCCAGGCTATCGTCAAAATGAGAAATCATGTTGTTTCCAGGAGTGATCTGCATAGATTTTTAGCAGATATACCTGTGCCATGCTAAAAACACAATAAAGAACAGATGTTGATTGCTGCATGTTCCCTGCATTGCTGGAAAGGTGACAGAGGGGGGGCTGGTTAACTCGCTTTCTGCTTGGCAGTTCCGTTGGATAGCCTTGCTATTTCTTCTGCTAACAGCTCGATATTAAGCGGCTTGGTCAGGTAGCCATCAAATCCTTCTGAAAGATAGCGCTCACGATCTCCCCGCAGGGCATTGGCGGTCAGGGCGATAACCGGTGTGTGACGTTTTGTATTCTCTTCCTGCCTGCGAATTGCCTGAACCGCCTCACTGCCGTTCATAACCGGCATATGCACGTCCATCAGGATGCAATCAAATGCCTCTTCGTGAGCACATTCAACCGCCTGTTTCCCGTTTTCAGCAATCGTTGCCTGATGTCCCATCCTTTTAAGCGTCAGCGTAATCAACTGAGCATTAATTGTTGGTTTTCAGTAAACCACCGGCTCTGCCGGTGAGACTTGAAAAGGCTATGCCGTTCCAGCGACATTTCCTCCTGAGGAAAGCCCCTAGAG
>Ga0209016_1001343_pt1 | contig 20264 bp, 17 predicted proteins | sample EPASupsiteSAE305_FD_187265 | JGI IMG/M metagenome (GOLD analysis project Ga0209016, IMG submission 187265) | Bioremediated contaminated groundwater microbial communities from EPA Superfund site, New Mexico - SAE3-05 (SPAdes) (version 2) | ecosystem: Environmental > Aquatic > Deep subsurface >...
GATATTGTGACAACAGGCTGTACGCTTGAAGAGGCACATGACGCACTGAAAAAACATGACGTGAATGTACTGTTTGCGCTTGTTTTGGCGGATGCAAAAGAGAACTAAAATAAAACGATAGAGAGACTCTACCGTTTTGTTTTATATATCTTCAGATAACTCTTTTTCTTTACGAATAATATACCAGCCAAGAACAGCGCCACATACAAAGACACCAATCACATAAAATCCTGCGGCGTATTTGCTGAAAAAATTAGCAAGGATTGGGATAAGAAAAGAGGTGAGTGCACCAGTAATCGCATAGGAAATATTAAAGGAAAAAGCAACACCACTGTATCTGACTTTCGCTGGAAAGGCACGTACCATATAGTAAGGAAATGCCCCAACAATCCCTACACTAAAGCCTGCGATAGGATAGGTAATGTATAAGATTTCATTTCCAAATGAAAGTGACACAAAAAATGTTCCAATGGCTAGGGTTGCAAAAAGGCAGCCAGCTGAGATGACTTTACCAATGGAAAATTTATCTGCAAAATAACCATAAAATACACATCCTATTGCTAATCCGATGGTTGCTAGAAGTCTTGAAACAGAAACATCTATTTCTGAAAAACCAAACTGACCTTGTAGATAAACATGTGCAGTAACAATGACAACCATGATTCCTGCAGATAAAACCCATGTCAATAAAATGGAAAGGCTTACTTGTGGTAGATGATCAGACAGAACATTCCAGATAGGCAATTTTTTTGATATATCAGCTTTCTCTCTTTTTTGCATTTCTAGAAAGATTGGTGTCTCTTTAAGCCAACGTCTAAGATACATTGCGATAAATCCAAAAATTCCACCCACGATAAATGGAATTCTCCATGCCCAGCTGTTCATCTCCATAGCATTAAAATGACTTTGCATGATGATGGATACCAATGAACCAAGAAAAATACCCAAAGTGAGTCCAGATGTGAGTGTGCCACATGCAAGACCTACTTTGTCTTTTGGAACATGCTCTGCAACAAATGTCCACGCCCCTGGTATCTCCCCACCGACTGCTAAGCCTTGGCAGATACGAAGAAAAAGAAGTAAGATAGGTGCAAAATAGCCTATGGCTGCATAGGTTGGTAAACAACCGATTAGAAGTGTAGGCACTGCCATAAGAAGTATGCTAAAAGTAAACATGCGTTTTCTACCAAAAAGATCGCCAAAGTGTGCCATAACAACACCACCAAATGGGCGCGCTAAATAACCAGCTGCAAAGATACCAAATGTTTGCAGTTGACTGAGCCACACAGGCATATCCGCAGGAAAAAATAAACCTCCAATGACTTTGGAAAAAAAGACAAAAATAATAAAGTCATAGAACTCTAATGCCCCACCAAAAGCTGATAATGAAAGTGTTTTATAGTCTTGAGCATTGAGTAATCTTTTATGCATCATTGCTTTTCGTGTTGGCATGAGAATTATCCTTCTTTTTGTAAAACACGAAGTATAACAAAATTCTTTTTGCCTAGTGCGAAAAAAAGGGCCTAAAATTGTTTAGAAAATAACCATAAGGCGGTTATTGGTAGAAGATACATACGTTAAGGTGTATTTTGAAGATTATTTCATATTACATGAACTTTGATACTGAGGAGAAGAACTATTTTTTTCAACATGTAATTTCATCATGAGTAGAAGTATTTCATACATATCTTTATCGTTGCTTTTAGCAATCGTTTTGAGGGTATTCTCAATATTTTCAACATTGACATGATTTTCTAAAAGTTTAGTTTGAAGAAATGAAACATCCCAATTAAACAATGCACATAGCGCAGTAAAAGACTGATTTTTTGTGTTGTGAATTAGAAAATCGATGTTATCTTCATGGCGGATATGTTTGTTAAAAAGAATTGCGATGCACTCTTGCGCAAGCCGTCTAATAGTACAACGCCTAAGCCATGCATGGACACTTAAAAGCAAAAGAATCATTAAAGCAGCAATTTTATGCAATAAAACATTATAGGTGGAAACACTTCCTAATACAAAAGCAATACCCGTGGTATAAAGGATAATGAACATCACAAGGATAGATATAATAATTACAACTTTGAGCACAGTTTCATTCACATTAATTCCTTTAAAGGGGTCAGGGCTAAACTTTTAACTTTTTGTATTCTTATGTTAGAATTCTAGCAAAAAAAGAGGGTGTTTATGCCACGAAGGTTACGTATTGAAAGCTTAGGATACCATCATATATACAATAGAGGTGTGGCGAAAGGAAATGTTTTTGAAGATGAAAAAGATAAAGCAAAATTTATTGAACTGATGGCAAGCATTGCTAGAGAGTATAAGTTTAATATACATGCATTTTGTTTGATGGACAACCATTATCATATTTTAGTACAAAATACGCGTGAAAATCTCTCTTCAGGCATGCGTCAACTAAATGCGCAGTACGCAACGTATTTCAATAAACGACATCAAAGAGTAGGGCATTTGTGGCAAGATAGATTCAAGTCATGGTATGTTTTAGATCAAAAATATCTCTTTACACTTTTTAAGTATATTGAAAATAATCCAATCAAAGCAGGAATGAGCCAAAGAATAGGTGACTACATGTTTTGTTCTACTTATAGTATTTTAAAAGATGCCGTACCTGCCTTTTTACAAAACAGTTTTGTTTTACGAGATTATCATACCCATGAGTTATTTGATCTGTTAAGCATTCCTCTTAGTCTAGAAGAGCGTTCACGCATCAACACATTTCATCAAACGAAGTATAACAATCACAATGGTGAAATTAAGCCTTTGCATAAAGAAAAACTTGAAAGTTATTTTAAGAATGTACAAAATAAACAGCAAAGAAATGAAGCAATAAAAAATGCTTATGACGATGGATATAGTAAAAGTGAGATCGCTAGAAATATTTCTCTAAGCGTTGCAGGAGTGAGTAAAATACTAAAAAGTTAAAAGTTTAGCCCTGACCCCTATTGAAACAAAAGGAAAAGAAAAGTAAAATGAAACAATTTTATATTGTAAGGTTAATGAATGGATAATATTTTTGATTCTAACCAAGACATCAAAACGATTAGTATTGAAGAGTCGATTAAGACCAGTTATCTTGATTATTCGATGAGCGTTATCATCGGACGTGCACTTCCTGATGCAAGAGATGGTTTGAAACCAGTTCATAGAAGAATTTTATATGCGATGAATGATCTTGCGATCTCTTCACGTAGCCCATACAAGAAATCGGCACGTATTGTCGGTGATGTTATCGGTAAGTACCACCCACATGGTGATACAGCTGTTTATGATGCACTTGTTCGTATGGCTCAACCTTTTTCTATGCGTATTCCTATGGTTGATGGTCAAGGAAACTTCGGTTCTATCGATGGCGATAACGCGGCTGCTATGCGTTATACAGAAGCTCGTATGACACCGCTTGCCGAAGAGTTGCTCAGAGATTTAGATAAAGACACCGTTGATTTTGTACCAAACTATGATGATAGTATGGTAGAGCCAGACGTTCTTCCAAGCCGTGTCCCTAACTTATTGCTTAATGGCTCAAGTGGTATTGCGGTAGGTATGGCAACAAACATTCCACCACACTGTTTAGATGAACTTTTAGATGGACTTTTACTGCTCATTGATAATCCAGAAGCAACACTTGAAGAGATTATGGAATTCATCAAAGGTCCAGATTTCCCAACAAGCGGTATTATCTTCGGTAAAAAAGGAATCATCGAAGCATACCGTACAGGACGTGGTCGTGTTAGAATTCGTGCGAAAACGCATATCGAGAAAAAAGGAAATAAAGACATTATTGTTGTGGATGAACTTCCATATCAATGTAACAAAGTACGTTTAATTGAGCAAATCGTTGGTCTTGTAAAAGAGAAAATGATTGAAGGTATCAGTGAAATTCGTGATGAGAGTGACCGTGAAGGTATTCGTCTTGTTATTGAACTCAAGCGTGAAGCGATGAGTGACATTGTTCTTAACAACCTTTATAAATCAACAAGCTTAGAAGTAACATTTGGTGTTATTTTACTTGCAATCCACAATAAAGAACCAAAAATCTTTACATTGATCGAATTGTTACAACTCTTTTTACGTCATCGTAAAACCGTCATTATTCGCCGTACTATTTTTGACCTTGAAAAAGCAAAAGCAAAAGCGCACATCTTAGAAGGTCTTAAAATTGCGCTTGATAACATCGATGAAATCATCGCGTTAATCAAAAGCAGTGCCGATACAAAAAGCGCAAAAGACGGCTTGATTGAGCGTTTCAATCTCAGTGAAGTTCAAGCAGGTGCAATTCTTGATATGAGACTCCAACGTCTTACAGGACTTGAGAGAGACAAAATTGAAAATGAATTAGCTGAGTTGTTACTTGAAATTCAACGCCTCAGCGACATCTTACGCAGTGAAGCACTTCTTAACAACTTGATTAAAGAAGAGTTATTAGAGATTAAAGACAAATTCAAATCAAAACGTATCACAGAAATCGTTGATGATTACGATGATATTGATGTGGAAGACTTGATCGCAAATGAGCCAATGGTTGTTACCATTACTCACCGTGGTTACATCAAACGTGTTCCACTTAAACAGTATGAGAAACAAAAACGTGGTGGTAAAGGCAAAATCGCTGTAACAACGTACGATGATGATTTTATTGAGAGTTTCTTCGTTTCTGATACCCATGATACCTTGATGTTTGTAACCGATCGCGGACAACTCTACTGGTTAAAAGTGTACAAAATTCCTGAAGGAAGCCGTACAGCAAAAGGTAAAGCGGTTGTTAACCTTGTTCAGCTACAAGCAGATGAGAAGATTATGGCAATCATCCCAACCACTGACTTTGATGAAACAAAATCAATTGCGTTCTTTACCAAAAATGGTGTCATTAAGCGTACTAATTTGAGCGAATTTAAAAATATTCGTTCTGTAGGTGTTCGTGCGATTACTTTAGATGATGATGATGGTTTAGTGACTGCGAAAATTGTAACACAAGATGCGCAGTTCTTATTTATCGTAACCAAAAAAGGTATGTGTATTCGTTTTGAAGTAGGTGATGCACGTGAAATCGGAAGAACCGCACGTGGTGTTACTGGAATTCGCTTTAAAGAAGAGAACGATTGCGTAGTGGGTGCTGCAGTTATTTACAATGAGCAAGAAGAACTTTTAACCGTTACTGAAAAAGGTATTGGTAAACGAACAACGGCAGAAGAGTATCGTTTACAAAATCGTGGTGGTAAAGGTGTTATCGCTATGAAGTTGACAGCAAAAACTGCCGATCTAGTAGGTGTTGTTATTGTTGATGAAGATAAAGACCTTATGGCACTCAGCAGCAGTGGTAAAATGATCCGTGTGGATATGGAAACTATCCGAAAAGCAGGACGTAATACCAGCGGTGTTAAAGTCGTTTCTGTTGAGGGAAGTGACGTAGTTGCAAGTATTGCGCGGTGTCCAAAAGAAGAGAGCGATGAGCTTGAGGGTGAATTTGAAGAAGGTGATGAGAGTTCTTCTAATGAGGGAAGCTTGATTGTAGATGATACACCAAGCGCTGAGTAATTGGAATAGTAGTTGCTTCAAAACAAAAAAATATTTAAAGGTGTAGCTATGAATAGATGGTTTATGACACTTTTGGCAAGTTTAGGTTTGGTGTTAGTGATTTCGGGTTGTTCAGCGAAGAAAGAAGAACCAGCCAAAAATCCAAAAGATGCAATGTATGATTTTAGCAATGAAAAATCCTTTGTTGTTTATGGTGAAGGCATTGCACCTAAAAATACAGTTTCACCTGCGCAAGCAATTGCTCTTGCAAAACGTGCAGCGATTACCGATGGTTACCGTCAACTTGGCGAAAAACTTTATGGCGTTAAAATTAATTCAAGTGAGACTGTTCAAGATGCAGCATTAAAAGATTCTCGTATCGTTGCACAGGTTAATGCCCTTGTTAAAGATGCAGCTATTACAGATGCAGCATTTAAAGATGGCTTATACAGTGTTAGAATGGAAATTACGATGAGCGCACGTAGGTGGCAAGAACTCTTTGCCTACTAATTTTAGGCGCTTCACAAGCACTTTTTTGCAGTGATGTTTTTTGGTTTTCCTATAAAATCGTCACTGCAAATGGACTTGTGGTTCATGAACAAAAAAACATTGCTCCTGTAATGGTCCCTTATGAGGGAAAATCACAGAAATTGTGTACCCTAGAGCTATCCAATACACAGAATCTCCCAAAAGAGCAATTTTTACGAAAACATTTTGATGAAATTCTTCCCTGTTTTTACCAACTCTCTTCGCATATTCTTTCATGGAATGAACAACACTTAAAACAAGGAAGTGACAGAATTGAATTGGTGATTGAGCCTGTTCGCTTCACAGTAGATTTTAAAGATGAATTTGCTACCATAAATGCCATTAGGTAAAACACTTTTTGGCAGGATTGATGTAAATGCATGTTGCAATCGTAGAAGATGATATAAATATGAGAAAATCCCTAGAAATAGCTCTAGGTGAATATGAAGAATTTAAAATTTCTACTTACAAAAGTGCATTAGATGCTCTCAAAAAAATTGATTCAAGTGTTGATCTGATTGTCACTGATATTAATATGCCAGGAATGGATGGCATTGAGTTCATTAAAAAATTAGATGGTCAGTATGATATTATCGTCATTACAGGTAACGCAACTCTCAGTCGTGCCATTGAATCTGTACGCTTAGGCGTGAAAGACTTTTTAACCAAACCTTTTGAAATTGAAACATTGGTTGAAGCCATTAAGCGACATAATAAAATCCGAACAAAAGTTAAAGAGAGTTTTGAGAAGATCGATAGTAGCAAAGAAGATAATGGAGATTTTATTGCAAGTTCTCCTGAGCTTGAAAAAGCGCTTTCTATTGCACGAAAAGCTGCAAAAACGGATGTGAGTGTCCTTCTTTTGGGTGAGAGTGGTGTCGGTAAAGAGCTTTTTGCGAATTACGTGCATAAAAACTCTCCACGCGCTAAAAACCCTTTTGTTGCGATCAATATGGCAGCCATTCCTGAAAACCTTTTAGAGAGTGAACTTTTTGGGTATGAAAAAGGCGCTTTTACGGATGCAACAGCTGAAAAGAAGGGTTATTTTGAAGTTGCCAACGGAGGAACACTCTTTTTAGATGAAATTGGTGAGATGCCTATGACACTTCAAGCCAAGCTTTTAAGAGTGATTCAAGAGCGTGTTATGGTACGCGTAGGTGGAACGAAAGAATTACCGATTGATGTACGTATTGTTTCTGCAACGAATGCCGATATTAAAAAAAGTATCAAAGAGGGACGTTTCAGGGAAGACCTATACTATAGGCTCAATACGATTCCTATAGAAATAGCGCCACTTCGCCAACGTAAAGAAGAGATTCTGCCGATTTGTGAAGTTATATTAGAGCGTGTTACGAAAAAATACGGTTTACAAAAGCGTTATTTTTCAGAAGAAGCGATTGAGTCATTGATGGCGTATCGATGGCCTGGAAATATTAGAGAGTTGATCTCTGTCGTGGAACGTGCAGTGATCCTAAGTGATACCGAAGCGATTAGCAAAGAAGATCTTTTCCTAGAGAGTCGTAACTGGTTTAGTTCATAGTGAAATAAAATAGACTTTTTTGATAACTTAATACCAACTCTATTGGGTTATTAAAAAAGTCTCAGATAAAAAATGAAGGTAAGAGAAATGAAAAAGTACAATGTAGCAATCGTTGGAGCTACTGGTGCGGTTGGCGAAGAGTTAGTTAGAGTTTTAGAAGAGGTTGACTTCCCTGTCAATAATCTTGTTCCATTAGCAAGCAGTAAAAGTGCAGGTATTGAACTTGAGTTCAAAGGCAAAACCTATAAAGTACTTGAGCTTACTGAAAAAGCATTTGAAGAGAACGATGTTGAAATTGCATTTTTTAGTGCCGGTGGTGACATTTCAGCACACTATGCTCCATTTGCAGCAGAAGCAGGTGCCGTAGTCATCGACAATACAAGCCATTTCAGAATGGATGCAGACGTTCCTTTGGTCGTACCTGAGTGTAATCCAGATGATATTGACCAATGGCAAAACAGAGGTATCATCGCAAATCCAAACTGTTCAACTATTCAGATGGTACAAGTGTTAAAGCCACTCGATGATTTGTTTAACATTACACGTGTTGACGTTGCAACGTATCAAGCGGTAAGTGGTGCAGGTAAAGGCGGTATGGAAGAGCTCGTAAACCAAATGCAAGACTTTTTTGCCTTTAAATTGGATCAATGTGAGCCAAAAACATTTGCACATCAAATTGCGCTCAATGTTATTCCTCATATCGATGTTTTTATGGATAACGCATACACTAAAGAAGAGATGAAAATGGTCAATGAGACCCAAAAAATCTTGGGCAAAAAAATGGAAATCAGTGCTACATGTGTACGTGTTCCTGTTATGAGAAGTCACTCTGAAGCGATTACGATTCATTTTGAAAAAGATGTTAATTTGGATAAAGCAATTGAAGCACTCAAAAATGCAGAAAATGTTGTTGTTATCGATAACCCAGCAAAAAAAGAGTACCCAATGCCAATTATCTCAACTGATACTAATGAAACATACGTAGGAAGAATTCGTAAAGATATCAATCGCGATAACGTTCTTCACTTATGGTGTGTTGCTGACCAAATTCGTGTGGGTGCTGCAACCAATGCAGTAAGAATTGCACAAAAATGGATTAAGAGAGAAGAAGCGTAATGCTTGAGCGTTGGTTTGAAAAAGGATTATGGGCAAGTAGGCTTGTTATTTTACTTGCCGTAATCTTTAGCATCTTTGCAGCATTTGCACTTTTCCTCATTGGCAGTGCAGATTTATATCATGTCGTTATTGCGACGTATAAATATTTTTTCATGGGAATACATCCTGAAAATTTTCATGCTGATGTTGTCGCTGAAATTATTGGTGCCGTTGATCTTTATTTAATTGCAGTTGTTTTACTGATTTTTGGTTTTGGTATTTATGAACTGTTCATTTCAGATATTGATGTAGCAAAAGGCACAGGTGGCGATAAGGTTTTATATGTAAGCTCTTTGGATGAGCTTAAGGATAAGATTGCTAAAGTCATCGTCATGGTTTTAGTAGTGAGCTTTTTTCAGCGTGTTTTACATACTGATTATAAAGGTTCATTAGAGATGCTTTATTTTGCTATTTCAATTACGGCACTCTCTTTAGGACTTTACTTTTTGCATAAAGGTGGAAAGCACTGATGATTTTTGTAGATGCGTGTTTCGGTAAAAAAACTCCTTATACTCCAGTATGGATGATGCGTCAAGCGGGACGCTATTTACCAGAGTATATGGAAGTAAGAGCACAAGCAGGGGATTTTTTATCTCTGTGTAAAGACCCTGAGAAGGCATGCGAAGTCACGCTTCAGCCTGTGGATATTTTAGGTGTTGATGCTGCTATTTTATTTAGCGATATTTTAGTTGTTCCTCTAGAAATGGGCATGGAACTTCAGTTTTTAAAAGGTGAGGGGCCTGTTTTCACACATCCTATTAAGAACCAAGCTGATCTTGACAAACTGGATGTTCAAAAAGCTATTGATGGTTTAGAATACGTTTATGAAACCATTCGCCTTATTCGTGGCAAACTTGCTGCAGATAAAGCATTGATTGGTTTTTGTGGTGCGCCTTGGACACTTGCAACCTATATGATTGAAGGACAAGGTACTAAAACGTACGCATTGGTAAAAAAGCTTATCTATTCTGATCCAACGTTTATGCATGCATTACTTAAAAAAGTAACGGAAGTGCTTAAAGGGTATATGGATCGTCAAATTCAAAATGGCGCTAACGTTGTGATGATTTTCGACTCATGGGCTGCAGCACTTGAAGAGAGTGCTTACTTTGAATTTAGCTGGTCATATATGAAAGAGATTAGCGCTTATCTCAAAGCTAAATACCCACATGTTCCAGTGATTTTGTTTCCAAAAGGTATCAGTGGTTACCTTGATAAAATCGATGGCGAGTTTGATGTTTTTGGCGTGGATTGGTCAACGCCACTTGAACTTGCAAAAGAAAAATTGGGTCATAAATATGTCCTTCAAGGAAATATGGAACCAACACGCCTTTACAGTAAAGAAGCCATTGATAAAGGGATTTCTCATATCGTAAATGTTATGAAAAATGAACGTCATGTCTTCAATTTAGGACATGGAATTCTCCCAGATATTCCTGTAGAAAACGCAAAATACTTCATTAATCAAGTCCAAACGCGTACTAAACTATAACAGTATGCCCTATTCTAGGGCATACTCTCTTCCCCTGTAAAGGACTTTCCATGAGTAATATTATCTTTGGACCGATTACTTCTAGACGTTTTGGTCAATCGCTTGGTATAGACCTTAGCCCAAATTCCAAACAATGCAATTTTGACTGTCTTTATTGTGAGCTAAAAGGTGCAAAAACTGTCAATAGTGCGAGCAATACTCCATCTGTTCAAGAAGTGTTAAATGCGCTTAATGAGGCGTTATACAAACATCACAATTTAGATGTTATTACACTCACTGCCAATGGCGAACCGACACTGTATCCTAAATTAGATACCTTGGTTGATGAGATACTAAAGATAAAAAAAGAGACGAAACTATTGATACTCTCCAATGGTTCAACTATTGCAGATCCTTTGATTCAAAATACTCTTTCAAAACTTGACATTGTTAAACTCTCTTTAGATTGTGTGAGCCCTAAATGTTTTAAGAAACTTGATCGTGCGCATAAAGGTATTGAGATTAGCCAGATTGTTGAGGGCATGAAAAGCTTTAGAGAGCATTATGTGGGCGAGCTTGTTATAGAAATTTTAGTCGTTGATGGCTTGAATGATACCGAGGAAGAATTTCAAGCTTTAAATGAAGCATTACATGCCATAAAACCTGATCGCATTGATGTTGGAACGATAGATCGTCCGCCTGCATATGAGGTAAAAGGTGTGAGTATTGAACGCTTAATTGAGCTTTCAAATATACTACAAAATTTACCGGTTTCTATCGCGTACAAGAAAAATTACATTCCTCAAAAGCGCTATTTTAGCGAAGAAGAGATCTACGAGCTTCTTGCGAGACGACCTCAAAGTTTTGAGGATATTGCACTCTGTTTTGATGAGAAGAGCCTCGAAAATCTTGTACATTTAGTTGAAGAAAAGCGATTATATGTGAAAAATATTGCCGGAGTAAATTTTTACAAAGTAGTGTAGTGGGCGAGATATTCGCCCACTTTAAATTATGCTAATGCTAATTGCTGTTTCTTATACTTAATACGCTGCGTAAAGTAGATGAACCCATAAATGCCTAATCCTATAGCGTAAGAGATATAGTGGCTTGGGAGTCCTAATTTTGCTGCCATAAGTTTTGGTAACATTAAAAATGGAATAACAACAACTAAACAGATACGTTCAACAGTGTTTATCTTCGTTAAGATAAAACTTTGCGTTGCAGATGTAAAGGCAAACATACCCAGTACCGCTCCACCAAAAATAAGCGCAATCTCAAATGGATTGGTTATCCATTGCCATTTAGATGCATTATTTGGATCACTTGGATCTACTCCACCGATTAAGAGAAGTTCATTGTTGAAAAGGAACATAAATGGTAGGAGTGCCGTACGCATATCGTAAATAAATGATTGCCAACCGGTCACAATTGGATCACTCTTTGCGATGGCGGCAGCGGCGTAAGCTGCCATACCGACAGGCGGCGTGTCATCTGCCAAGATACCAAAGTAGAAAACAAACATGTGTGCTGCGATGATTGGGATCAGATAACCATTATTGGCTGATAACTCCATAATAATCGGAGCTGTGAGTGATGCCATTACGATATAGTTTGCTGTGGTTGGAAGTCCCATACCAAGCACTAAAGAAACAAACATCGTCAAGAACAAGACGCCTAGGATATATCCACCAGAGAGATTATCAATGACTTCTGCAAGAACCAGACCTATACCAGTAAGAGTAACTGAACCTACGATCAAACCAGCAACTGCAGTCGCAGCAGCGATAGATACCATGTTCTTACCACCCATAACCATACCATTACCAATGTCGGCAAATCCTTCAAGAATGAGTGGAAGGGTAATTTTTTCTTTATTGAGGAAAGCTTTAAAAGGCTTTTGCACAACCATAATAATCATCAAAAACATAATGGCACTAAAAGCAGCGCTTTGTGCAGACTGTTTAAGGATGATAAGCGTGTAGATCAAGAAAAAGATCGGGATAAGATAGTGAATACCTCTGATAAAGATAGGCCATGTACGTCCTAAAACACTTGGATCTTCACCTTTAAGACCATGTTTTTTAGCTTCAAGATGAACGATGTAAAAAAGTGCCGCATAACATGTAAAAGCAGGAATAAATGCAGCAAATACGATATCGGTATAATCAAGACCTAAAAATTCTGCCATAATAAACGCAGCAGCACCCATAATTGGAGGCATCAACTGACCATTAACCGAAGCTGCTGTCTCAACAGCGGCTGCTTTATGGGAGCTAAAACCAAGACGTTTCATCAAAGGAATGGTAAATGTACCAACTGTAACGGTATTGGCGATAGATGAGCCTGAAATCATACCAAACATACCAGAAGCAGCAACAGCAGCCTTAGCAGGACCACCATCATACTTACCGAGAATAGTGTATGCGACTTTAATAAAATATTCACCTGCTCCTGCACGATCTAGCAATGAGCCAAAGAGAACAAACAAAAAGACAAAGCTTGCACTAACGCCAAGAGGTACACCAAAGATACCTTCTGTTGTGAGTACCATTTGTCCCATAATTTTGTTAATACTTGCTCCTTTATGAGCAATCATGTCAGGAAGATAAGGACCAAAATAGTCATACAATAAAAACAGAACTGCTGCAAGCATCAATGGAAGTCCCATAACTCTGCGTGAAGCTTCAAGAACAACTAAAATGGTTGCAACACCGACGATAATATCGGTTTGAGTCCATGCACCTGAACGCATAGCAAGGTCTTTGTAGGCATACCATTGGTATAAAATAGCAGCAACACCTACAATCATAATGAGAAAATCATACCATGTGATAACAGATTTTAGTTTTGGACTCCTACTCATAGCATGCATTGAAAATGCAAGCGCAATACCAAATGCCAAGTGAATAGCTCTTATATGAGCACTATTACCTGGATCAATAACAATGTAAAGTTGGTATAAAGACCAACAAAAAGCAACAGCAGCTACAAACCAGTATTGCCACGTATTACTTTCAAAATCTCTATGACCTTCAAATTCGCTGATGAGTTTCGCATCATCCAGTCGTTCTTCTAATGTTTTCACGCGTAAACCTTTATGTCAATCTGTGAGGCTTCTTATTAAAGCCTCACATGTTAAGAGTAGTTGTAGAGTTATTTAAGAAGTCCAGCTTCTTTAAATGCTTTAATCGCACCTGGATGTTGTGGTACGCTTAAGCCTTCAAGGAGACTTTCTTTAGTAATTGTTTTGTAAGAAGGGTGAAGTTCTTTAAATTTGTCAAAGTTATCTAAAATGGTTTTTACAATTTGATAAACCACTTCATCTTTTACTTTGCTGCTAGTAATAAGAACCGCTTTTACACCAATACTTGGTACATCGTTTGTCACACCTTTGTAGTATGAACCAGAGATAGTACCTTTAGCATAGTAAGGGTATTTTTTGACCAATGCATCAATTGCAGGTCCTTCGATAGGAACAATGTTGATGTCAACAGAGTTTGATGCATCTTTGATGTTCGCTGTTGGATGTCCCGCGACGAAGAAGTAACCATCAATGTGATTATCTTGAAGCATGGTAGGACCTTCTGTTGATTTAAGCTCATTTGCAAGTGCTAAATCAGAACGCTTGATACCAAGTGCTTCAAACACAACGTCAACAGTCATGTTAGTTCCTGAACCTGGAGAGTCAAGGTTTAGTTTTTTACCTTTAAGATCAGCCATGGTTTTAATGCCTGATTTTTGGCTAACAACAAGGGCTAAAAGCTCTGGATAAATTGCGATAGCACTACGAAGTTCTGGTACTGCTGCAGCACCTGTGAATTTGCCTTCACCTTTATAGGCTTGGTATGCAGTATCACTTTGTGCGATACCAAAATCAAGCTCTCCTGCTTTAATGGTGTTGACATTGTAGACCGAACCGCCAGTTGATTCTACTGAACATCTGATGTTGGTCTCTTTTTTGTTTTTGTTTACCATTTGACAGATAGCACCACCTGTTGGATAGTAAGTTCCTGTAACTCCACCCGTACCAATTGTGATGAATTCTGCCGCAACCATTGGAACACTGAGTGCCCCAGCAAGAGCTAACGTAACAAGTTTCTTCTGCATATCGTCTCCTTCAAATTAAATCTTATTATATCCTACTATCTTTCTTCTTACTTTTTATTGAATAAATTTCCATACAAATATAGGCTTTATGTTTTTTTTAAGATTTGTGTGACAAAAACTTTTTTATCAATTTATTCAAATATGTCTTGACAATAAAATATTTTTTTACTATAATTTCGACCTCATTCAAAGTGTTCCGAATTAGCTCAGCGGTAGAGTAGGTGACTGTTAATCACTTGGTCGCTGGTTCGAATCCAGCATTCGGAGCCACTCTTTTTTAAATCCCCTAAAATTCAGCCTTTCAAATCAAAAAATTTTTAAAAACAGTAAAACATTTCTAAATTTTTTTGCTGATTTAACATTCATTTACTAATGGTTCATTTCTTGTTTAGATAAAACGATTATACTTTCATTACCAAGACAAAAACCTCCTTTTTGTAAATAATCTACCAATTTTTCATAATTAACGCTCGAATTGCCCGGTTCGAGCGTTTTTTTATTTTTTTTCTTCCTGTTTATTTTTGACACAATCACTCTTCCAAAGGAATGTTATAATGTTGCATTATTTCAAAGGAAATACATGCGCGTAGGAATTATTGGAGCAGGTGGTGTTGGTGTTGAATTAGTGAATTATCTTCTAACGCTTGGAAACATGAGTGAAATCATCTTAGTCAATCGCACCAAAGAGAAAGCATGGGCAGAAATCGAAGACTTTTCGTATGTTCCTTCTTTCACGTATGCAAAGAACACCCATTTACATTATGGTGATTATGCTGATTGTAAAGAGTGTGATGTGATCGTCATTACTGCAGGTGCACAACTCAAGGGCAACCAAACAAGAGATGAGCTATTGCATGAAAATGCAACTCTTATAAAAAATATGGTTAAAGAACTCTATCAGCATGCTCCCAATGCTATTTTGTTAATGGTCACCAACCCTGTAGATGTTCTAACACACATCGCTTATAAAGAAGGTCTTTACCCAAGAGAGCGGCTCATTAGTGCGGGAACGCTTGTCGATACTGCGCGTTTTATGAAAATTGTCAGTAAAAAAGTAGGAATTGATCCTAAAAATATTTACGGTTTTGTGTTAGGAGAACATGGCAAGGGGAGTACGATTCCTTGGAGTATTTGCAACATCTGTGGTTTAGATGTTGATACGTTTTGTGAACTCAACGGTTTGCCACTGCTTGATAAAGAACAAATCTTCAAAGATGTGAAAAATGCTGGATTTGAGATATTTCATAAAAAAGGCAATACCAATCATAGCATTGCTGCAAGTGTTTTTCGCATCGTTCGTGCAATTGCCAATAACGAACACTCTGTACTTCCGTTAGGTGTTTATTTGGATGGCGAATATGGACTCAAATATGTTGTACTCAATGTCCCAGTAGTTGTAACGCGTCAAGGTGCAAGCAAAATTTTAAATTATAAGCTTTTACCAGAAGAGCTTGAAGCGTTACATGCAAGTGCAAAAGTGATGCAATCAATGGCGAAAGAGGTCTTGTAAAATTACAAGCCTATTTCTTTGATTTGCTCCTCACTCATAGCTGTTTTCTTTCCTTTTTCGTCGTATTGGAATCCACTTATAGCAACACTTTGTTTAAATACAATTTCATTCGCAACTTTTCCAGACTCATAATAAAGTTTTGAGATACCTTCTGCTTTATTGTCATGAAATGGTGTTTCACTTTGAAGTTTGCCAGATGGATAGTAGATTTTTGCGACGCCTTGAGCTTTATCATTAACAAAAGGTGTTTCGCTTTGTACTTTACCTGAGGTGAAATAACTTTTTCTTAGACCCTCAATCATGTCGTTTTTAAAGAGTGTTTCGCTTTGAAGTTCTCCTGTTTCATAGTAGGTCTTACCAAGTCCTTCACGTTTTCCATCTTTAAAAGGTGTTTCACCACGAACTCTTCCTGAGTCGTAGTAAAATTTACCGGTACCATTTGCGAGTGCTTTTGTCTTTGTTTCGATGAGCGTGCCATCATCTTGCACTTCCAAATCGCCATATTCGTAAATTTTATCAGCGCCATAAAGTGTTAAGCTTAACAGCAATAGCATAACAAATTTCATTTTTCAAATCCTTACTATAAATTTTTCGCGAATAGTATCATATTAGATTTAACAGCGCCACTTCCATTCACGAATTTCTAGCATATCTTGTCCATACGTTTCAATATATGTTTTATGTTCCACAAGTTTGGCATACATGGTGTTTTTAATAGACTCAGCGAAAGCCTGCATTTTAGGTACACGGTTCATCACGTCGATGACGAGGTGAAATCTGTCCATGTCATTGAGTACGACCATATCAAATGGTGTGGTGGTCGTTCCCTCTTCTTTGTAGCCTCGCACATGCAGATGTTCATGATTTGCCCTTCGATACGCTAAACGGTGAATCAACCACGGATAACCATGATATGCAAAGATAACAGGCACATCTTTAGGAAAGAGGGTATTAAACGCTTCGTGGCTAAGTCCGTGTGGATGCTCTTCGTTTGGTTGGAGTTTCATAAGATCAACAACATTGATAAAGCGGATTTTGAGCTCTGGCACAAGATCTCGTAAAATACTCACCGCTGCCAAAGTTTCTAATGTTGGAACATCGCCACAACACGCCAGAATGACATCGGGTTCACCCGCGTCATTGCTCGCCCACTCCCAAATTCCGATGCCTTTTTCGCAATGCGCTACGGCTTCTTCCATACCCAGCCACTGAGCTTCAGGCTGTTTACCTGCCACGATGACATTGATGGAGTCACGGCTTTTAAGACAATGCTCTCCCACCCATAAAAGCGTGTTGGCATCGGGTGGAAAATAGACATTGACAATGTGCGCTTTTTTGTTTACCACCACATCGATAAACCCTGGGTCTTGGTGTGAAAAGCCATTATGGTCTTGCCTCCACACATGTGACGTCAAAAGATAGTTTAAAGAAGCGATGGGCTTTCGCCATGGGATTTCACGACTCGTGACTTTTAGCCACTTAGCATGTTGATTAAACATAGAGTCGATGATGTGGATAAACGCTTCATAACACGAGAAAAAGCCGTGTCTTCCTGTGAGTAAATAACCTTCAAACCAGCCTTGGCAGGTGTGTTCGGAAAGGATTTCCATGACACGCCCATCCTGAGCTAAATGGTCGTCAAAATCGTAGTGTTCTGCCATCCAGACGCGATTGGTCACTTCAAAGAGTGCGCCAAGTCGGTTGGACGCTGTTTCATCAGGACCGAAGACACGAAAGTTTTGCATATTGGAGCGCATGACATCGCGCAGATAGTTGCCTAAAACACGCGTAGATTCGGCAATGGTTTGCCCATGTTCTTTGACGTCTACCGCATAGTTTTTAAAATCAGGCAAGCTTAAAGGTTTAAGAAGTGCGCCGCCATTGGTATGAGAGTTAGCTCCCATGCGCTTTTTACCTTTAGGTGCTAGAGAAGCGAGTTCTGGGAGGAGTTTACCATGCGCATCAAAAAGCTCTTCAGGTTTATAGCTTTTCATCCAGTTTTCAAGGATGGTGATGTGTTCGGGCTTTTTATCGAGATCTGAGAGTGGTACTTGATGCGAACGCCAGTGTCCTTCGGTTTTGAGTCCATCAACCTCTTTAGGTCCCGTCCATCCTTTAGGGCTTCTAAGGATAATCATTGGCCAGCGTGGACGAGTCGGGTTACCCTGTGTTCGGGCTTCATGCCAAATCGTTTTAATTTTAGAGACAATAACATCCATCGCCTCTGCCATCTTTTGATGCATAGAATCAGGTTCATCGCCCTCGACAAAGTAAGGCTCATAGCCGTAACCGATGAAAAGTTTTTCAAGTTCATCGTGAGAGATACGAGAAAGCACTGTTGGATTGGCGATTTTGTAGCCGTTGAGGTGGAGGATGGGTAGCACAACACCATCGCGTTTTGGGTCTAAAAATTTATTGGAGTGCCAAGCAGTTGCTAGTGGTCCCGTTTCGGCTTCGCCATCGCCTACCACACAACAGGCGATAAGATCAGGATTGTCAAACACAGCGCCATAGGCATGAGAAACCGCATAGCCTAATTCTCCACCCTCGTGAATGGAACCAGGAGTTTCTGGTGCGGCGTGGCTTGGTATGCCTCCGGGAAAGGAGAACTGTTTAAAAAGTTTTTGAAGCCCTTTTTCATCTTGGGAGATGTCGGGGTACACTTCGCTGTACGTACCTTCCAAATAGGTGTTCGCCACTACCGCAGGACCACCATGCCCCGGACCGGCGATAAAAAGCATATTGAGGTCATCTTTTTTGATGACACGGTTCATGTGCGCATAGATAAAATTAAGCCCTGGAGTTGTGCCCCAATGCCCTAAAAGACGGGGTTTTATATGCTCTAAGCTCAAAGGTTTTTTAAGTAGTGGGTTGTCGAGTAGGTAAATCTGCCCCACAGAGAGGTAGTTGGCAGCACGCCAATATGCGTTTATATGTTCAAGTTCTTGTCGTGATAGTGGTTGATTTGTCATCATAACTCCTTTGTAATGAGTCCGTTAGTATGCTACTTCAAGTTTACTTAAAAATATACGTAATTCCTTTTATATTTGTCTATAAAAAAAGCATTTTTTGCACTATAAACTATGCTACAATTTATGCTCAATTTACACAAAAAAGGCTAAATGTGGGAATTAGTACGAAAAAGCTTGAAGCATTAGTGGATGAAGTTGTTTTACCCTTTGAAAAATTTATTATTGAAGATTCTAGATTAGCGCGTTATTTGTCTGATCCAGAAGTTGCAAAAGTACACAACCTAGCAGTTGCAAAGCTTTCTATTTATATTTATTCTGATATTAAAAGAGCTTACGAGTACGTCCAAGAAGCAGCAAAAAAACATAAGATAAAAGAGATTCCTGTTGAAAATTTACGCGAGTTTTACTCACTCTATTTTGTTTTATGCCGTGAATGGAATCAAAAAAATATGGAAGTAGAAGATCGTTTTGGAAAAAATTTGGAAGTGATAGAACAGTTTGTGTATGACTCTTTTTCAAAAGAAAATGAGAGTAAAGAAGAATTTTTTATCTATGATTCACCAACAATCTCTCAAGATATGGCAAAAATGCACTACAGTGATGATGTCAAAATAAGTGCACTTGCTTTTTGTGCAGAAGGTAGCATCGATGAGCTCGATATTCAAGATATTTTAGAGAGTTGTGGTGAGCTTGCAGACGTTGTGCAAGACTATAACCTTGAATACAATGAGGCGTATTTTTTAAATGTAAAAGAGTATCTTGATTCTTATGCAAAGGTGTTGGAAAAAAACTTTGAGTTTCGAGATTTGGGCTATAGTTTATCTAAACTCTCTGCATTGTTGGAAATACATCTAGAATCTTTACCAAACCATGCCAATAAAAAGAAGATTTTGGTTATTTTAAATGCGATTGCAGAAGATCTTATTGGTTGGACAGAAGCTGTTTTAAAAGAAAAAACAGCAGTAGATATTCACTATTTAGATGCTTCGCTCTTTTCGAGTATTATTCAATTTGAAATGATGCTCACTCCTGAAAGTGAAGAAGATGACTCATTAGAGTTTTTTTAATTTAGCTTTTTTATAAGGATTTTGTGTGCTTTTAGCCATAACTCATTTACCTTCTCCTGCGTTACAGCATTGTGAATTAACGTTTTTAAAAAGCGAACCCATCTCAATGGAAATTGCCAATCTTCAGCATCAGACGTATCGTGCGATGTTAGAGCGATGTGGTGCTAAAGTGATTGTGTTGGATGAAAATTTGGCATGTCCCGATAGTGTTTTTGTGGAAGACCCCATCATTGTTTTTGATGAGGTTGCCGTGCTTACTTCTATGGGCGCAGAATCTCGCCGTAAAGAGAGTGAAGCTATGGAAAGAGTCTTTTCCAAGTACCGTAAAATAGAGCGTATTGTGTTACCTGCAAAAATTGAGGGTGGTGATGTGCTCAAA
>Ga0209016_1001344_pt1 | contig 20264 bp, 30 predicted proteins | sample EPASupsiteSAE305_FD_187265 | JGI IMG/M metagenome (GOLD analysis project Ga0209016, IMG submission 187265) | Bioremediated contaminated groundwater microbial communities from EPA Superfund site, New Mexico - SAE3-05 (SPAdes) (version 2) | ecosystem: Environmental > Aquatic > Deep subsurface >...
AACAGCCGGCCATGGCCGGCCAATAATTAAGCCTAAACTGGCGGGGTATGACATTTCTACTTTGCCCGCTGCTATGACACTTTAACTTAGCCTTTACAGATAAGCGGCAATCCTTGACTTATTTATTTTATTTTGTTAAATTATTAGCACACATGACAGCTCCCGAAGGGGCTTTATTTTTAGTATTTGTAATTTGTATTGGTAATCCGAAAAATACTTATGCCTACAGTTAATCAACTGGTCCGCAAAGGACGAAAACAAATTAAATCAAAAAGCAAGTCTCCGGCTCTGCAGTCCACTCTTGATACCCTGCACAAACGCCGGACTGACCTTCCTAAAGGGTCGGCTTTTAAGAGAGGTGTCTGCGTAAAAGTTACGACTACCACCCCGAAAAAACCGAATTCAGCCCTCCGGAAAATCGCGAGGGTGAGGCTTTCAAACGGCATGGAAGTTACCGCTTACATTCCGGGGATCGGCCATAACCTGCAGGAGCACTCAATCGTTTTAGTCAAAGGCGGAAAAACCAAAGATTTGCCGGGCGTCCGCTACAAAGTCGTGCGCGGCGTTTTTGATGCCCAGGGCGTAGCTAACCGGAAACAAAGCCGGTCAAAGTACGGGGCGAAAAAGGAAAAAGCAAAAAAATAATAAATTCATTATTCATAATTTGATTTTTAATCCTAAATAATTATGCGAGGCAAACCAGCGCCAAAAAGAAAAATTGAAGGGGACTTGAAATATAATGATATTGACATTGCCAAGTTCATCAACTACCTGATGATTGAAGGAAAAAAATCCATTGCCGAAAAAGTTGTTTACGGCGCTTTTGACATTGTTAAAGAAAAAACCAAGCAGGATCCGCGCCACGTCTTTAACCGGGCTTTAAAAGCCGTTTCACCGCTTCTGGAAGTCCGCGGAAAAAGAGTCGGCGGCGCTAACTTCCAGGTGCCTTTTCAGGTGCGCGGCAAACGCCGTTTCGCCCTCGGCTGCCGCTGGCTCATTGACTCGGCTGATAAGAAAAAAGGCGGCGCCATGGCTGAAAAACTCGCTGATGAAATAATCGCCGCCATGAATGGCGAAGGCGCGGCCGTGAAAAAACGCGAAGACGTGCACCGGATGGCCGAAGCCAACAAAGCTTTCGCCCATTTCGCGAGATAAAGTCAATTGTTTTAATATGGGTATTGAATTCTTAATTGAATTATATTATCCACAAAATATATGGATTGCGGTAAAAATAAATTGCGCTTATACCAGGTAAATATTGAAGCTTGCGAGGAAGGCGGTTATTTTGCCGACTGTCCGGCTTTACAGGGTTGTCATGCCGAGGGTGAAACTTATTCGGAAGCAATCAGTAATATTGAGGAGGTAATCAAAGCGCATCTGGAAATAAGAAAAGAACATAAGGAATTCGTTTCCGAAGTTTCCCTTGGATGCGGATGTGAAAGCAAGGTTAATATAAGTTTGCCAATCATGATAAAGAGCTGATTATGAGCAACAGGTTTCCCGCCGCTTCTTATAAAGATGTTGCCAGGGTAGCTAAAACACTCGGTTTTTATTTGTGTCGTCACGCTAGCGGAAGCCATGAAGTATGGAGAAGGGAAAGAGACTGCAGGCAGACAACGATACCGAATCACGGAAAGAAGATATTAAAAAGAAAAACTTTAAAGGCAATAATGGGAGATTTATGCGTATCAGCCGAAGAGTTTATTAAGATAAAGAATAACTGATTATGACCAAGCCGATGAAAATTTTACTGGTCGCGGCCGGAATATTAGCCGGACTTTTTGTGCTTATCAGCTTAATCGCGGCTAGCGGGATTTGGAATTTTCAGAATAAGGAGCAGGCTAACGTTGAAAATCCGGAAAAAGAGAAGCCGGAAGAAAAAAATCCGGCTCCGGCTAATGTTTCCGGGAATGATGACGCGGATTTGAGCGACTGGAAAACTTACCGGAATGAGGAGTATGGATTTGAGTTTAAATATAGTAAAGATGATTGCCTTTTGGAAGGCAAAGCCGGGATTGAATATGTAGTGGAAATTTTTCCTTCTTGCCCGGTTCCCGCCGACCGGGGCGAAGTCGGAAGTCTGAATTACAGCCACGGAGAAATGGGGACGATAAGGATTGTTAAGAGTGAGAGTGATTTAGGAAAATATATCAATGAGGAGATGAGTGATTACAACTCACATGAGGAGTTTGATGATTTCGGTTTAAACGGCTACAATGTTATACGGGATTGCAGTGATTGGGACGGGGAAGGAATGCCTTGTATTACCGAGGAATTGTGGATATTTAAAAATAACGATTATATTTTTACATTAAATGAATCAATTCAGAAAAACAGGATAATTAAATCAATTCTCCCGACTTTTAAATTTATTGACAGCGAAGATGTCAGCGACTGGAAAACTTACCGGAACGAGGAGTATGGGTTTGAGTTTGAATATTCTAAGGAATGGCCAAAGCCGATTTTGACCGAAAAGAGCGGAAAGATAATGAACGGCGATGTGCTGGACGGCAAGATTTTTTCTTGGTTCTTGAAGATTGGCGAATTGCAAAAGGGAGTGTGCGAAGGCTCTGATTGCTACGCGTATGAGATGTTCGGATTGGAAAGCCAAAAATATGATGATATTTTGAGTTATTTAAAAGAAGAGAAAAAGAATGAAAGAGTTTTTGATTTGACGGAAACCGCAATAAACGGGAGTAAAGCCATAACTTTTACTCAACTCGGGATATCGGAAAACGACAGCGCTTTGATATTTAGCGAAGGCAAAACTATTCTTTTTATCGGCTCTAATGGTTATGGTGAAGAAGAATTTAATAATATATTAAACAGTTTAAAAATAAAATAATTATGCCGAGAGAATATTCCATAGAAAAAACAAGAAACATCGGGATTATCGCCCACATTGACGCCGGAAAGACAACCGTAACCGAACGGGTGCTTTTTTATACCGGCAAAAAACATAAAATCGGCGAAGTGCACGAAGGCGCGGCCGAGATGGACTGGATGGAACAGGAGCAAGAGCGGGGAATTACGATTACTTCCGCCGCGACTACCTGTTTCTGGAAAGACTGCCGGATTAATATTATTGATACTCCCGGACACGTGGACTTTACCGCCGAAGTGGAGCGCTCGCTCCGCGTTTTGGACGGCGGCGTGGTAATTTTTGACGGTGTGGCCGGAGTAGAGCCGCAATCGGAAACCGTTTGGCATCAGGCTGATAAATATAATGTCCCGCGCATCTGCTTTATTAATAAGCTGGATCGTATGGGCGCTGATTTTTTTAAAGACGTGGCATCAATCCATGACCGGTTAACAAAAAACGCTTATCCGGTACAGCTTCCGATCGGCCAGGAAGCGGATTTTAAAGGAATTATAGATCTCTTTGAAAAAAAAGCCCGGGTTTACTTAGACGACCTCGGGACTAAATGGGAAGACATTGAAATTCCCGAAGAAATGAAAGCCAAAGCCGAAGAATACCGCGGAAGATTGATTGAAGCGATCGTGGAAAACGATGAAGAACTTATGGGAAAATATCTTGGCGGCGAAGAAATTCCGGTAGAGACTTTAAAGAAGGAACTCCGCAAAGCCGTTATCGCCGGAAAAATCGTTCCGGTATTTTGCGGCTCAGCTTTAAAAAATAAAGGCGTGCAGTTCATGCTTGACGCGGTAGTAGATTACCTTCCGGCGCCGACCGATTTGCCGCCGATTGAAGGGCTTAATCCGGAAAACCCGGAAGAAAAAATCCAGGTTAAATACAGCGACTCGGAAAAATTCGCCGCCCTGGCTTTTAAAGTAGCGACTGATCCTTTTGTTGGAAAACTGACTTTTATCAGAGTGTACGGCGGAATTTTAAAAGCCGGTTCTTACGTTTTAAATACGACTTCGGGGACGAAAGAGAGAATCGGCCGGATCGTCCGGATGCACGCGAACCATCGTGAAGAAGTGGGCGAGGTTTATTCCGGCGAAATCGCGGCGGTCATCGGATTAAAAGATACAACGACCGGCAATACGCTTTGCGATGAAAACCGGCCGGTGGTTTTAGAATCCATTACTTTTCCCGAGCCGGTTATCTCTATCGCTGTTGAACCGAAAACTAAAGCTGACCAGGAAAAAATGGGCATGGCTCTCGCTAAGCTCGCGGAAGAAGACCCGACATTCCGGGTAAAGTCTGACGAAGAAATTAACCAGACGATTATTTCCGGCATGGGCGAACTGCACCTGGATATTATTATTGACCGGATGAAGCGCGAATTTAACGTTGAAGCTAATGTCGGCAATCCGCAGGTGGCTTACCGCGAAACAATAAAAAAATCCGCCGAAGCCGAAGGAAAATATATTAAGCAGTCGGGAGGCCGCGGACAATACGGCCATTGCTGGTTGCGCGTTGAACCGAACGAAGCCGGCAAAGGCTATGAGTTTTTGGATGAAGTAAAAGGCGGGAGTATTCCGAGAGAATTTATCACCCCGATCAACAAAGGCGTTAAAGAAGCGATGGATAAGGGCGTGCTCGCCGGTTATCCGTTAATTGATATCAAAGCCGCGGTTTACGACGGCTCTTACCATGACGTTGACTCCAACGAAGCGGCTTTTAAAATCGCCGGATCAATGGCTTTCCAGGAAGCGGTAAAAAGGGCTTCCCCAATTATTTTAGAGCCGATCATGAAAGTTGACGTTATTACTCCGGAACAGTTCATGGGCGACGTTATCGGCGATCTGAATTCAAAGCGCGGGCAGATTGAAGAAATGGGCGACCGCGGCCAGGTTAAAGTCGTATCAGCCAAAGTGCCTTTAGCGCAGATGTTCGGCTACGCGACCCAACTGCGATCCATGACTCAAGGCCGGGCGAGCTATTCCATGGAATTTCTTCATTACGCCGAAGTGCCGAATAATGTAGCGATGGAAATTATTGAAAAGAGGAAAAAATAATAAGACGACAGAAAACAGATAATAGATAACAGAAAAAAGAAAATATTTTTAAAGGCGTTCCGGTTGGCGGAGCGTCTTTTTGTTGCGGGAATGGGCAATGCGTGTTATAATATAAATTATAATGACGCCTGCATTAAATGGTAAAATAATTTTATGAAGATAATATTAGCGGTAACAGATTTAAACGGTAAAAACGCAGGTTTTGTATCGGATACAGCGCAAATACTTTCTTTGGAGGAAGCATCCCGTTTTATACATTCTGGAGCGCTGAAAGGCATGTGCGTTGTTAAAAGCCGATACGGAAATTATGTGCGCGCCACTCCGAATACCGATCAAAAAGATAACCTGGATATTATTTCCGTTTCCGGACGCGATCTTCTTTTTTACGCAAATCAAACAAGACACCCCGTTAGTACTCCGCCAATCAGCGCGTATTTGGAGCGCTATCTTGCTTCTTTAAAAGAAGGCAAACCATTCTTGACGCCTGTCGGGCAAAAAAAGATTCTTGTTGCTGATATAAAGGACAAATTTAATCCCCACATTCTTATTATAACCGCGGCGGCAAATGAATTTAAGCTGGATAAATGTTTGATCGGCGCGATTCTTATTGATGAACTTTCACGCATGCATCCGTTTGAGCTACTTATTGACCTTTTAGGAGCAAAAATGGTTGGCCGAAATGTATCTGTCGGAGTGATGCAGGTTAAAATAGATACTGCCAACCAACTAATAAAAAAAGGCTTCTATTGCCCAAATTCGGCAGACAAAAAAATTCCCTTTAAGGGGACGCTTAGCAATAAAGATCGCGTTCATTTATATGGATATCTTATACAGTCGAAGCACAACATTCGTTTTGCTTCGGCGCGGATACGCGATCTAATTGATGAGTGGGCAAAGATTGCCGATATATCAGAAAAACCGGAAATAATTGCAACTTTGTATTCGTTGCCGTACAGAAAACCTCATTCAAAACCAGAGCCAAATGAACGAGGGAATCAAATCGCCACCGAGTTCTACGCGTTTGCAAAGAAGTGGCTTTCTGAAAATTAGCGTATGCGGCATACGTCAATAAAAATTTTTTTAATCAGCGCGGCGCTTCTTGTTATGTTGTCCGGGGTAGTGGCGTTTTTCTTTTACCGAGGCGTTCCAATACATGATATTAATATTTGGAGGTTGCAAGGAGCGTTTGCCCAGGCAAATATTCAACATCCAAGACATTCCGCTTTGCTTAGAAAAAAAATATACCTCGGCGGACCAGATGAACATGGAAGCCGCCGCTGTATTTATGTTGTGGGAGAGGCGCGCGTTGCGCCATTCGCGAAAGATGATATTAATAAAATTTACCAAAATGCCAGTGCTTCATTCGGCAATGAAATGATTCCCGTTCATATTTTATTTTCCGACCAAAGAGACTCTCCGTATGAGATGCCGTTTATCGCCTGGCAGGAAGAATTGGCGAACGCGACACCCGAGGAAAATACACCATATATAGTCTATATTACTACCCAGCGCCCCTTTCTTGCAGATCCGCGCTGTGATGACTAACGCGGAAAAAAGGGGTAAACCTCTTGACGCTAAAAACATTTTCCTATAAAATAAAAGGAGATTCAAAAAGCTCTCCGAAGAGCGTTTTTTCCGACTTTAAAATTATGCAGAATCAACTCCAGCGGGCGATGGAAATCGCGAAAAAAACCGGCGACCGGCTGATTGTTTTTGATAACGTAAAATCAGCTGATCCTTACGTGGTTTTGAGCCTGGATGAGTATGAGAGGCTGGCGATAAAGCGGGCAAATGTCCGGGGATTGACAGAAGAGGAATTACTTGATAAAATAAATCGCGATATTGCTGTTTGGAAAAGCGAGCGGGAATTTTTTAACGAATACCTGAGAGGGGATGATTACGAAGCTGATAATTCTCATGAAAACGAAGATGATGAATGCGAAGACGAAGAGCTTGAAGAGGAGCTATATTTTGAGCCCGAAGAGTATAAGCTATACGAAAGAGCCAGGGAATTCGGAGCAAAGAGCGAACCGATGGATTTGACCGGCAATATGGCCGGAAAGGAAAAAGAAGAAGATGAGTTATCTTTATCCGCTTCTTTTGATGAATCTTCGGAAAATAATGAAGTTGCGCGGACTGAACCGAAAAAATGGAATATTCCGGTTGATCGGAAAAAGGCGGCGGACGAAGTGATTGGAGCGGGTCGGAATTATCTTGAAGAAATCGGTTATTAAAAATATTTAATAATTTAACATTTAGAAATTTTAATTACATCGGCTGGTTCCCCCAAGGGAAAAAACTCACCCCTGCGAAACGCGGGGCATGGGGCCGGAACAAAAGTTACTATGGCAGAAAAATTTAATCGCACCAAGCCACATGTAAATGTCGGAACCATCGGACACGTTGACCATGGCAAAACGACCCTAACAGCCGCCATCTTAAACGTAATGGCCGCCAAAGGATTCCAGGCCACTAAAAGATCAGTGGATCAGATTGACTCGGCTCCAGAAGAAAAAGCCCGCGGCATTACTATTGCCACGGCTCACGTGGAATATGAATCGGAAAACCGCCACTACGCCCACGTTGACTGTCCGGGACACGCCGATTACGTAAAGAACATGATTACCGGCGCCGCCCAGATGGACGGATCAATTTTGGTTGTAGCCGCTACTGACGGACCTATGCCCCAGACCCGGGAACACATTATTTTAGCCCGGCAGGTAGGCGTGCCTTCAATCGTAGTGTTTTTAAACAAATGCGACATGGTTGAAGATAAGGATTTGATTGACCTCGTTGAGGAAGAAATTCGCGACTTGCTTAAAAAATATGAATTCCCCGGCGATACTACCCCGGTTATTCGCGGCTCAGCCCTGAAGGCTTTAGAAAATCCTTCCGGCGATGACGCTCAGCCGATTCTTGATTTAATAAAATCGCTTGACGAATTTATCCCTGAGCCGGTAAGAGATACTGAAAAACCTTTCCTTATGCCGATTGAAGACATCTTCTCTATTGAAGGCCGCGGCACCGTTGTTACCGGAAGAATTGAAAGAGGAATCGTTAAAGTTAATGAAGAGGTGGAAATAGTCGGTCTCGGTCCGACAATGAAGACCGTTGTAACCGGCGTTGAAATGTTTAATAAGCAACTGGATGAAGGACGAGCCGGAGATAACGCCGGACTTTTACTTCGCGGAACGAAAAAAGACGAAGTGGAAAGAGGCCAGGTGCTCGTAAAACCCGGATCAGTAACTCCGCACACCGAATTTGAAGGCGAAATTTACGTTTTAAGCAAAGAAGAAGGCGGACGCCACAAGCCGTTTTTCAAAGGTTATAAGCCGCAATTTTATATCCGGACTACGGACGTAACCGGAGAAATTGAACTTCCGGAAGGAACTGAAATGGTAATGCCTGGCGATACTGTTAACCTGAAAGTTAAGCTTATCGCGCCGATCGCTTTAGAAGAAAAACAGCGGTTTGCTATCCGCGAAGGCGGAAGAACCGTCGGTGCCGGAGTGGTAACTAAAATTTTGAAGTAAATACTTTTTGCCCTGTCCAGCTCCATCCCGGAGTCTCGGGACTGGACGGGGTTTAAGTGTTTATTTATTTGAGGGTATAGGGTGTAGGGATTAGGGGGTAGAAATTTTTTAGCCCTAATCCCTGACCCCTAATCCCTACACCCTATAATAATGTCAGCAACAAAAACTAAACCAGAAGAAAAGAAGGTAAATCCCAAGCAGGATGAAAAGCCGAAAATCAGGATCAAGGTAAAAGCCTTTGACCATAAGATTATTGACGACTCGGCGCGGACGATTATTGAAACGGCTGAACGGAGCGGCGCGAAGACTTTCGGCCCGATACCTCTGCCGGTGGAAAAAAAGAAGTACACGGTGAACCGCTCAACTTTTGTCCATAAAGATTCCCGCGACCAGTTTGAAATGAGAATCCATAAAAGACTGATTGATATTGTTGAACCGACGGCCGCGACCATTGAGTCGCTTTCCAGCCTCACCCTGCCGGCCGGAGTGGACGTTGAAATAAAGATGTAAATTTTGAAAACTTTTTTAATCCCGCATTTGCGGGACAAGGCTTTCCTGCCTACCGGCCCGCTTCGCCGGAGCGAAAGCGAGGCGAGCAGGCAGGCAAAAAAATATAAGGTATCCTGTCTAAATCTTGCAGTGGGCAAGCCCAACTGCCGCAAGATTTAGACAGGATGAATAAGGGTTGATTTTTTACATAATAAAGCCGTTTTGATAATTATCGCAACTCCTCCTCGGTAGACTTGAGGCAAGGTCTTGAAAAAGATCGGGAAAGTGCTATAATGATTAAACGCGGCGAAAGAGGAGAATTAATTTTTTCCAGAAAGAGTCAAAACACGAGTAAAAACGGCGCAGTTAGAATGCTGGTTTTTTGTGTTAAGACCGGCTTTTTTATTTCTATTGTAAATTCATAAATCCAACACAAATAAGTTTTTGTGTATTTGTGAGAAAATTTGTGAATTTGTAGTAAATTATGAAGTTTATTTTAGGAAAAAAATTAGATATGACCCAGGTTTGGAAAGGGGACGCGGTTATCGGCGTTACCCGGGTTCAGGCCGGGCCTTGCCTTGTGACTCAGGTAAAAAACGAGGAAAATGACGGCTACAAAGCCGTGCAGGTTGGTTACGGAGAAAAGAAAGAAAAAAATATCGCTAAACCCCAGCTCGGACACCTAAAAAAAGCCGGACGGCTTGCCGGACAGAAAAAAAAGACCGAAATAAGATATACCCGCGAATTCCGCCTGAATAAGAAAGGAAGAAACGAAACCGCTGAAGTCAAAGCCGGAGATATTATTGACGTTACGACCTTTGAACCTGGCGACGCGGTAAAAGTTACCGGAGTTTCAAAAGGAAAAGGTTTTCAGGGCGTTGTAAAGCGCCATGGATTTTCCGGACAGAAAAAAACCCACGGCAATAAAGACCAGTTAAGGATGCCCGGCAGTATTGGCGCGACCGGACCGGCTCATGTATTTAAAGGCATGCGGATGGGTGGCCATATGGGCAACGAGAGGAGCACGACTACTAACCTGGAAGTCGTTGAAATTGATAAAGATAATAATATTTTATTGATAAAAGGGTCGGTTCCCGGCGCGAGAAACAGTCTGGTTATGATAGAGGGGCCGGGAGAGCTGAAAGTGGCTTCTCTGAAAACCGAAGAAGAAACGCCGGCTAAAGCGGTTGAGGAAGAAAAAACAGAAACGGCTAATGAGTCTCCGGCAGAAGCTGGGAAAGAAAAATCCGAGCCGGCTCCGGAAAAGGAAGCTAAAGCCGAGGCTCCGGCTGAAGCGGTTGCGGAAATAAAAGAAAACCAAAAGGAAAAATAATATGCCAATTCAGGTAAAAATATACAATCAGCAGGGCGAAACCGTGGGCGAAAAGAGCCTCAATGACGATATTTTCGCCGTGCCCGCTAATGAAGAATTGATCCGGCAGGTAGTAGTTTCCCTTATGGCTAATAAACGGAAAGTCCTCGCCCATACGAAAACCCGCGCGAACGTCCGGGGCGGAGGAAGAAAACCCTGGAAACAAAAAGGCACGGGAAGAGCCCGCGCCGGAACAATCCGCTCGCCTTTATGGATCGGTGGCGGTGTAGTTTTCGGTCCGCTTAAAGAAAGAAATTTCAAGGTGAAAATCAATAAAAAGATGAACCGAAAAGCGATTTTGATAGCGATTTCCGACCGGTTGAAAAATGACAGCCTGGTTTTATTGGATAAAGTAAATATTGATGAATACAAAACAAAGAAGTTTGAAGAAATTTTAAATAAGATTACGAAATCCGGCAAGAAAAAGGAAAAAAAATCCCCGAAAGAGAATAAAGGCGCGCCTGCCAGTCCGGCCGGCAAAAAGAGAAGCATTCTTATGATTCTTGAAAAAGGCGACGAAAAAGTCGTCCGTTCGGGAAAAAATCTTTCCGGCGTGGAAATAATCAACATGGAGAACATAAATTTGCTGGATTTGCTGAAATACCGGGAGCTCGTAATGACGGTTGGAGCGGCTGAAAGACTGGAAGAAAGATACAAAAAATAAATTCCCCGTCTTCGCTCTCGGCGAGCCGAAGCGGACAAATATCAAATATAAAATTCCAAAATTTTATGTCAAGCGCGTTGTTTGGAAAAACCGAAAATAAAAAGAAAAAAGCTGAAACTAAATCAGCCGGAGTTAAGGCTGGAGATAAGGCTGTCGCGGATGAAAAGAAAAGCATGAAAGATTTGTATTCCGGATCCGCCGCCAAACCGACTGTCGCGAAAAAAACCAAAGGAGCCGGAGATAAGAAAATTTACGGCCGGGCTTATAGGATTTTAGTGAAGCCGCTGGTTACGGAAAAAGCTTCCGTATTGAGTTCGCTGAATAAATATAATTTTTCCGTTTCCCCGGACGCTAACCGGATTGAAGTAGCTAAAGCGGTTTTTGAGGTTTACGGGATTAAGCCGGTAAAAGTTAACATTATTAATAATAAAGGGAAAAAAGTCCGCCACGGCAAAACCAAAGGAACGAGAAAAGACTGGAAAAAGGCTGTTGTTACCCTGCCGGCCGGAAAAAGCATTAATGTTTACGAAGGAGTGTAGGAATTGTCAATTGTTAATTGAAAATAGTAAATTGAAATATGGCAGTAAAAAAAGTAAAACCAACCACCCCGGGACGCCGTCAGATGACTTTTGACGATTTTTCCGATATTACCAAAACTGAACCGGAAAAGAGGCTCATTATTTTCAGGAAGCAAAAAAGCGGCCGCAACTCGCAGGGAAAAATTACCGTCCGCCATCGGGGCGGCGGGGCGCGCCGTTATATCCGGGTTGTTGATTTTAAACGCGATAAGTTTGATATACCGGCCAAAGTAGCGGCGATTGAGTATGATCCGAGCCGCGGAGCGAGATTGGCCTTGCTTAATTATGTTGACGGAGAAAAAAGATATATTATCGCTCCAATCGGACTGGAAGTCGGAACGTCAATAATGAGTTCAAAAAAAGAGCTTCCAATAAAACCGGGCAATACCATGCCTTTGGAATACATGCCAGCCGGGATTTTTGTCCATAATGTTGAACTACAGCCGGGACAGGGCGCGAAGCTGGCTCGAGGGGCGGGGAACGCGATTTCTATTATGGGTATCCTCGGTAAATACGCCCAACTCCGACTGCCGTCAAAAGAAGTCCGGCTCGTAAAAAAGGAATGTCTTTCAACAGTAGGTCAGGTTTCCAACCCCGAGCATAATAATATTAATTACGGAAAAGCCGGAAGAAAAAGAAATTTGGGATTCCGTCCGACTGTCCGGGGAACAGCCATGAACCCGGTTGACCATCCGCACGGAGGCGGAGAAGGCAACCAGCCGATCGGTCTCCGGCATCCGAAAACGCCTTGGGGTAAACCGGCTCTCGGAGTAAGAACAAGGAATAAGAAGAAATCGTCCAGCAGATTGATTATAAAAAGAAGAGGAAAGAAAAGATAAATATTGGTTAATTGGTTGATTGACCAATAAAAATTACTTAAGAATCAATTAACCAATCATAAATATGTCAAGAAGTTTAAAAAAAGGACCCTATGTGAATCCGCGGATATTAAAGAAGATCATGAACCTGAAACCCGGCGATAAGACGGTTATAAAGGTTTGGGATCGGTCTTGCGTTATTACGCCTGAGATGGTAGGATTTACTATCGGGGTGCATAATGGAAAACTGCATGTGCCCGTTTTTATTACCGAAAACATGGTCGGGCATAAGCTGGGCGAGTTTTCTTTGACAAGGAAATTTGTAAGCCACGGAGGTAAAATCGCAAAAGAACAGGCCAAAACCGCGGCCCCTAAGTAATTTTTGATTTCAGATTTTCGATTTTAGATTAAATAAAATTGCTGATCAAAAATCAAGAATAATCAGTATGGAAGTAACAGCCAATTTGAACAATTTAAAGATATCGCCGAGAAAAGTCCGTCTTGTTATTGACGTTGTCCGCGGCATGGAAGTGAATAAAGCTTTAAATCAGCTTCAGTTCATAAATAAAGAGGCGCGGAAACCGGTAATGAAATTGATTAGTTCGGCTGTCGCCAATTCAGTCCATAATTTTGACTTGGATAAAAATAATTTATTTATTAAAAAAGCGACGGTTGACGGCGGAGCGGTTTTAAAACGCTGGATGCCCAAAGCTCATGGCCGAGCCACTCCAATCAGAAAAAGAACCAGCCATATAACTTTAGTCCTAGCTGAAATTGTTGAAAGCGGAAAGAAAGGGCCGAAAAAAACGGAAGTCGCGGCGCCGGTTAAGCTCGGAGACATTTCAAAACAGGGAAGCGCTCCCAAAGAAGACGAGGGAGTTAAAATAAAGAAGAAGAAAGAAAACCAAAAGATTCCGGCGGCCGCCAAACTGCCGGAGGATAAAGGAAAAAAGATTATTGACCCGAGAAACGAAGGCAAGGGTAAACACGTAAAGATTGAAGGCGCTTCGGAAAAAGGTTTTATCGGAAAAGTGTTTAGGAGAAAAAGCGGTTAATTCAATTATCAATTAACAATTACGAATTACGAGTTAGCGCGTCAAGCAGAAATGAAATTAATAGTTCGTAATTGATAATTGAATATAATATGGGACAGAAAGTAAATCCAAAAGCTTTAAGAGTCGGAGTAATTAAGGGCTGGCCATCCCGCTGGTTTTCGGACGACAAAAAACAATTTATAAAAAATCTTCAGGAGGACGTTAAAACGCGGAAATTTTTGACCCGGGAATTCCGGGAAGCGGGGGTTGATAAGGTAGAAATTGAAAGAAGCGCGAATAAGATCGTTATCAATATCCATACCGCCAAGCCCGGCATCATAATCGGCCGGAGCGGAAAAGGCATAGAAGACCTAAAAGCGAAAATTCATAAGAAGTTCCTCTGCCATAACCGTCCGGGAGATATTAATATAAATGTTTTTGAAGTTGACCGGCCGAGCCTGTCTTCCAATATCATCGTCCAGCAGATCGCGGCTGATCTTGAAAAAAGAATCGCTTTCCGAAGAGCCATGAAGCAGGCCATCCAAAGAGTAGAAAGAGCCGGAAGCCTCGGCGTTAAAATAATGGTTAAAGGAAGGCTTAACGGCGCGGAAATCGCCCGCGAGGAGAAATTATCTTCCGGCAGTATTCCGCTCCATACCATAAGGGCTGATATTAATTATTCCCGGGGCACCGCTTTTACTACTTACGGGGCGATCGGAATAAAAGTCTGGATCTACCGGGGCGAAGTTTTCGCCAAAGGAAGCAGTGAAAAAGGAGAAGTGGTAGGAAGACGAAAATAATTTTCAATCGGTAATCGGATAAAATATGTTAATGCCAAAAAGAACAAAATTCAGGAAGATGATGAAAGGCAAGCGGGGCGGAAAAGCCACGAGGCTTATTAGCGTAAGCTACGGAAGCTACGGATTGAAAAGCCTGGAAAACTGCTGGGTTTCTTCAAAACAGATTGAAGCCGCCCGGCGGGTGATTACCCGTTATACGAAAAAAGGCGGAAAAATATGGATCCGGATTTTTCCCGATAAGCCGGTTACGGCCAAAGGCGGGGAAATGCCTATGGGTAAAGGCAAAGGCGGCGTTGATCACTACGTCGCGGTTATCAAGCCCGGCATGGTCATGTTTGAAATGGAAGGAGTAGCGGAAAACCAGGCGCGTGAAGCCATGGAAATGGCCGCCTATAAACTGCCGGTTAAATGCAAGTTTGTAATGAAATAAGACGCAGTTGCCCGCGCGTCGCGGGTAATGAATGAAAATATTTTATGGAGATGAAAGAAATAAAAACCAAGAGTAAAAGCGAGTTGCAGAAAATACTTGCCGAATCCCGGGATAAGTTAAGGGATTTAAGGTTTAAAGACGCTTCAAAGCAGTTAAAAAATGTCCGTGATATACGAAAACTCCGTCAGGATATAGCGCGCGTTATGACCGCTTTAAACAGCGATAAATAATTATTTGTTATGAATAACGATAAAGCAAAAAAAGAAAGAAAAGCCAGAAAGTTTAGCGGAGTGGTCGTTTCCGACAAGATGGACAAGACCATTGTCGTTAGGATTGACCGAACCCGCGTCCATAAGCGCTATAAGAAAAGATACGTCGTATCCGAAAGGTATAAGGTTCATGACGAAAAAAACCAGTTTAAAGAAGACGACCGGGTTGAATTCGTTGAGTGCCGTCCGTTATCAAAAGACAAGAGGTGGAAAGTGATATACTAGAAAACAGATAATAGATAACAGAAAATAGCCATTGTGTTCTGTTGTCTGTCGTCTATTATCTGTTATCTGAAATTATGATACAAGTGCAGTCAAAAATTAAAGTGGCGGACAATACGGGAGCGAAGATTGTTATGTGCATCCGCGTGCTTGCCGGTTATAAACGGCGTTACGCCGGAGTTGGCGACATGATCACCGCCGCCGTAAAGGAAGCCGCCCCGCACGCCCCGATAAAAAAAGGGGACGTTGTTCACTGCGTTATCGTCCGGACAAAAAAGGAGATCCGGAGAAAAGACGGAAGCTACCTGCGGTTCGGCGAGAACGCTTGCGTTGTAATTGATAAAGCGAAAAAAGAGCCCAAAGGCACCCGCGTTTTCGGCCCGGTAGCGAGGGAAATAAGAAAAGCCGGATATGTAAAAATCGCGTCGTTGGCGCCGGAGGTATTATAAAAGTTGGTCTAGCCTGGGCGGATAAGTGTTTCCAGTATAATGGCGTGGAAGCCTTATCTGCCTAGACTAGATACGATGGCCGTCCTAAAACTGGCGACCCCCTCTCGGGCTTATACCCCGATCAAGGGATAGCCAAAGAAGCGGCAAATCTAGTCTAGGTAATTTCAACATAATTGTTATGAATATTAAGAAAGGCGACAAAGTCAAAATATTAGCGGGAAAAGACAAAGGCAAGACCGGAAAGGTTTTGCAGGTTTTTCCGGTTCGGGAGCGCGCGAGCGTTGAAGGCGTTAATTTGCTTATTAAACATTTACGCCCGAGGAAACAGGGAGAAACCGGCCAAAGGATTGAATTTCCGGCTCCGATCAACGTTTCTAACTTGATGGTCGTCTGTTCTAAATGCGGGAAACCGGCTCGGATCGGACATAAAATAAGCGTGTCGCCGGACGGCAAGAAAAAGAAGTTCAGGGTATGTAAAAAATGCGAAGCAGTGATAGACTAAAAATATATTCGTAATTGGAAATTGAGCGTAATATGAGATTACAAGAAAAATACAAAAAAGAAATATTGCCGAAGCTAAAAGCGAAATTCGGCTATAAGAATGAAATGCAAGCGCCCCGGATAACGAAGGTGACGATTAACGTCGGTGTCGGAAGGAATGCCAAAGAAAAGGCTTATATTGATGAAGTGGTAAAAAGCGTCGCGAGAATCGCCGGCCAAAAACCGGTAGAGACCAAAGCCAAAAAATCCATAGCTACTTTTAAGGTAAGGCAAGGGATGATTGTCGGAGTGATGGCCACCCTTCGCGGCCGGAGAATGTATGATTTTTTGGAAAAGCTCGTAAACATATCTTTTCCCCGCGTTCGGGATTTTCGGGGAATAAACCAGAGCCAGGTTGACCGAACGGGAAATCTTTCTGTCGGCTTCCGCGAGCATATAGTTTTTCCCGAAATCCGCGCCGACGAGGTTGATAATGTCCATGGGCTTGAAATCTGCGTGGCCACGACCGCCAAAACCAGGGAGGAAGGTTTGGAATTATTAAAATTAATGGGATTTCCCTTTAAGGAAGAAACAAAAAAATAATATGGCAAGAACCGCGATGATCGCAAAATCAAAAAAGAACCCCAAGTTCACTACCCGAAAAGTGAATCGTTGCTGGCGTTGCGGACGGAATCGCGCGTTTATGCGGGATTTTGAACTTTGCCGGATTTGTTTCAGGGAGTTAGCGACGCAAGGCAGTATTCCCGGAGTAAAGAAATCTTCGTGGTAAGACTTTGACTTTTAACTTTTAACTTTCAACTTTTACTTATTATATGACAGATCCAATCGCCGACATGCTTACCAGGGTAAGGAACGCGCTCGCCGTCCGCAAGGTTGAGGTGGTTTTGCCTATGAGCAAAATGAAATTGAAGATCGCTAAAATCCTTGAGGGCGACGGATGGATTGAAAAAGCCGAGGAAGTTCCAGGACGGGCGGGAAAAGAAAAGTCTAAATTCAAAGAATTAAGGATAGTGCTGAAATATAAAAACGGAGAACCGGCCATAAGCTCCATCAAAAGGATTTCCCGGCCCGGTTTAAGGACTTACGTGAAAAAAGATGAATTGCCGAGAGTTTTAAATAATCTTGGGATAGCGGTTATTTCCACCCCTGACGGCCTTATGACCAACCTGGAAGCGAAAAAGAAAGGCCTTGGCGGAGAGGTAATTTGCGAAGTATATTAACATATCTACGAAACACAAAAACAACTAAATACAAAATTTGATAAAATATTATGTCCAGATTAGGAAAATTGCCAATTGAAATACCGGCCGGAACCCAAGTAAAAATTGAGGGCGGCTTAATAATGGTTAAAGGCCCGAAAGGCGAACTGCGGGAAAAAACCATTGACCGGGTTATTTTAGAAGTGGGCGAGAAAGAGATAAAAGTGAGCGTTAAAAATCCGGAAGATAAGACCGAGCGTTCGCTTTGGGGAATGTTCCGCGGCATCGTGAATAACATGGTGGTCGGAGTGAATAAAGGTTTTGAAAAAAAGCTTGAAATTTCCGGCGTCGGCTATCGCGCCGCGGTTTCCGGCAATAAGCTCGTATTGAACGCCGGTTATTCCCATCCGGTCAACTTCCAGCTCCCTGAAGGGATCACTGCTAAAGTTGAAGGCAATGCCATATTATTAAACGGAATCAATAAGTATCTGGTCGGAGAGGTCGCGGCTCGGATCAGGAAAGTCCGGCCGCCTGAACCTTATAAGGGCAAAGGCATTAAATATTCGGATGAGACAGTGAGAAGGAAGGCCGGCAAAACCGCGGCGAAATAGGGATTAGTTTATTAGTTAATTAGTGATTAGTAAATTACGGATATGTCAAAAATTACTTCAAAAGAATTAAAGAGGGGACGAAGGCGGAAGAAGATCCGGGCTAAAATCAGCGGAACCGCCGCTCGTCCGAGACTTTCGGTTTTTAAGTCCAACAAGGGCATGTATCTACAATTGATTGATGATATTTCCGGAAAGACTCTCGCGAGCGCCAGAACCGGAGAATTAAAAGACGCTAAAGGAAAAAAATCCGTAATCAGTTTTGAGCTGGGGAAAATACTCGCGCTAAAAGCCGCGGAAAAAGGGATTAAGGAAATCGTTTTTGACCGGGGCGGCTATAAGTTCCATGGCCGGGTAAAGGCGGCGGCTGACGGAGCTAAAGAGGGCGGATTAATGTTCTAATTTTTAGTATAAGGTATTTAGTATTTAGAGCGGATTGTGATTATATGGAAAATGAAAAAAGAGAAAATGAAATAAAAGAGACTGGTAATGGCAAAACCGAGCAACCAGAATTTGTGGCCGCGGCTTCTGTTCAGGGCGCGGTCGCTCCGGCGCCTATTAAAAAAGCTGAAGCTGTAGTAGCTCCTGTTGGAGCGGCTCCGGCTAGAGCCGCCGGAAGGGGCGGCGATCGTTTTCGCGATAAAAGAGGCGGACGAACCGGCGGACGTCCGGGCGGACGCAAAGGCGGGCGGGGGGACGAGTCAAGAGATGAGTTTGACCAGAAAATTATTGATATTGCCCGGGTAACAAGGGTTATGGCCGGAGGAAAAAGAATGCGTTTTCGGGCTTGCGTCGCCATCGGCGATAAAAAAGGCAGGGTCGGAATCGGCATTGCCAAAGGCGCTGATGTTTCGGGCGCCGTTACTAAGGCGGTGAATAAGGCCAAAAAGAACATAATTAAAGTGCGCATCGTTAACGACACTATCCCGCACGAAGTCCGCCATAAATTCGGCGCGGCCAGGCTTTTATTTAAGCCGGCTCCCGAAGGGCGGGGCGTAATCGCCGGCGGAGCGGTTCGGGCGGTTATAGAACTTGCCGGAATAAAAAATATTGTCAGTAAAATTTTAGGCACCAATAATAAAGTTAATAACGTAAAGTGCGCGATTGAAGCGTTAAAATCGCTAAAAAGCGCCAGAGCAAAGGCTGAAGCCAAGATCTAAAAACAGATTAATATGTCGTTATCTTTAAATACAATCAATAAAAGCAAAGCCGTAAAAAATCGGAAAAGGGTCGGCCGGGGAAATTCTTCGGGCCACGGCACTTACTCCTGCCGGGGATTAAAAGGCCAAAAATCAAGAAGCGGCGTGAGCGGATTAAAACGGCTCGGGCTGAGACAAATGCTTCTTGCCACGCCTAAATCAAGGGGTTTTAAATCGTCTAAACCGGATAATCAGGTCGTAAATATTTCAACGATAAACCGGATTTTTAAAGATGGCGTTAAAATAACTCCGCGCTCCCTTTTCAGAGCCGGATTGATCGCCAGCGCCGCTTTGCCGGTAAAGATACTCGGCGACGAAAGGCTGAAATTAAAAAACGCGGCCTTCGCGGATGTCAAGATGAGCGAGCGAGCCAAAGAACTCATCGGAGAAAAAAAATAACCGCTATCCGGGCAGTCGCCCCGTAAAGTTATGGTTCAGAAGATCACTCAAATTTGGAAAGCCAGAGATTTAAGGAATAATATCCTTTTTGTTTTGGGTATGCTTGCCATTTTCCGGCTGGCCGCCCATATCCCGATTCCTGGAGTTGATGTTTCGGCTTTAAGGGGGTTTTTCCAGTCCAACCAGATTCTTGGGCTTTTAAACATATTTTCCGGCGGCAGTATGGAAAATTTTTCCATAGTTATGATGGGTGTCGGTCCTTACATCACTTCGTCCATCGTTTTCCAGCTCCTCGCCATGATTATCCCGCAGATGGAGGAAATGAATAAAGAAGAGGCCGGACGCCAGAAAATCCAGATGTGGACCCGGTGGACGACCGTGCCGCTCGCCATGCTCCAGTCCTATTCAATGATCACCCTGCTCAGGCGTTCGTCTTTTCAGATTTTGGGAAATATCAGCAACCTTCAGTTATTAAGCATGATTATAACCATAACCGCCGGAACCGTATTTTTGATGTGGCTCGGCGAGCTCATAAACGAGAAGAAAGTCGGCAATGGGATTTCGCTTCTGATTTTCGCCGGCATCGTTTCCAGCCTGCCGCAGACGATTCAGCAAGTGGCCGCCACTTACGATCCGTCGCAATTATTTACTATTATCGGATTCATCGCCGTCGCCCTCGTTACGATTGTCGGCGTAGTCATTATAACCGAAGGCCAGAGGAACGTTCCGGTTCAGTACGCGAGGCAGATCCGCGGCAGTCGGGTTTACGGCGGG
>Ga0209016_1001345_pt1 | contig 20241 bp, 15 predicted proteins | sample EPASupsiteSAE305_FD_187265 | JGI IMG/M metagenome (GOLD analysis project Ga0209016, IMG submission 187265) | Bioremediated contaminated groundwater microbial communities from EPA Superfund site, New Mexico - SAE3-05 (SPAdes) (version 2) | ecosystem: Environmental > Aquatic > Deep subsurface >...
CAAAGAACGCCATTGATCTGCGCGCCCTGGTTGATGACCTGATCAAGCGCAAGATCAAGCCGCCGATCCTGCTCCGTTTCATGGATGTGCTGCAGGGGCGAATCGCCTCCATCAATCGTGTTTTCCGTAATGCCATTGCTGAAAACGACTATCCAGCCAAGTATCAAACCTTCTACCCGATCAAGGTAAACCAGCAGCGCCAGGTGGTTGAGGCGATTGCCAGCTACGGCAAGCGCTATAACATCGGCCTTGAAGTCGGTTCAAAGCCGGAACTGGTGGCGGGCATTGCCATCTCCACCGGCAATGGCCTGCCGATTATCTGCAATGGCTACAAGGATGCTGAGTATATCGAGACCGTGCTGTTTGCCACCCGGGTCGGTTACAACATCACCATCGTGGTGGAGAAGCTGTTTGAGCTGGAAAAGATCATTGAACTTGCCAAGAAGACCGGTATCAGGCCAACCCTGGGTATCCGGGTTAAACTCTCCTCCAAGGGGACCGGCAAGTGGGCCACCAGCGGCGGCGAAGATGCCAAGTTCGGCCTGCGGATGTCTGAGATCATGGCCGCCATCAAGATGCTGCAGGAGGCTGACCTGCTGGATTGTGTCAACCTGCTGCATTCCCATATCGGTAGCCAGGTCACCAAGATCGACAAGATCAAGATTGCCCTGATTGAGGCAGCCCGGATCTACTCCGAGATGCGCAAGCTGGGGGTTAATATCCAGTATCTTGATATAGGCGGCGGTCTGGGGGTTGATTACGATGGCTCCAAATCAAGCTACTTCTCTAGTGTTAATTACACGGTGGAAGAGTATGCAAATGACGTGATCTACCAGATCAAGAACATCTGCGATGAGGCCGGGGTTGATTGCCCCAACATCATCTCGGAATCCGGCCGGGCCACGGTTGCCCACTATTCAGTACTGATTACCAATATTCTGAATACCAATACCCAGAACCTGATGCCGGATTATGAGCAGATTCTGGAGGAGATGGAAAAACCGGCCCCCACGGTTAAAAAACTGCTGGATATCTACAAGAGTATTGATCGCTATTCCCTGCGTGAGGATTACCACGACACTCTGCAGCTGATCAACGAGGCGGTCAGCCTGTTTAACCTGGGCTATTTGACCCTGCAGGATCGTGCCATTGCTGAATGGCTCTATTCCAAGATCATCAAAAAGATCAACAGCATTGTGGAGAAGATCAAGCCGATCCCGGAAGAGCTGCAGAATTTCCAGCTTGCCCTGCGCCAGACCTACTTTGCCAACTTCTCTTTGTTTCAGTCCATTCCTGACTCCTGGGCCATTGATCAGCTCTTCCCGATCATGCCGTTGCAGCGCCTTGGCCAGCGCCCGGATGTGATGGCCTCAATCGCTGATATTACCTGTGATTCAGATGGTGAAATCACCAGCTTTGTGGGAGAAAACGGGCGTAGCAAGTTCCTGCCGATGCACAAGTTACGCAAGGATGAGGATTACTATATCGGTTTCTTCCTGATTGGTGCCTATCAGGAGATCCTGGGCGACCTGCACAACCTGTTTGGTGACACCAATGCCGTGCATATCACCTTTAACAAAAAGACCGGCTACATGATTGATACGGTCATCAACGGCGATGCCACCTGGGAAACCCTCAAGTACGTTCAGTACAAAGGGCCGGAGATTCTCAAGCATGTGCGTGACAACCTTGAAAAGCAGGTTGCCATCAAGAAGGTCTCCATTGAAGAGAGCAGTCACTTTATTGAACTGTTGGATAGAACCCTGTTGGGATACACCTACCTAGGAGAATAAACTATGAGCAACGTCCTTATTATCGGCGCTGGTGGTGTTGGCCAGGTTGTGACCCATAAATGTGCCCAGCGTCGTGATATATTCACCGATATCACGCTGGCTTCCCGTACCAAAGCCAAGTGCGATGTCATTGCAGCCCAACTGGGCAACAGCATCAAGACCGCTCAGGTTGATGCTGACAACGTGCCTGAACTGGTGGCCCTGATTAAACAGGTGCAACCAAAGCTGGTGATTAACGTAGCCCTGCCGTATCAGGATCTGACCATCATGGATGCCTGCCTTGAGACCGGGGTGGATTATCTGGATACCGCCAACTACGAGCCGCTGGATACAGCAAAGTTTGAGTATTCCTGGCAGTGGGCCTATCAGGACCGCTTTAAGCAGGCAGGCCTGATGGCGCTGTTGGGGTCCGGTTTTGATCCAGGCGTGACCAACGTCTACACCGCCCTGGCAGCCAAGAAGTATCTGGATGTGATTGAAGAGCTGGATATCATTGATGCCAACGCAGGCAGCCATGGCCAGCCTTTTGCCACCAACTTCAATCCTGAGATCAATATCCGCGAAGTAACCGCCACCTGCCGCCACTGGGAAAACGGCCAGTTTGTGGAAAGCCCGGCGCTCTCCACAAAGCGGGTCTTTGACTTCCCGGAGGGGATCGGGCCGATGAACTGCTACCGTCTCTACCATGAAGAGATGGAGTCAATCGTCAAACATATCCCCACCATCAAGAAGGCCCAGTTCTGGATGACCTTTTCCGACAACTACCTCAAGCACCTGGAGGTGCTGCAGAACGTGGGTATGACCCGGATTGATGAGGTGGAGTTTAACGGCCAGAAGATTGTACCGATCCAGTTCCTGAAAGCGCTGCTGCCTGATCCAGGCTCGTTGGGGCCGCTGACCAAGGGCAAGACCTGTATTGGGGTGATTGCACGCGGTCTGAAGGATGGCAAGCGTAAGCAGGTTTACATCTACAATATCTGTGACCACGAGGCCTGCTACAAAGAGGTGCAGTCCCAGGCCATCAGCTACACCACCGGCGTACCTGCCGTGGTAGGGGCGATCATGATGCTGACCAAACAATGGCATGCAGCGGGTGTCTGGAACATGGAGCAGTTTGATCCAGAGCTGTTTCTGGAGGTACTGGGGCCGATGGGGCTGCCTACCGTTGTTGTAGATGGTGGCGAGTGGCCGGAACTGTAGCCTGTTTGACAAGTCTTTGTTGGTCAGGTAGAATGACCAACAAGAGGTGACCTATGGCACAGTTTAATATTGCAGAAGCCAAATCACATTTTTCCGAACTTGTTCAAAAGGCAATGCTTGGCGAGGAAGTGGTCATAGCACGGGATAACAAGCCACTGCTCAAGCTTGTGCCGGTTGGGAAAAAACGTAAACACCGTACCCCCGGTTCTGCTAAAGGGAAAATATTTTTTTCAGAATCGTTTTTTGAACCATTAAGTGAAGAAGAGCTGAAGCTGTGGGAATGAGGTTATTGCTTGATACTCATGCATTGCTTTGGTGGCTGACGGACGATCCTAGGCTTTCGAAAATGGCACGCACGTGTATTATGGATAGTGATACTACCGTTTGCGTAAGTAGCGCCAGTTCTTGGGAAATAGCAATTAAATACAGGCTTGGAAAACTCCCCGAAGTCGGTGATCTTATCGAACATTTTTCCGCATATCTTCGCAAGGAACGGTTTGAGGCGCTTGTTATTACTACGGAAGACTCGCTTAAAGCAGGTCTGCTTCCTGCTCCACACCGTGATCCGTTTGACAGGATGCTTATTGCACAAGCGCTCATTCGTGATTTGCATGTTGTAACCCTCGATTCGGTATTTGCTGCTTACGGAGTCAAGGTTGTCTGGTAAATGCCAATGATCGGTATCGATAGTGATAAAATAGCGCAGCTTGCCCCTTCACCCGCCTATGTGGTGGATCTGGGCAGGTTGCGTCATAATTTGGCCATTCTGGATCAGGTACAACAGCGCAGTGGTGCAAAAATTCTGATGGCGTTGAAGGCGTTCTCCATGTGGAGCACCTTCCCGCTGATCAGCAAGACCCTGCAGGGCGTTTGTGCCAGTTCACCCTGGGAAGCACGTTTGGGACGGGAAGAGTTTGGTCGTGAGGTACACAGCTTTGCCGCTGCCTTCAAGGAAAGCGACGTAGTGGAGCTGCTGGGTATCTCCAATCATCTGGTCTTTAACTCTTTCAATCAATTAGAGCGCTTCAGGCCCCTATGGGAAAAAGAGCAGGGCAGGGTTTCCATCGGTCTGCGGGTTAATCCCGAGCATTCTGAAGGCCACACTGCTATCTATGATCCCTGTGCTCCCACATCCAGACTGGGTATTCCGGTAGCGGAGTTTGAAGGACGCTCTCTGGCTGGAGTCGAAGGACTGCACTTTCATACCCTCTGTGAGCAGTTGTTTGAGCCGCTGGAACGGACTGCCAAGGCGTTTGAGGAAAAGTTTGGTCAGTACCTGCAGGGTATGAAGTGGCTCAATCTGGGTGGTGGGCATCATATCACCCGTGAAGGCTATGATATTGACGGCCTGGTGGAGCTGATAACGTATTTTAAAGAAAAGTATAAACTTGAGGTCTATCTGGAACCAGGTGAGGCGATTGCCATCGGCACCGGTGTGCTGGTCAGCGAAGTACTGGATCTGGTGCATAATCAGATGGATATCGCTATTCTGGATGTCTCAGCCACCTGCCATATGCCGGATATTCTGGAAATGCCGTACCGTCCAGACATCACCGGAGGATTCAATGCTGGTGAGAAGCCCTACACCTACCGTCTGGGCGGCCCCTCCTGTCTGGCAGGAGATGTGATTGGCGACTGGTCTTTTGAACAACCGCTTAAAGCCGGTGATCGGCTGGTGTTTGAAGATATGTCACACTACACCATGGTTAAAACAACCACCTTTAATGGTATTCAACACCCCCACATCTGTACCTTTGAACCGGATACCGGCCAGCTACAGGTTGTACGCAGCTTTGGTTATCCAGACTTCAAATCACGCCTTTCCTAAAATAATCTGCTCTGAAGCTTGCGAAACGTGCCTTCTCTAGGTATAGTACACAACTGCTTTTTACGTCCTCTTAGCTCAGCTGGATAGAGCAACGGCCTTCTAAGCCGTAGGTCGCAGGTTCGAATCCTGCAGGGGACGCCAATAACCAATGATGGCCGATTTCATAATGGAATCGGCCATTTTTAGTAGCTGAAAGCTGTTTTATTACAGAGGTAAATGTAAAAATAGATATAATATCATATGGTTGCATGTTATAATCTTGTTTGGCGTCAAAGGTAGTGTAAAGAATTTTTCGCTTTTTTTAGCAGTGCCTTTTTTCAGTTAAGCTGCCTCGCCCATTTGAAGTTTAAATTCCTGTTCCTGTTCCTGTTCTTTGAGAAGATCAATGTTCAGATAGCGTTTCGAGCCCCATTGGGTGCCAGCAATATGTCGTAGTCTGGCAGCACACAACATCAGGCAATACAGGGACAGTATACGAAATTTAGTCGTTCCTAGTCGCCTCTGTTACCTGGCTTCGCATGTAGTATCTCATACCTAACATTGTGACCTTGCCCAATCCGCTGCTGCATGCGCATGTCACGACCGTACAAACTTTAACAGCTGTTCATAGTCATGTCTATCCGCAGCACGCAGGGCAGCAATATACTGCTTACGACACTCCCCGGCACTAATCAGGTTGCCGCTACCCCAGCTAAAGCGCGGCTGCCCCAGCAGATGTACCAGAAGAATATTGGTCATCAAGCGGGCATGGCGTCCATTGCCGTTAGGGAATGGATGGATCGCGGTTAAGCGGTGATGGAAACGTACTGCGATCTCATCCGCCGGATAGGCGTTGTGTTCAATCCATGTTGAGCAATCAGCACAGAGATTGTGCAACTCTGAATCTATCTGCCATGCTGGCACCCCGATATTCTTGCCGGTATCCCGTTTTTTACCAGCCCACCGCCAAACAGTCCCAAACATCCGCTTGTGCAACCGCTTGATAAAGCCTTCGGTAAGAATATCACGCGGCATACGCCGAAATGCCCAGGCTTCTGCCTCGGCAATATTTTCCTGCTCCCAGCGGTCAAGCTCATTGCGGCTGGTTATGTGGGAGAGTAGTAACCCCCGTGCCTCATCAGCATCAAGTGGCGTTGCACCTTCTGGATAATCAAATTTCATGCTTTAACATCCCAGAGTTCTTTCGGCATCTCACGTACCAGTTCGTCTATGGTTGCTTTCAGGGTGGCCTGTTGTTCCTCTGCTGATAATGACTGCGCCTCCAGCAGCATGCTGTGTGCAACCCGCTCTATGTGGCCTTGTGCAACTACCCGTGCCTGACTCCGCACCGTGTCTTCCAAAGATGTGCGTGGCACCAGGGCATAGACAAAGGTACAGTCAAGTGCCTCAGCCACTTGTTGCATGCTCTTCAGGGTGACCGAACCGGTCAGCTCATCCTGCTCAAGCCGGGGAATGCGGGGCTGCGATACGCCTAGCCGCTGAGCAAGCTGTTTGCCGGACATGCCCAACGCCTCACGAATGGCCCGTATCCACCCCTTTACCGGAACCTGGGTGTTGGCAGTTTTCAGGCTGGCCAGGGTTTTATCAAGTTGCTGGCGTATTACCAGCTTGTGTCTGGCTTGCATGCATAACCTCTTTGTTATAATTATATGCACAAATAATAATACAATTATTATTTAATTCAAGCCGGTTTATAACCTAAAGAGTATTTATTGTCTGCTGACCACATGACTACCTGTCAAACTCACGGAAAGCGGTGGCACTGCTGCAGTGGGGTATGGAATCGCTTCATGAATTGCTTCAGATGTGTATGCGAATGTTTTACCACAGGGATTGCCAGCTGGCAAAGCACCTGATTGAAAAGTTTTATAGGGCTGCAGTAGCGCTCTATGCCGCCATTTGTCTGCAATTTGCTCAAATGTAGTGAGGGGAAATCAGGGAATTGTAAATAATTCTGTTAATGAGGTGACGTCACTCACATTATCTGCCTGACCCTTGTTGTATTCTGACGATGCATACCTCAACTCCAACAGAAAGCCCAACCAAGATGCTTGTCCATCTTAATGATCCATGGGACATTTTCCCGGCCGGCCCAACATTCTGCTCCCCGGCTTGCAGTCTGCGTCACAACATGAGGGTCGGTCGTGCGTCTTCTACGAATTTTTGTCATTACATGCCTGCTGGTTGTCCCCACGATCCTTTTTGCAGATGACGAGACCCCGATTGCCGGGCGCGTCACCATCGATGAGCTCCTGGACAGTGCTGTTTCACGCAAGCTTATCTCCGGCGGGGTTGTCGTGATAGGGAATCATGCGGGCATACTCCGGACCATCGCCCGGGGGCGGCTCAATGCGAATCCGGCAGCTCCTCCGCTCACCGAACATACGATCTTCGATGTCGCATCTCTGACCAAGGTTATCGCCACCGCTCCGGCTGTTATGAAGCTGCTGGATCAGGGGCGCATCTCTTTGCTGGACCCGCTTAGTCGCTGGTTTCCCGAATTTAAGGGCTCCGCTCGGGAAGAGATCACTATCCTCAGTCTGCTGACTCATACCTCCGGGCTTGATGACTTCGGTCTGGTGGTCGAGAGAACCATGGAAACCGCTGTCAGGAAGGCAGCGGCGCAACCACACAGGGCCGGGAGTCGCTTCCATTATGCCGACATCAACTTCATCCTGTTGGGTGAACTGGTGCGGCGAGTATCAGGCAGCCCGCTGGACGTTTTCTGCCGGAAACAGCTCTATGAACCGCTCGGGCTCCAGGAGACAATGTTTTTGCCGTCGAGTCTTCTCGCCGGGACCATAGCCCCAACCTCAGGACATTCCGTCGGGATCGTACAGGACCCTAATGCCCGAAGGCTGGGGGGTGTTGCCGGACATGCCGGTCTTTTCAGTTCGGCGCAGGATCTGGGCCAATACGCCCGCCTTTTGCTGGGAAGGGGAGATCTGGAAGGCAAACGCATCCTTTCCGAACGGATCGTCTCCCAGATGACCGCACCCTATTACAGCGGCAGTGTCGTCCGCGGATTGGGATGGGACAGGAAATCTTCCTATTCTGCCCCCAAGGGTATTCTCTTCTCGGATAATTCCTTCGGTCACACCGGCTATAGCGGCTCATCGATCTGGATCGATCCGGAACGTGACCTGTTTGTGATTCTGCTGACAATCAGAAATAACTACAGTGATATCGGTCTGTTCAGTAAACTACGCAGTGATGTTTCCACCATCGCCGTTGCCGACTTCAGCAGAACAGGAGACAACCTGGGCATTCTTCTGTCAGCGGAATCAGTCAGGGTCGTTGCAGCCTCGGCGAGGAAATTGCCAAAACCCAAGTTTGTTTCCTCGCGTAAAGGCAAACCCACTGTTCATGCAAGCCTTAAAAAACAGTTCCGTAAACCTGCCCACCGCCACCTGGGCAGGTCGTAAGCCTTGTTGGATAGTGTAATTATTCACAAAAAAGTTCGAAGTGCGTCCACCAGGGGACGCCAATAATAACAGCGGCTTATCGAGTTAATCGGTAAGCCGTTTTGTTGTTTTAGGTGTTCGTGTAACCTTAGGACTGCTTGCTTCTGATGTTGTTAAGCATTGGTACGATCAAACACAGAAAACGGGAGAACTGCTCAAGCGGCTTCATCCTGTAAAAAGCGGTTGTTTGCGAAGTGCAGGCAGAAAAACGAATGAAAACGCATTGTTTAAAACAAAAGGCAATCACCTTTTGGGTGAATCGTTTGTTTGCTGTAAATGCTTAATCTTCGTGAACCTCGTGTCCTTCATGGATATGGACTGCTGTTTTTAGTAAGTTAGAAATTATTTTCTGCGCTTTTCAGGCAGAAAATAATTTCGTTAACGCACTTATCCAGCTTGTCTGGGCTAGGATAATTATTATACCTGCTTGATAAAACTTCCCGTCAGCTGGTTTGCCAGCTTAAACTTCCTGTGGTACAAACATTCGCACACAGCTGAAACGATTCAATGTCCCGCTACAGTCGTGCAGCGGCATAGTGGGCGGTATCAACTGCAAATGTAATCAGAAATATACCCCCAAAACGGCAATTAGCCACAGAGTAACTGATTTTCCCAGGATAAACGCAACTTCAGTCACTTTTAAATCTGAAAGGTTAAAACATCATGCAACTTGCACTACCGGTCGGCTACGACAAAGGAAAACTGTACAATCTTGACATAACAGCCATACAGCCAGACCCGGACCAGCCGCGCAAATATTTTGATGAACAGGCGCTTACTGAATTAAAGACATCTATTGAGAAGCATGGGGTGCTGCAACCGGTACTTATGCGTCAGAATGCCGATGGTTCCCTGTTGCTGGTCTCAGGGGAACGGCGTTATCAGGCATCAATGCTGGCAGGTTGCAAAACCATTCCGGCGGTCTTTACCGATGGTGAACCGGCAGAGATCTCCATTGTAGAAAACCTGCTGCGGGAAAACCTGACCGCAATTGAAGAAGCAGAGGCGATAGAACGATTACGGTCGCTCCATAATTACGCTCTTGCTGACCTTGCCGCCGCGCTGGGAAAATCCGATTCAACCCTTTCTGAAATTCTCTCACTTAACAAGCTGCCTGCAGCAGTAAAAGATGACTGCCGTAATGATCCAAAGGCAGGCCGAACTATTCTGGCCCTGATAGCCCGGCAAAAAACAGATGATAAAATGCAGGCCCTTTATACCAGGTACAAGGAAAGCGGCCTTACACGTGGAGAGATCAGAAAAAAGACCGCCAAGCCTAAACCAGCAGACGAAGCGATTGACCTGGCATTTGTTGATCAATTTTACGAGCGCCTGTATCTGCTGGATGAAATGACGTTAAACGCTGATCAGATACTGTCGCTTAACCAGAACCTGACAAAGCTTCGCAGTATGATCTATCAGAAGATGAAGCATCTCAAGGCGCTGCCACAGGCTTGAAAAAAACAGGCCATTTTAGAGCATGTTTTGTTATAAATCAGGTAGTTAAGCCATAATTCCGGCCGGCCGGAATTGCAGGTGGGTTTTTCAGGTAAGAAGGTTTTTAACGTAAATGTATGCTTTCACGGGCAGGTCTTCAGGGGGTGAATCGGGCGTGATGAGATTTGACCGATCACCTTGACAAAGTAAAGCGCTCATGAAACATGAGCCGGATTCGTGGTAAGGAAAAGAAGTCAGGAGATGGAGTCGTATTAGGTGGTTGAGTAAGAAAAACCGGGATGTCCCGGTTTTTCTCAAGAGTCGTCAGACAGAGTAATAAGAATCATCGCGGGTGTTGGTGCAGGTACGACGGCATGGTTAAGCGTACCACCTCAGCCTGATCTGCGGAAATGGTAAAAACCGTTGTAGAGGTATCATAATGTCATACAAACTTTTCACCACAGAACAGGCCTGGATTGAAGGTGAATCACTCCGGCAGCTGGAGAGGACAGCCGCCATGCCCGGTATGGTGCAGGTGGCTGGTTTTCCTGACCTGCATCCCGGCAAAGGTGGGCCGGTTGGCGCTGCAATGCTGTCGGAAGGTCTGCTGTACCCATACCTGACCGGTTCAGATGCAGGTTGCGGTATGGCACTTTTCAATACTGATCTGCAAACAGATAAAGCCCGTCCTGAGAAATGGGCCAGAAAACTTGGCGGTCTTGAAGAACCCTGGGATGGTGATGCAAATGACTGGCTTGTGCAGCGCGGGGTGCAAGCGGGACTGTTTACCGCTTCTCTTGGCACCATCGGCATGGGTAACCATTTTGCAGAGCTTCTGCGCCTGCATGACCTGCAGGATGAAGGGACTTTCAATAATCTGGGGCTGGATCAGAAATCAATTGCGCTGCTGGTGCATTCTGGTTCGCGGGGACTTGGGCAGGCCTTGCTCAGGAATCATACCGACCGTTTTCGCGATGGCGGCCTTGATGCCGGAACTGATGAAGCCGCTAAATACTGCACAGACCATGACCAGGCTCTGCTCTGGGCTAAAGCAAATCGCGAACTGATAGCTCATCGCCTGCTTGAACAGTTGGGCAGTGGCTACCAGCAATCACTTGATCTCTGCCACAACTCGGTAACGCAGCTTGCTGTTGATGGCAAGCCCTGCTTTCTGCATCGCAAGGGAGCTGCTCCATCCGATCAGGGGGCGGTCATCATACCCGGTTCACGGGGAGCCTGTAGCTATCTGGTCATGCCGACCGGGGATCAGTCTGCAAACCTCTGGTCGGTTGCCCACGGTGCAGGACGCAAATGGAGCAGGGGCGAGTGTGAAGGACGCCTTGAAAACCGCTATACAGCCGAGTCACTGCGCAAGACTAAACTGGGCAGCTATGTGGTCTGTGAAGACCGGGACCTTCTGTATGAAGAAGCACCACAGGCCTACAAGGATATTGAAAGCGTAGTAAGCGACATGGTCTCGTTTGGCCTGATACGGGTTGTGGCGATCTATGCGCCGATGTTGACCTACAAGGTGCGGGGACGATAATGGAACTGCTGTTGCAGATAACATCAGGCAGAGGACCGGTTGAGTGCTGCCGGGCGGTTGCGCTGGTAGCCTCAGAAATCTGTGCTGAAGCAGCAGGCACCAAATTGTCAATTGCGCTGATTGAAGAAGAAACCGGTCCTTCGCCCGGCACTCTGCAGTCAGCGTTGCTGCATATTGATGGCGAAGGTGCACAGCAGTTTGTTGCAAGCTGGGAGGGAAGCATTCTCTGGATCTGCCCATCTGCCTTCCGCCCCGGACATCGCCGCAAAAACTGGTTTGTAGGGGTACAATCTCTGCCGATCCGCAAGCCGGAGCAGTTTCTGCCGCAGGATCTGAAGTTTGAAACCTGCAAGGCTGGCGGGCCGGGCGGTCAGCATGTCAATACCACTGAATCGGCAGTAAAAGCGATACACCTGCCCACCGGCCTTGCAGCCATAGCAAGAGATGAACGTTCGCAGACATCTAACCGTAAACGGGCAATTGCACGGCTGGCTATTCTGGTGGCACGGCATGAAGATCGCCAGCAGGCAACCAGTCAGAAACAGCGCTGGAATGCACACAATGAACTTGAGCGTGGCTGTCCGGTGCGGACCTATCAGGGGGAGGAGTTCAGGCGGGTGCAGCGTTGACGGTCTGTCACTGCGTTTTTACCCTGTGCAATGCCCGAAGCTGTGGTAGATACCGGCGAGCTTGGTACCCATAAAACCGGTAGCATGAAGGGTATTAGCTACATTTCCATCCGCTCTTTCCAGTGTCCAGACTGTCTACTCCAATGCATAACCGCAACAATCAGAAAGTGGTCAGATTCAACAGGTTTGCCATAGCCAAGGTTATGGAAATATGGTGCCGTTTACTGTAAGCTCCCAGTCTTAGCAATATAGCTTCCAGATCACGAATACGTTGTAGATCCCTTGATGCAATGAAATAGGCTACATCATCTGGTAGCTGTATTTTATTAAAATTCGCTTTCTTTTTGAAAATCGCTATTTTGTTTCCAGAGCTGGTTGCTGAATATCAGCAATTAGGCCTTTTTCGAATAGTGAACGCAACCGGCCTTCAAGGTTAGGCATCTCACTTGGAGAGGTGTCAGAGGTAATTACTGTCTGTTTGTGCGCTTCATAATGAGCAGTAAAGATATTAAAAAAATCAACTTGGGATAGTCGGAATTGCCAGATAGGTTATCTCATACCGCTTTTGATCTCAGGAGATATTCGATGGAACAACTAACACAGGACGGGATCACCTTCTCACTGGCAAACCCGGTAGATCTTCCGCTCAAATGGGTAGGCCAGGTGGAACTATTGAGGCAACTGCTTGCCGCCTGGTTGGTGATTGACGAACGGGATATCCCCTTTAATCCCCGCTTGATCGGCAAGCCGGGAGTGGGTAAAACCACCCTTGCCTATGCCGCAGCACAGAGGCTTGGCAGGCCGGTCTACCTGTTTCAGGCCACCATGGATACCAGACCGGAAGACCTGATCATCACCCCGGTCATCGGCCCTGGTGGCAGCATCTGCTATGCTGCCTCATCGCTGGTCACAGCCATGCTTAAAGGCGGGGTGCTTATTCTCGATGAAGGCAACCAGATGTCAGAAAAAGCCTGGGCATCACTTGCGCCGCTGCTGGATGATCGCCGGTATGTTGAATCAATTGTCACCGGACTTCGGCTAAAGGCACACTGTGACTTCCGGATAGTAGTCACCATGAACGAAGACTCCTCCACCTTCGAGGTGCCGGAATATATCCACTCCCGACTGCAGCCGCAGATCTTCATCGACTTTCCTGAGGCAGATGAGGAGTTCCTGATCCTTAAGGAAAACCTCCCTTTTGCTCCGGACACCATCCTGCAGTATGTCGTCAACTTCTTGCAGAATGCCCATGGGGCAGACGAAATTTACTCAGCCCGTGATGGTATTAATATCGCCCGTTATGCCCTCAAGATGGCCCACGATAATGGTCAGAATCCGCAGCAGCTTGTGCCGCTGGCCATTGAACGGGTGTTGGGGAACGAAGCACTGGGGTACCTCAGCTGACTATGCCCAAGCGTCTGCATCTGGAACGATTCGGCCCGGTACATGCTCTGCCGATACTGCATAACCGGATGGAGTTTGCCTGGCTCGTGCATCAGGCCGTGCATGAGGTTAAACCGGACTGCATCGCCCTGGAACTGCCTCCCGGGCTGGAGGCCACCTTTACGCGGGCAGTTGCCCGGTTACCGCAGATCTCTGCCATTCGTTACTCCCTGCCCCATAGTAAAACTAAAGAACATGTCGAGTGGCTGCTGGTGGAACCGGCAGACCCATTTGCCGAGGCAGGGAGATTGGCCCACGAAAACGGCATTCCGCTTAAACTAATTGATCCTGACACCAATGGCTATTCAGAGCTCCATCAACAACTGCCTGACCCTTATGCGATCCACCGGATTGGACTCGGAGCCTACTACCGGGCCTTCTGTACAATCCCTGAAGCATCTGAACCGGGGCTTGAAGACATAATCCGTGAACAGGGGATGGCCCTTCGTTTGCAGCAACTTGGTAAGCAGTATCAACGTATCCTGTTTGTTTGCGGCATGTCCCATCTGGAGCGGATCAAAAAGCAGTTCTCAGCTCCCCAGGCCGCTCCGATGCTACGCCAGAGTACTAAAGAGGCGTCACTGTTCAACCTGCATCCGGATTCGTGCCGTGAACTCCTTGATGAGTTTCCCTTTCTCTCAGCTGTCTATGAACATCGCCGTAACCCTTTTCCTGATGAACCGGATGATGCCGGCTCAACCCTCCGTAAACGGTACAGTGCCTTTGAACTGATTAAGGGAGGTAAACAGGACCTGACGGAACAGCAACTGCTTGATCATGCCATCCTCCGCTCAGTGCGTCACAGTGGACCGGAAGGAAGCTTCCCGGATCGTCAAAGGATCATTCTGCGTTTGTTTATGGAAGCAGCACGGCATTATCGTCAGGAAACCGGTGAGTCAGTACATCACTGGCAGAAACGCAACTTCTTCAGGTACTTGCGTAACTATGCTGCAATCAGCGGTATTCTGATGCCTGATCTATATCAGATCCTCACTGCAGCCCGCAGCTGTGTTGATGACAACTTTGGCTATGCAGTGCACCGGCTTGCTGTCAGCTACCCTTGGCAGCGGGAAGAGGCAGAGATCCCGACAATTTGTTTAACCCCTGAAGATCTTTGGTCTGGAGTCCGTAGAATCCGGTTCAGACCCAGAGAGCAGCGTAGAAAGGGTCTTTCTCAGTTCGGTTTTTTGAATCGACGTAAGGAAAAGGGGCCTGGAGAATGGCTTGAAGGTTTTGATGATCCCTCGGTCTGCTCCTGGACTCCGGAGGATCTGGCCGTTGAGCGCTATGGAGAGTTTCTGAAACAGAAGGGAACGATTCTTAAGGCAGAGGAGCAGGCGAGGGTAGAACCGTTTAGCTCATCACTACTGGACGGAATTGATTTGAAGGAAACCCTGCGCAATATCCACGATGGTCGGGTTTATGTACGTGAGACACGACGGGGTAGGGGGGATGTGGGGGTGGTGGTGGTCATCTTTGATGAAGATCACCAAAATAATCGTTTCCCCTACATGACCACCTGGCTTGGTGAGCATGATCAGGAATCAGATATGGCCTTCTATGCCACACGTCCAGAAGACAACATTGTTGGGCCCGGGATCTGCCGGTGTGAGTACGGCGGCTTCATGCTTTCCTATCCACCTCGCAGGCTGGATGATATCTGGCATGATCCTGACTACCGCTACGCTCACAGCAAGTCTGAACTTCTGTTGCTTGCTGCACTTGACTACACCAGAGAAAAGCAGGTGGTCTATGTGGCGGCACGGCCTCCACGCAGCATGTTTCGTCAGATTGCGTCCCGATTAGGACGAAGTATCATTTATATCCCGATCGGCAGTCTCTCACCGGTTACTCTCAAAAAGTTGCGGGTTATGCATATCCTCAGTGGTAAAGACAAGCGACAGATAGCTGCTAAGTATATCTGGTGAGGCAGGAGGGCAGCTATTGCAGATGTCTCAGATCAGCAACTCAATATCGATCAAATTTGGAAATCCGTGTCCATGTTTGTAGTGGGATTAAGTCGCTTGTTTTTTAGGGCTGTCGAGTGTGAACGGCTGGGCGGAGACATGGGCAGTTGAATACGACCTGGGTATAAAGTTTATTTTTCCACTGGCATATGTGCATTTTTCCAGTCGGCAAAAAGTGTCTGCTTCAGTTTTTTATATTCCATCCTCATGAGCTTACGATAGGCCATGTAGCTTCTGCTTCCTGCATTACAATAAATAACGAGCGTTTTGTCTTTTGGGAGTGAATCCTGTTTTGCAGCTATACTGTTGGCGGCTATGTTAATAGCCGTTGGAATATGGCCTTCCTTGTATTCGGATTCGTCTCTGGCATCTATGATGATCACATCTTTTGAGCCTGCATCTATCATCTGCTTGAGGTCAGCAGGGCTGATCTTGTTGGTCTCAATTTTTTTTTCATAATTTGGGCCCGGAATAAACTTGTATCCCTTTTCTTCCCATACCGGAAATCCATCATTGTAGATTGCTATATTGGAGTACCCCATGTTCAGGGCAATTTTTGCTGTTCTGGTACTTTTCCCACATTTGATGCCACTGCAATACATGATGAGAAGTTTTTTCTTATCAGGAATTCTATTCTCGGCAGTTTTTGCAAAGGATTTTTCAGGAATATTGATTGCGGAAGGTATATGTGCTTCTTCAAACTCTTGGACCGTACGCACGTCAAGGAGGGTAAATTCTCCCACGCCCTTGTCAACCATAGTTTTGAGGCGTTCAGTCGTAATGACCCGAAAACCTTCTTTTATTTGCACTTGGTCTGTGGGATAGCCACTATTGATTGCAAACTGTTGAGTAGGTATTTTTTGACTGCATCCAGTTGAAAAAATAATAAGTCCTGAAACCAGAAACCGATAGACGATTTTCATACATACCTCCATGATATTGGGCACACTATACAAAAGCAAATTACTTATTTCAATAACTCTTATTTGCATAATCGATGCCATGGCCCCGGTGACCAGTTATCAAAAGGAGAGGGTAGGGCGGGAAAAGCATATGACTCCCTGCGCCAGCAGCAGATAGCGGTAACAATGATGTGTATAACTCTTGTCTGCGTTGCCCCGGCTGATCCCTTCTGCCTTGCCGACAAATCAACCGATTCACAATAAAATCATATTTCAATATTGAGATGGTCAGCGTGAAGGGGAGTGTCAAAGGCGTAACTTGATATAAGATAGATGGTTGGCTGTAAGTGGCTGTTATTACTTGAATTAAACTTTTACAACGTGCAGCCCGGCGTTGGCCGCCGCTGCGCACTGACGGTCATCTGCCGAGACAAAAACGTCTGCCTTGAAAGTAAGGGCACTCCCCAGATGGATGGCATCCACACCGCGCAGTATGTTATTTTCAAGAGCAGCAATCGTCTGTCTGATGACTTCTGGTGTAAGATCCCCGATTGAGGCATCAAGGATATCTGTCATAAGCATGGTCTTCATATGGCGGTACTGAAGAGGTGTAATTCGGTTTTCACGCTGTAGGCGGCAAAATGCTGAGATGATTTCTGGTAAAGCAATACCGGAAAGACACAGTTCTGTTGCCTGATTGCACCAGTTGAGCACCGTATCAGTACCCTCCTCCGCAATGTAGCGTTTGACAAAAGCAGAGCTGTCAAAGAAAACTCTCATGCGCTTGTTGTCTCCCGCTCTTCAAGTATCATCTTGCTTATTGATACTCCATCAAGTGTTAGAGGTTGAGCTGCCCGGCGCTTCCAGGAAGGTAGATCCTGCTGTAGGGGCACTATATCTGCTATAGGTCTGCCGTTACGGATGATACGAACCGGTTCGCCCGCTTCCACAAGATCAAAATACTGCTTGGCATGATTACGCAGCTCGGAAAAAGTAGCCTGTTTCATTGCAGAGTCTTCCTGTGTACATATTAGTGTCATAAATAATGTACATTTAGGATGGACTTGGCGTCCAGCAAATTCTGGAAGCTAAAACGGGATCGTGTGATTATTTTGCTGTAAATCATTTCCAACCCCATATTTTGGTAGCTAGCCCCAAGCTAAAGAATCTGGTCATTTTGAGCTGTGTACTACTGACGTTGACGGTCGGGCTACTTGAAGGTGGCAAGTTTTTGGAAGGCTTTTGGGCGGAAGGCGGGCATGAGGGTATGTGGAGGATTACGCTTGAGTGAGTCCTTACTGTGTGGCCGCCACCAACGTACCACAGTGATTACCAGCTGGCAAAGCACCTGATTGAAAAGTTTTTAGGGATTCTCCAGGAATACTCAGCTTTTTTGTATCTGAGGTGTCTTGGAGATGAAACTACGACTCTTGTACAAATACTCTTTACCTTGTATTAGAGAAGAGAGAATAGCACCGCCTGGGATAGACATGCCGTGATGGAGAGTTGCTGATGAAGCAGTTTTTTGCATTATCAATACGGACACAACTGGTTTTGATAACATTGATCATAGCCTTGCCAGCTATTGTCACTATTGTGCATTCGGGTGTTCAGCAACGTAAGAGCGCTATTCAAGATGCCTATAAACTTACCCAGCTGGTTGTTGAACGGATCTCTTCCGAACAGACAAATACGGCAGCTGCAGCCGAACAACTGCTGGTAACTCTTGCGCAGATGCCAGAGGTCAGGCAGCAAAATCGGGACAAGGTTCAGAAACTTTTATGTAAGCTTAATGAATTGAATCCGCACTATGCCAATATTCTGATAACCGATCTGAGCGGTAAAACCTGGGCCGCTGTTTTTATGCCACCGCCTCCTGCCATGCTTAACGACCGACGTTATTTCAAAAATGCCATTTCCACCGGACGCCTTTCATCCGGCGAATATGCCGTCAGTAAAAGTATGGCCAACAAACCGGTCTTTCACTTTGCATACCCCTACCAAGACCAGGAAGGCAAGATCAGCGGTGTTATTATTGTGGCATTCAGGCTGGACCTGTATTCCTCTGTCTTTAAAAACAGTCCTTTGCCCGAAGGCACCAATTTCCTGCTGATTGATCATGCCGGTGTGATTTTGCACCGTGCCCTGGAGCCGGAAAAGAGTATCGGCAAAAAGTACCCTGAAGATGCATTTAACGAGATGGTGTCCGGTTCGGATGAACATTCTCTCAAGGGGACAGGTTCATTCGGTGATGAACGGTTTATCAGCTATCGTAAGCTTCGTCTCCAGGGTGAAGTTGAGCCGTACATGTATGTGCGGGTCGGTGTGCCGGTTAAAACCACCCTTGCGGCAGCCGATCAAACCATGCTGAAGAGCATTGCGTTTTTCGGGGCTTTTCTGTTAGGGGCGTTTTTTCTTGCCTATCTGGTTGGCAAGCGGTCCATTGCAGATCGTATTATCTTGCTGGAAAATGCTTCTCAACGCCTTGCGAAGGGTGATCTGCAGGTTTCAATAGCCAGTGCTGTTTCCGGGGGAGAGTTGGGGGAGCTGGCCCACAGTTTTGACGTCATGGCCCGGCAGCTCATGGAGCGTGAACAGGTTATCCGCGAGAGTGAAGCCCGCTTGCGGAGTATCACTGATTCTGCCCAGGATGCCATTTTAATGATGGACTCTTTGGGGATCATCACGTTCTGGAATCCGGCTGCTGAGACAATCCTTGGCTATCAGGCAGTGGAGGCATTAGGAAAAGACCTGCACGCACTTTTGGCACCGTTACGCTACCAGAGGGCACAAAAGACCGCCTTTGCAGAATTTATCCAGACCGGTCGCGGGCATGCTGTTGGTAAAACCATTGAGCTGTATGCAATCCATAAGGATGGTCATGAACTGCCTGTTTCGCTTTCGTTGTCTGCGGTTTTTCTGGATGGGGCCTGGCATGCTGTCGGGATTCTCAGGGATATTACAACGCTTAAACAGTATCAGGATGAGCTGTTGGAGGCGCGTCATTCTGCTGAAGCAGCCAACCGGGCTAAAAGTGAATTTCTGGCCAATATGAGCCACGAAATACGTACGCCGATGAACGGCGTTATTGGCATGGCACAGCTTCTGCGTTTCACCCAGCCCACCAAAGAACAGGAAGAGTATCTGGATAATCTGGAGCTTTCCTGCAAAAACCTGCTTGAACTGATTAACGATATTCTGGATCTCTCAAAGATTGAGTCAGGTAGGCTGGAGCTTGAATCTGCCGCATTTTCTTTGCGACGTTGTATTCATGAGGTACTGGCTAACCAGTCTGCCCGGATTGAGCAGAAGGGACTGCAGCTCGTTGTCGATCTTGATGAGCAGCTGCCGGAGCTTGTGCTGGGTGACTCCCTGCGGTTTAAACAGATCCTGCTTAATCTGTTGGGGAATGCCATTAAATTTACGGAAACAGGCAGCATAACCGTCGCAGGTGTGGTTGTTTCAAGAGTGGATGCAGGCTGTGTCTTCAGGCTGATGGTGAGCGATACCGGGATTGGTATGACTTCCGAAGCTTTGGAAAGAATATTCAACTCATTTGAGCAGGCTGACAGTTCAACCACCCGCATCTACGGAGGTAGTGGCCTTGGGCTTTCTATCTGCCGACGTCTTACCGAGTTAATGGGAGGACGTATCTGGGCTGAGTCAATTTCAGGTAAGGGTGCAACTTTTTTTGTGGAGTTGCCTTTTGTTATCCAGCCACATACCGACGAAGAGAGTCTGAAACCTGCTTGCCAGGTTATACCGGGTGCCATGCGATCGTTAAAGATTCTGGTTGCTGAAGATAATAAGTTGAATGCCGATACCATCATTGCCATGCTGAAGCGGATGGGGCACGAGGTTGAAGTTGCGTCCAATGGACGTGAAGCCCTGGAAAAGTGGCATGCTTCGGTTGTTCACTGTGTTTTGATGGATATTCAGATGCCGGTCATGGACGGGTATCTGGCAGCAGCAACCATGCGGGAACAGGAGCAAAAGATGGGAGGGCATACACCGATTATTGCCATGACCGCA
>Ga0209016_1001351_pt1 | contig 20163 bp, 19 predicted proteins | sample EPASupsiteSAE305_FD_187265 | JGI IMG/M metagenome (GOLD analysis project Ga0209016, IMG submission 187265) | Bioremediated contaminated groundwater microbial communities from EPA Superfund site, New Mexico - SAE3-05 (SPAdes) (version 2) | ecosystem: Environmental > Aquatic > Deep subsurface >...
CAGGTAGTGACGTAGCACAAAAGCACTTAAAGCCCGGGCAACTTGCTTGTCTTGCTGTTCTTGTACAGGTCGTGCGTTTGGCAACAATGGAGAAAGCATCGGTACGTAGCGATCAGTTAATTCCTTCTTGAGCATTGCCATATAATCAGCGGAAAGAGCAGCCATATTAGTTCCTATCTCAGCTCCGGTCCGATCAACATTCGCACGGGAGGAACTGGTTGTTTAATACCATTAACACAAGACATCCGGTTTTTATTTTCACATTCCCAAGTTACTTTCTCACCAACCCACGCTTTAAAATCCATCTAACTGTAAAAAGTTCAGCTATATTAGACCGTTGTTCCAATTTACCCTCAATGGCTAGTATCAGCTCATCTCTTTGCCGGTCCACATCATCCTGGGCCTCGAAAAGCGAACGCCGTTTAAGATTGCGTTGGGATTCCAACGCCTTGATCTGCTTCTGTCCGGCCAGCTTTTCTTCCAAAGTCAGTGCCGTGCTCGTCGCTCGACGGACTTCCTTGATCTGGCGATCAATCTCTTTGATCTCTCGTTCCAGCCCTGCTTTCAGATCATCGGCCCAGCCATCGAGCTTGTCTGCCTCGGCCGCAAAGAAGCGAGCATTCCGTTCGGAGACATCGCGCTGGATGGCGGCTCGGCGTTGGTGAAGATGGGTCTCTAAAAGTACAGGCGGAGGATCTTGGATCTGTTTGACGATGCTCCCCGGCAGGGTAAACAGCCTGGCCGCCAATTCCTCTGCCAGTATTTCACCCTCATCGGTGGAAGCGACAAAAATGAGGTGATCTTCGGCTTGCTCCAGAGATTCGATACTGAACAGCGAAAGTGTCAGCCACCCAGCTTTGCCAATGAATGGCTCCAGTTGTGAAACCTTGCCGTCGTGGCGGCCATAGTTGAAATGAATTTCAGCCAGCGGCAGGTCACGGCTTTTGGCTTGGGCCAGCAGGGCCTCGGCCAATGGATGATTCAGGCGGTACAGATGGGCATCACCGGAACGGCGGGGCAACTCATATAAACCCAAGGGAATAGCGGTAGCTGAAAAAGGCAATGCCTTGAGACGAAACGAGGAATCATCGATGAAATCGGCGTGATCACCTAGCTCGAACCTGGAAAGTTGCATGAGCAGTCGTTCGTACCGATTGAGGCAGGCGCGGGAGGCCTCATCGCGGACTTTAAGTTTCTCGCGCACTTCATCATCGAAATGTTCCAAGAGCTTCTGCCGGGTGCTGGTCATGGATGCATTGATCTCCAGGCTGAGCTCAAGCTGGAGTTGATTGAAGGCGCTTTCGATGTCTTCCGGTCTGCGGCAATTTTGGTAGATGGCAACTATCCGCTTTTCAAAATCCACTCCCGATTCGATAGCGCCTAAGATCTCGTCACTGGCGCCGAACACGCCTTCAAAGAGCTGGAATTTCTGGGCCAAGAGTTCATAGACGCGCTGATCGGCGGCATTCTCGCGATTGAGGAAGTTGACCACCACAACATCATGCTTCTGGCCATACCGATGACAGCGGCCAATACGCTGTTCGATGCGCTGCGGGTTCCAGGGCAGGTCATAGTTCACCACCAGGGAACAAAACTGGAGGTTGATCCCCTCGGCGCCAGCCTCAGTGGCGATCATGATGCGGCCTTGTTCCCTGAAATAATCCACCAGTGCTGAACGCATGTCGGCGGTCCGGGAACCGGTGACCCGGTCGCTGCCCTGGTGACGATCCAGCCACTCGGCCAGAATTTGTCGCGATGATTCATCGGTATTGCTGCCGTTGAACAGGACAACTCCTTCACGCCAAGGGCTATCGGTCAGCAGCCGCAACAGGTAGTCTTGCGTGCGACGTGACTCAGTGAAGATGATAGCTTTCTCCGCGCCACCGAATTCGCGTGCCTTAACAAAGGCAATGTCCAGTGCTTTGAGCAGGGCTTTCCCTTTGGCGTTGTGCTCGATGGAGGTGGCCAAGGCGGCGAAGGCATCGAGATCGGCGATTTCCTGTTCAATGGCGGCTCGATCCGTCTCAGTCAGCGCTTCACCGAATTCGCCGTTGCTCCATTCCTCGATGGTTTCATCTAACGCTTCGTAATCTTCATCCAGTTCCTCCTCCAAAGGCCGGGCCGGTTCCTGTTGCCGGAGCTTGGCCTTGAGTCGGTTAGAGATGGAGGTGAGCGCCCCGGCTATGGCAAAGGTAGACGAAGCCAAAAGTTTGCGCAGCACCAAGGTCATCAGGGACCGCTGGCCAATGGGCAGGGCTTGCAGATTTTCTCGTTGCAGGTACTCGGAGACCAAATGGTAAAGCCGGTCCTCGCTTTCCTCCGGGGTGAACTCTTCCACGAGAGGCAAGCGTTTGGTGAAAGGGATATAGGCCGTGACCTGACGGCGCAAGGTGCGATGACAAACTGGTTTGAGCCGTGCCTTGAGTGTCTCGAACACCTGCTCCTGATTGAGATTGGCAAACTGTTCGCGGAAACTTTTCAGGTCGCCGAAGGTATGCTCATCGATAAAACTGACCAGCCCGAACAACTCCAGCAGGGTGTTCTGCAGGGGTGTGGCGGTGAGCAGTAGCTTGTCCTTGCCGGCCAATGCAACTTTGAGAGTGTTGGCGATGACATTCGACGGTTTATAAACGTTACGCAACCGGTGCGCCTCGTCGATCACCACCAAATCCCAAGGAAGAGCCCGGACCTCCTCAGCCTTGCTCTTGGCGAACTGATAGGAACAGATGACGATTTCCGGCGCCTCAAATGGCCGAAACTGTCCCTGTTTCATGGCGGCGTTGTAGGATTTGGCCTCAAGAATGCGGCAGGGAAGAAAGAATTTTTCGGCAAGCTCCTGGAACCATTGCTTGCGAAGGTTGGAAGGGGTGATGATAAGGATGCGCCGCCTGCATTCGGCCCATTTTTGAGAAAGAACGAGACCGGCTTCGATGGTTTTGCCCAGCCCAACCTCGTCTGCTAACAAGGCCCCTTTCGACAGCGGTGATTGAAAGGCAAAGAGAGCCGCATCGACCTGATGCGGGTTGAGATCGACCTGAGCACTCGCCACCGCGCCGGCGAGTTTTTCAACGCTGTCAGGCGGATAGCGCTTTGTTAACTCATAAGCAAAATATTTCGATTGATAGTGAGCGAATGGTATATCTTCCAAAATAACTGTATGTAATTTTACACTAAATTGGATGTACCTCTTTGGCGCAACGAGATTGCATCACAATGAACTTGGGAAAAATGCGCAATTGCTCATTAAACAATTATCCAATTCTTTATAGTGCCACAGGAATAAATGACAAGAATTATTTGAAAAACAGCACGATGGCAAACAAACGATGCAGAAAGATATTCTCATCCTTCTGCATCAGCTTTTCGTTCGAGTTTGTCTTTATTCCCAGTCTCTTCGGGGCAATCAATCATGATTTCTCGGAGCCATGCTCCGAGCAGAGCGCCCATTTTTGAAGGGGGGGGGGATGAGGCAGGTTCAGTGTGGAGGGCTTGGTAAATTGTTTGGGGATTTCTGCGGATCAGTTGTCGACTCGATAGGAGTCATAATTTTTCAACACCTTGGCAACATAGGTCCGAGTCTCGCTGATATTTGGGACAGCGCCTTTAACATTACCCGGGCCAGCATTGTAGGCGGCGAGGCTGAGTTCTACATCCCATCTATAACTATCGAGTAGGTAACGCAGGTATTTGGTGCCGCCGGTGATATTTTCCTGCGGATCAAAGGGGTCTGTGACCTGGAGATCTCTCGCTGTCGCCGGCATGAGTTGCATTAACCCCTGGGCTCCCTTTGGTGAAACAGCGGTGGGGTCAAAATTTGATTCGGCTTTAATGATGGCCTTGATCAGCAAGGGATCAACCCCGTATTCGGCGGCGGCTGCATGGATGAAGGCGTTGATTGTTTGGGGGTTTGCTTCTTTAGTTGATCGTGGGAGAGGTCGGTTGCTTGCAATGTTCCTCTTCTTTTGGCTGCTCTTGCCCCGCACATAATGGAGGTTCCCTTGAACATCCATATATGCAGCAACGGTTGCCTCGGCGGTGATCGGTAGTGTGCAGCTCGACACAAAGAAAAAGAGAAAACCGGCCAGGAGCGGAAACAATGCAAGGCGTTTTCGTTCTTTTTGATCCACCTTAATCTTCGTATCTGTCAGTTGTAAGGTTATTCCCGATGGTTTGACTTTTTTGGGAAACATGATAAGGGTTAGCCTGAAACGTATTCTCTCGCACACGAACCGGTATTGCCCTTCTTGCAAACCAGCATTCCGGAGACTAGATATGCCTGACCAGACCAATTGGACCACCATCTGCCCCCACTGCGGGTACGAGTCCGAAGACAGCGCGATGTGCCAGTCCTGTGGCCGATTGATGGATGAGTCGGTGCCAGTGCGACCTTTTTCCGCAAGTGAGTTGGTGGCAAAAATCGTGGATTCTTGGCAGCCTTGCAACGACGTGGAAGCATTGTCGCCTATCAAGGAAGAACCCGAGTTCTGCCCCAGTTGGCGCATGTACCAGGGAAACATTTACCATTGGGATGATAAATAAATTTTTCTGGTATACTTCCCATCCCGTATCGACCTATTTCCTTTTATGAATCTCCACTACAGCTCCAGGTTTTCCTTCACCCGGAGCTACTTTATTCTCTTGTGGTGCCTGAAAGTACCCTTCTGACGTCGGCCGATTCCCCTGACTATCCACCACCCCTTTGAACACCTTGCCGATACCCTCTGTGGCCATCCCTTTGGCATTGGTTTGGATTCGACCTTGTCCCGATTCTTCATGCCGGTTGACACTCCGCAGGTTATCTGCGTCGGTTATGATTCGCATCCCGTCCGGTTTCTGTAAAGGGAGGGGACTTTCGGGAGGTTGAATGCTTCCCTCGGTAATGCCGGCGGTGTTGGAGCGAACTAATCCAGCCGTTTGATCAACAAAGCCTTTCATCAGCCCTTTGTCATGGATTCGATTCCGAGTGTTATGGATGGTTCCTTGCACCTCAGAGTGGGTACTGCCCCAGCCGTATCCGTGCCCGCTGACAAAACCACTTACAATGTCACGCATATTGTTGACGCCTGCTGCACCGTGTTGGGTGACATAGCTGTTGAAATCGCTGATGGTTTTACGGATCGTCTCCGGAGTTTCCTCGCCATACCGCTCTCGAGCGTAATTCTTCACCAGGGCCGTGGTCAAATCTGCACCATAGGATTCCTGTGACCTGCTGATTGACCGGGCTTCATCAATGATGGAGCTGGCCTCTGTGGCGCCGATGCGTTTGGCCACATTGGCGAGGTAATCTAATCCACGGCCATTGCTGAATGTCTGAGCGACTGCTTCAGAGCGCACTTTGGCTTCATCTCGGGAAAAGGCTTTAGCCGTGTCTTCGGAGATGTTGAAACTGACCCGTTCTCCATCGCCTCCTACTACTGATAATTGGCCATTCGCACCCAAGCTGGCACCAACGATTCTTCCTCCAGTGCCCAGCATCCCTTGCAGTTGAGTTCTCTGTATTTCATCCAAAGAATGAATAAAGCTGGATTGATCGTTAAAGACCCGTTTCCAACTATTGCTGAGAGAGTTGTTGAGCGTGTCAGAGTAACTCCTGTTTTCCCCACCTGACAGACTATCCCTCTGTACCTGCTGCCAGAGCATCCCCCAGTTGCTGTCACTGCCCATGGTCTTGGCGGCGCCGGCCACCTTCTGCTGCACTGCCATGGCGCCAACCTTGACCGGATCAAGGCCATGAACCGAGGCCTGGGTAGTGGTTCTGGCGCCATCACTATCCACCACGTAAGAGGCCTTGCCGGCTGCAAGGATATCCTCCTGGGTGCCGGTGCCTCCAGGACCGAGGGTGACGACACTGGAAGAACCATCGGGATTCACCGACTCTGACCGCATCCGGGTGGCGGTGCCATCCGGCCCGGAGGAAACGGTCACCGGCCCGGTGGCGGTGCCAACACTCTGGTTGGCCGAGGCCATCATGGTGGCAAATTCACCCTGTGATGTCATGGGGGGAATTTGTCCGGACTGCTGCAAATTCCTGCGGGCGTTCATGGCAGCGGTATGCCCGCCCACCGATTTGTGCAGGCTCCAGGATTCAGCGGCAGCCAAGTTGGCGAACCGATGCTCGGCCATCCCGTCCAACAGGCCGGCGGCCTTGGTTTGCTGACGCATGGCGGAAGAAAGTCCATCTGGGGTCAACAAAGCCCCGGCATGACTGCCGGCTCCCTGAACAAGACTGCTCAGATTGCCGGCCAGCATGGCCAGGGCATGGCCTCCAAAGCGGATCAGCATCATCGAGAAGAGACTGGCCAGCATGATCCCGGCGGAGCGGATGACCCCAAACATGGCCAGCATCTTGGTGGACACCGAAGGCAGGGCTGCCATGGCATAGACGCCGAGACTCGATTGCCGGACCTCTTCGAAGTTGCGGGCGGCATAATCCATGGCTGCCCCATGGATCACCGCATCGGTCACCCCCCAGGTGGAGAGGAAGACAAAAAAACCGAGCATCACCGAGGCCGCCTTGCCGACTATCGGAGTGGGGAGAAAGAGGACCAGAAAGGGAATCACACCAATGGCGATAGCCGTCATCACTGCGCGGATAACCGGGATCCACTCGTTCATGGTCAGGCCGATGCCCAGACCGGAGGTGGTAATCTTGCGGTCACTCTCCATCAGCATTGAGGTCTCGACGTCATCCTGGAAGTAGAAGTTGTAGAGAATCTCGGCAATCTGCCGTTGCTGGATGATCCGCTCCGGAGTCACTGCTGTGCCGGTGGTAAAGTTGAGGGTGTTCGAAATTTGATTACGGCAAGTGGCCAGTTCGGTGGCACTGCTGGGGTCATAATAGGCCTTGCTGCACACCTTGCGGATCGACTCGCTATAGTTGGCGGCGGTGGCATAGATCGGCTGGAGATTGTTCCAGGCCTGGGTGCAGGTCATAGCGGTGCCGGCCGGACTCGCGGCATCGTAGTAGACGGTGAACACGGAAGGATTGACCGCCTGGGCGAGATTGACCAGGAAATCGGTGCTGGTGTTGCGCAGGTCATCCAGGGACAAAGTGGTGCTCGGTCGCATCAGCTCAAAGGTGACGCAGTCCTTGACGTAGCGGATCATGGAAGTGCGGGCATAGTTGTCCTTGGGCGAGGAACCCTTGACCGATTCCAGGGTCTTGAAACCAATACCTCCTGCCGTCTGGGTATAGGCTGCATCTGGAGCCGCCGAGGTATCGATGATGTCCACCAGCCCGCGCTCGATCAGGTTGAGGGTGCCGGCGGTGAAGACAATGGCATCCGGGATATCACCCACCGTCTGGAACCGGTTGAGCACCGGGTCATAGACGGTGATATGCCCCTTGGGCACAAAAATCGCCAGATAGACAATGGCCCCGAAGACCACCGGCACTGTCCAGGTGAGCGGGATAATCCGGGCCCCAGTGGTGGCCCGGGCGATCCAAGCCGCTGCCCCGGCCATGATGCCGATGACCGTCATCACGAAGATGAGCCCCTGATAACTGGTATCACTGAAGATCAGAGCAATGCGGATGAAGGCCTGGACGATTGGATTGAAGCCGCCGTAGGTGTAATACTCCATATCCAGGGCCAGGGCAGACCCGGCCGAAAGGAAAATTGCGCCCAAGGCCAAAGGGAGCAGTGTCCATTTTTTCATCGTGTTTCTTCTCACAACTGCATCCTCGCGGCCAGGTCCTTGCCGTAGCGCCGGGTGATCTCGGCGGCCATCTGCACCTCCATCCGCTGCATGTGGTTGAGATAGGCAACCGTGGTGTTCATCTCGTTGGCCGCCGCGACATAGCTGGTCTTGGCCGCCTCTTTCAAGGTCCGAATCCGGGCCAGCATGGCGGTGATACTCTGGTCCGCATGCTCGGCAAAGAGCACGGCGGCGCACTTCTCCGGTCCCTGGCCGGCCGTGGGCCCGGCCTTCTTCTCCAGAACCTCCTTGGCCTTGGCGGCAATCGATTCACCCCGGAGATAGAGATCGGAGAGCATTTGCAGGCTGTAGGCCTTGGCGGTAATGTCCGCCAGGCCGGGGATGATCGTGGCCCGGGTGTTGGTGCCCACGGCAGTCTTGAGGATCGGCAGGGTGGCCAGCGGGTTGGACTCAAGAAAGGTCTGTTCGGCAGTGGTGAGCGTCCCTTTGGTTTCCACCTTATCGGCAATGCTGTCCAGGGTGGTGCTGATATGGGCGACCAGATCCCGGTTAGCATCGCTGATCTGGCTACAGGTGCCGGTTGTACTCTTGATGTAGACCGCACCTTCGGTGAAAGCCTTGATGTCATCCGGGTTGTTCTGCGGGCAAGGCGGAATGGCCGAGATGCGGTAGGCATTGGCAGGGCCTTCCAACTGCACATCACCCACCAGTCCCCGAATCAGATCAATATGACTGGAGGGAATGCTCATCCGGGAGCCGACGTTGGCGAGCAGCGAGCCGCCGGCTAGAAAGATGTTGGTCATGTCGGCATTGCAGCCGCTGGTCACATCCGCCACATCAGCCGGCTGAGGCTGATTATTGTTGGCCCTGTCCTGCTTGGTGAGGATATCCCACATCTCGGCAGTGCCGCTGACCAGCTTGTTCTCCTTGATGGCGGTACCGAGCTTCTCCCGCATCACCTCGGAAGAGTGAAAGCCGTTTTCATTGGCCACGATCCCTACCAACTCCTTGGAGGCGGAGCACTCATCCAACTGCATGGAGTTCAATTTATCAGCCAGCGCCTCGAAGTTCTTGATGGTATTGGAGCACTGTTCGCAAAGGGTCTTCAGGGCCAGGTCAAAGGCCACCGCCGGGGCACCCGAGAGGATGGCCTGGAGCTTGTTGACCAGGTAATCGGTGTTCATGAAGCTGAAGCCGCCCATGAACACATCGATACCGCCGCAGCCGCTCTTGATGCGGGGCACCTCCACGGTGACCGGATATTCGGCGGTACTGTGCCAGCGACCGGAAAAACTACCACCGGAGTAATAGCCGCGCTGCTGGCTGCTGAAGTAGTTGGGCGTGCTGCCGGCATGCTGTTGTAGCCAGTCGTCGACCCAACCGGCCTGCGCCGCTTGGGCGAAGAGGGTCACAGCAACAATGGCGGAAAGAAATGCTGTTCTCATGGTGATGGCCTCATGGGTGACTTGTTGATTGGACCGTTAGCCTGCCAGGGTGTCTGGATCTTCAGGATCGAGGTTGGGTCCAAGGCGCTGCCTTTCTGAAAGTCGTAAGTGGTGAACGACTCCATGGAAGTGTCTCCCCGCATGGAGCGGATTGCCTGGTAGAGGTTGCGCTCGATCTCCGGCAGGGTGGCCACGCCGGTGGCAATTCGCATCGAGGACTCCCGGTTTTGCCTGATCAGCAACAAGGTCGGTGTGGTGGTGATGTTGAAGCGCAGGGCGATATTCGGTTCACGTTCAATATCCACCGGCTTGACCTGCCAGCCGTACTTGTCGACGAAGTAGGCCAGGATCTGGGCCTGCTTCTCACAGAAGCCACAACCGGCAGCGACAAAGAATAGCAAGGCATGATCATCCCCGGCCTCGCGGATGGTCCCCGCAATCTCCTCCTGTTGCATCTGCACCCGGGCCAGAGTGCCAGGGCTGGAGGTGGGATAGACCTGGTTGATGTTGAACAGGTCGGCGCGCTTCTGGGTGACATACTGGGTGGCATTGGCGTAGGCCAGAGCCTTGCGCCGGGCAATATCCTGGATGGAGAGGTATTCAAGAATGTTTTGCTCGGTTGGGTACTGGACCGCCTTTTTCTGCAATCCATTGAGGAGTTGCTGGAAGTCATCCGGATGCATGTTCCACAGAGTTTCCGTGGAATAGTGGGTCAAGGACACCTCACGAGATAAAGGGGCAGTCTTGTACTCCGATGCTGGCATCTCTCGCTCCTCTTCCACCGGAGCTGGATCCTCGTACCAGAACCAGCCGTGCTTGCTTTCCTGGTAGAAGCTGGTGGCCGCCGAGAGCATGGAGTTTCCAGCCCAGACCGGCGTGGCCAGCAATGTCAGGCATAACCCAAGGCTACCAAAGCGGTAGGGCCTGATGGCTGATCTCGCGACCATCAATGAACCCATAGTATTTGCTGTCATAACTGCGGGGATGGGTGCCGACCATGAACAACTTGTCCGCCGGGACCGAACCGGTGAAGGAGAAGCGGGGCAAGGGCCGGCCCTTGCTGTCGGCTTCCAATGCTTGCCCCAGCGACCTGCCGTTGCAGAAAAAGTGGTTTGCTGCATCTATGGTCAGTTGATCGCCCGGAAGGCAGCCCACCTCCTTGATCATTTGGTTATGATCGCCACGAAGTCCCTGCTGCACCTGCGAGAGGCCCTGATGGTGAAAGACCAGGTAATCGCCCAGTTCCACCTTGGCGGGTGCGGGGAGCAGAAAGAAGACCCGATGATCGAGCGAACCACTGGTGGCCACGGTAATGCGGCCGGGCAACCAGGAGCCGGCCAGGATGAAGGCGAGAAAGACAATTGCTACAGCCTGTTCCCGCCGGTTCAACCGCCACCAAGGTCTACTTGAGCTTGATTTCAGTATGCGGGTCATGGTGCAGCACCACATCCTTGAGGATGATCAGTTGGTGACGGGGTTGTTCCTGGAACATCCGTTCCAGGGTGTCGAGGTTACTTTTCCACTGCTCTTCAGTAATGGTCCCGGCAGCGAGCAAGGTCTTCTGTTCCTGCAGGTAGCCTTTCAGATCAGCCACCTTCACTTTGGGGACCAGAAACCGGTCGTAGGCAAAGAGTGCCCCCAGAACGATGACCAGGACGATACCGATCACCTCCAGAAAACTGGGGGAGACCGCTGAACTGCTTTCTTGAAGAATCTGTTCCTTTTGTTCGTTCACTGACCACCTCGCAATCGATCACTGATACCGGCAAGCACGGGACTGTTGGCCGCCTTGCCGATCTTTTCCAGCAGGTAAGTCAGCTCTGCCTCCCCATGGATCAACCAGGAATCCTGGCCGTTGTCGTAGACCAGGGCCGGCACTTCGGTGATGGTATATCGGGTGAATAACTCTGGATTGACCCGGAGCTGTACCGCCAGCCGCTGGCAGGGAGATTCGGGTGTGTCTCGACAACCCGGATCAGCCTGCATCACACGTGCGAAATAATCGGCATTGATGCGCTTACCTTCCAATCCTTGCGGCAGTCCAAATAGGACCGGCACAATCCGTTGTTCGCCGGTTCGGCCAATTTCTACCAAGTAGCGATTTACCACCGCCTCAGGCACGGAGCTGGAAAGGAAGAGATAGACCGACTCCTGGGCGGTGAGCTTCCCTTTTCCCAGTGGCCCCGCCGCCTGTTCCTGCTGCGGACCCCTTTGCTGTATCCTTTCCATCTGGCAACGCAACTGCTCCTGGAAGCCTGACGAGCTGTATTCTTTCGCTGTCTGCTGAGCTGCTTCCAGCCCTTTCTGATTATGGATATTCTCAGGCAGGCGCATTTCTTCAGCGGTTTTCTTGGCCTGCTCGACGGCTTTCTCCGCCAACTCTTCGGCTTCCTTGAGTTCTTCTGCAAAGACAAACCATCCGCCCTGAAAGAGGACGATTACCAGCACCACAGCAAGAATCCTCCCCCTTATTCGCAGCATGTGCAGCACCGTTGCTTGCGGTAGACCACCCAGAGGAACTCGTCGTTGGAACCCAAGGCGCCCATGTAGGGCGGATTGAGCCCGGAGTCATACAGGGAAGTAGCCCGGCCGATGGGATGCACTCCCCGAATTCCGGGCCTGGCCACGTTCATCTTGTAGTTGCTTTTGATCCAGACTGGGGTTTGCATACAGCCACAGAGCGGAGAGGGGTCACAGATCATGCCGATGCGGTTGAGTTTGTAGAGCATTCGGTAGGCAGAGGTGGCATTGGCCTGGACGATGTTGTCGTTGTCGACATGGCCGGTCAGGGGATAGGCCGATCCGCCACTACCGACACACCAGGGCATGGCATCCAGCGGCCAGCCGGCATTGGCGGCAGTGGCATCGGCCATGCAACTCATGACCATGGCCTTGTTGGCAAAGAGAGTGACCTCGGGAGTGAGCACGGCCGCCAGTTCATCATTCTGCCAGAGCGGGTCATACTCGCTCCACCAGGTTCCGTAGTCGTTACGCTGACAGGTCCCCCGCATCAGAGGCAAAAGAAAGGCATGTGACTGGGCAAAGGTGGATTCGTTGGCAAGATCAACCGCATCCGAGCTTTTGTTTTTGCCCCCCAGTTCATCGGTCAGGGTTCCTCCGACCGAACGGCCGAGCATTGCCGAATAAAAGGCAATCGATGAGGTATCCAGCAGGAGAAAAGGCTCCCAGTAACTGACGATTATCCCGGTCTCCATAAAGACGGGCGGTGGGCGGGGGCAGACACATACGCCTTCGATGGTGAAATCGATTTCGTTCCAATCGATATCCGTAAGCGAATTAAAAGACGTTCCCGATTTGGCAAAGGACGGGAGTGGAATCAAGAGGAGCAGGCAGAAAACGAGCATCCTGCTAAAGCTTTGCTGCAAGGTGCACCTCCCGAACCGTCAGTTTGTTGTCCTGCTCGATCACCACGGAAGGAGCTGCCTTGAGCTGGAGTCGGGCGGCAATATCGTGGGTCAGGTAGTAGACCGAACGCTTCAACTCTTGCTTTAACTGGGCCGCGTAGCCGCCGGAAAGCAGGAGGATGACCCGGTGATTTTGGAAATAGGGAGAAGTCTTGAACCACTCAACCTGTTCCGTATCATTGCCGTCGATGACCACCAGCCCACCGCTCAGCCCAGCATACTGCAAGGGATTGAAGGTGAAGCCCTGGGGATAGAGCAGGTTGCCCTGGCTATCCTTGATGTCATGGTCGAGAGTATGGGTCAGGTCGACCGTAAACATCCGGTCACTAGACGCCCTGGGCAACGTATGCAGGTTGGCCGGCTGATAGCGGTTGTGGGAATTGAACAGGGCATTGAGGTCAATCGTGGTTGCCTTCTGCTGCAATTCTTTAGTGATGTCCTGCTCAACAATGGGATAGGTTCTTCCCACCGGTTCCAGCCGGGTATGCGCTGCCCAAACCTGGGTGGCACAGGTGATGATCCACAGGGCGGCAAGGAGTTTAGAGTCCATCTTGTTCCCTCCGGGCAACCATCTCCAGGATGGCTTGGTGATAGGTGAGGCCACTCTTGACCATAGCCTCGATGGCGGCAATCTCGGCGGGTTTGGAGGTGTAGATGAAGTAGTCGTAGTGGTTGACCACCAAGCGGGCCACACCCAGACCAAAAGGTGTGTCGAAAAAGATCTCCGAGTATTTGGGGGGATTGGATTTGACGCTTTTCAGCAGCTGGAGAACGAAGTCGTCATACTCGATCAGCCCCTGCTTGCGGGCTTGGTCGAAGTCGGTGGATTCAAGGTAGATTTTGTAGGCCGAGTTGCCATTGATCACCCGGCCCACCGTGCCGAAACTGTCGAGATCAAGGATCGACTGGGTGATGATCATAAAGCTGCCGTTGTACTTCCGGGCACGCCGGTACCCCTCGTTGATCACTGGCCCCAACATTGCGGCCTTGCCCAGAAACTGCCAGGCCTCGTCAAAGATTACCAGCCGGGAATAGGACCGATCCGAAAGATACAAATCCTGGGTGACCGCATTGAGCACCAGCAGGGTGACCACTCGGTACAGATCGGGCTGGATCTTGAGATTCTCCAACTCCAAGACCACAAAGGCATCGCGGTGGATGTCGAAGGTGGAAGGACCGGTGAAGAACTTGCCGTGAAAGCCGTGACTGGTGAACTCGCGGATGTTGAAGGCCAGCTTTCGTGCCACTTCAACCAGGGCTGGATTGTCGCTCATCGAGTCGAAATCCGCCGCCGGCACTTCAGGGAATTTAGCCAGAAACTCATAGACCGCATCGGCATCGGCCGTTTGCCCCTTCTGCTGCCAGGCCCAGCGGACCGCATTGCGGATCATGTTCAGCTCGGTATCATCGCATTTGTCGGTATCCGAGTTGGAGTAGGCCATCTGGGCAAAGACGGCAGTGACCGACTTGAGTTCCTCCTCCGGTTCTTGAATGGAGGTGAAGGGGTTGAGACAGACAGCAGTTCCCGGCTGGAAGTCGAGATAACGGGCGCCAAGCATATTGGCGATTTTTTTATACGAGCCGCCGATGTCGATGATTCGCACCAGGGAACCGCAGGCGTAGTAGTTGAAGGCCAGGAAGTTGACCAGGAAGGACTTGCCCGAGCCGGTGGTGGCGCAGCAGACGATGTTGTGGTTGGGCGCTCCCTTGGCAAAAAAATCCAGGCTGACCAGTTGGCCCTTGCGGCCGGTGAAGATGAGCTTGGGAGTCCCTCCTGTGCCGGCAAAGTCGCCCTGGACGGGTAGCAGCGGGGTCACTGAAGGGACCGGGGCGATGAAATCCCGCTCCAGGTTGTCGACATTCTTGCCGGTGGTGTAGAGGCCGAAGGGTAAGGCCGAGAGGAAGAGGATTTTGAGGATAAAAGAATCCTGCTGCATGACATAGCCGTTATCCTCCCAGATCCGCCGTGCCCGGGTGCAGGACTCGCGAGCCCCTTCCAGATCCCGGTCCCAGACCAGGAGGATGGGGATGATGCGAACGAACTTGACCCCATGCTCCAGAGCGTCGGTTGCCTCCAGGTGCTCCTCCTGCTTTCTCCGCAGCAGAGGGGAAAGCGAGCCGACTGCCTGTTGATTCAAGAGCAGGTTGCATTTGGCGTGGATCCTGGTTTCCAGTCCCTGCTCGAAGAGGATGTTGAGGGTGTAGAGGAAACCGGTCTTGATCTGGTCCATATCCGAGACCAGGCCCCAGATGCCGCCGAAGAGCGTATTGGTCTGCAAGGGGTCGACCTCAGTGGGGATGATCTTAGGGGTGGTGCAGCAGAAGTAGTTGTCACCTACTTGGAGATGGTCACCCGCCTCCCGCACCACGGTGTCGGCGTTCAGGATCTGCTTACGCAGGGGAATGGTGTCGTTGTAGACGGTGAAGTTGTGCTCCGGATACCCGGCTGGATAATGGTTGAACAATCGCCGCGCCCATTCGAGCAGGTCGCCCGGCTGCATGGAGCGTGGGGACAGCAAAGCGGCTTTGAGGGTTTCGGTGATCTGTCGCTTGATGTCCTGTAAGGGCTTGGCCTTCTCCCGGTCGATGAAATCTTCGGGATTCGGTGCCTCCGGCATATCTCCGGGCAGCTTGACCGCGACGAACAGACGGAAATTGCGCACCGGGATGTCGGAGCAGGCGGCCAGGCCTTGTCGGCCCTGTTCCATGAAATCGATGATTTGATCCGTGCTGGTGCGGACGATGATGTCCGCCACCGTTCTGCTCTCGCGATAGCTGGAGAGGATCGGGGCAATATGGGAGTCGGCATGAAGGATCAGTTGGAGCACACTCCCCTTGGGCAGGCCGGCCCGAAACAACCCCTCCAACGAGGTCAGGGCTTTGGGACCTGCAAAGGTCAGGGGGGTGCATTCCCAGAGCATGCCCAGACTGCAATCCTGGTTGAGGTAGATATCGAGGTTGTAGTCGTAGGCCAGATAGTTCAGGTAGGCGGAGAACGGATGCCGGCTAGTCATCCGCTCAAGGTCAGCTTGCTTGAGGAGTGCGCCAGGACCAAGGCCGATTTTTTCCAGCAGGGCAATCATGGCTTTTTCTCGCTAACCTCGGTCAGCACCCACTGGGAGGGCTCGATCTCCAGATAGGCATACCGGGTCATAAACAGTTCGTTGTTTTCTCCTTTGTAGGGCATCAGCAGTACCCGCAGGATCTTGGGGGGGTTGAGCACCGGGGTTTCCGGTGCTTCCAGCAGATCGGTTAAGGCTTTGTAACGGCTGTTCTGGGCCTCGATCTGTGAAATATTGATTGAATTTGTCTCAATACCCTGATTGTCAGGAAGCCGGGCTTCCTTGTAGGCCGTTGGTGTGTCCAGGCATTTGCCCTCACTGTCCTTGGCCTTGCAGCGGAAGTTTTCCTCATAGGGGTTCACCGCATCCTTGATCCCAGCACAGCCCGAAACCAGGGCAAGCACGGCGAGGCAGGCGAGTATTTTCATTATGGCGTCTCCTTCGGTTACTGGTGCGCAAACTCATTATTCTTGATGTCCCTGATCTCCAACTCCTTACCCTCGGAGATGATGACCGTGATCTTTTTGGCCGCGCCGACCTCTATGACCGGGGTGGTCTGCTTGACCAGGTCGAGGTAGAAATCACTCATGGTCTGGGCACCCTGGGAAAGGCCGGTGCCCAGGGCCGACTTGCCGACCTGAGAGCCGTCGATGGTGGAGGTGGAGCCCAATGGCGAGGTTGAGGTGGTGGTGGCCGAGGCCTTGAGGGCATCGCCGGCCCCTTCGAACAGACCAGCGACAATGGCCCGGACCGTGGCTGCACCCATGCGAGAGACCACCCGGCCGGAGAGGCCGACCTTGGAATCCGCATCGGTGACAAAGCCCTTGACCTGGGCATCGATCACCGCCTTGCCTTCGTTGCTCAGGCAGGAGAGCGAGACCAGTCGCACATCGGCCCGTTCCTTGTCGAGCCGGCCGACCGCCTCGGCAACTACAAAACAGCCGGAGAGTTCGGCCTTGATGTCATTGGGCAGGACCGCCGGGGTCTTGATCCGCAGCAGCAGTGGCTCCGGGCTGTTCTTGCTCGTGCCCGAAGTGGCGGCGTCAAAGCCGGTCAGCAGGTTGGCCTCCATGAACGATGGCGGCAGGTAGACGGTACGGCCTTTCTTTTTGGCATCCCCCTTGGGCAGGCTATCATTCTTGACCACCGTGATCTTGCCGATTCGCTTTTTGTCCTTCTGGTTGCCGGTCGGTGCGATATGCGGATTCTCCTCAGCTCCGGTTGCCGGTGACTGCAGGGGCGGAGGGAAGGCAGCCTTGCCCCGCTCGATCTCGCCGGCTTCGGGAATCTTGGGCAGCTCTGTTTCCCCAACAGGATTCTGTTTGCTCTTTTCAGCGGCTTCCAAATCCTTCCGATCCCGTTCCAGCTCCCGTTGCAGGGTGGAGACATGCCCTTCAAGCTCTTCCAGCTTGCGGCGGTACTCGCGGACAATGGTTTTCTCCATCAGATCCGGGTCAAGCCGGGTATTCTGGCCCTGTTCGCTTTTCTGCCCTGGTTGTTGGGTAGACCGGGAGTTGTAGCCGGTCACGACCAGCACCAGGAGGACGGCGCCCAGTAGCGACCAGATGACGATCTTCTTCCGCGTCGGTGTGAGTCGATGGAACCGTTCATTGATCTTCATGGCTCGGCTCCAGCATCCAGGGTGGTCATGGTTGCTGCGGGCAGATCCTTGCGTTCCACCACAAAGACCCGGGTCGACTGCTTGGGTTTGAGACTGTGCTGCTCAATGGCCACCGCCAGAATCGGGTTGCCAACAGCGGCAGCGAGAAAGGTCTTCTCCGCAAGCTCCAGATCCGTGGCCAGCCGCGAGGTCGCCTTGAAAGACTTGAGCCGTAAGCCAACCCCTTCGATCTCGACCACCTGCTGCCGCACCAGGTCAAGGTCCGGGCAGAGATGCACAGGTTGTTTTTTGTCAATCACCTGATAGCTCGAAGGAAACACCCCGTCATAGGCCTCCTTGATGAGTTGCAGAGCCTGCTTCTCCAGCGGCATGTTCTTGTAGCGGGCGATGTTCTTCTCCACGGTCTCGCTCTTAGGCAGGGCCAGCCGGACTGTGACCGCGTTGATCTCCGTCGGGGCACCGATGATGGTGTAGACCGAACCGTTGCAGACCGTATAGATCTCGCTGGGTTCCTTGCTGTACCTGAGTTTGCCTCCCACCTCCTCGGCGGTGAACTTGATAAAAGCGTTGTTGCCGGAGAAGTGGCCGGTCAACCCCTTCTCTTCGGAGAAGATCAGATCGGTCATCTGTCCAGGGCAGACGATGCGATTGATCTCCCGGGCCGAGAGTTCCACCATGGTGGGCACCTCGGCGGGAACGCCCTCGCCGGCCACAGCATGGCTGGTGCTAAGCAACAAGCAGCCGATGGAAAAGCACAGTCTCTTCATTTTTCACTCCTCTCTTCTCCGGATTTTTCCTTCTCCTTGAAGGCCAGCAGGGAGAAGCGGCCGTCACGGATCTGATAGTCGAGGAAATAGGTCCGGGTGGTATTTTCCAGCCGGGTGTTGCCGGTGTACTGCTTCAGATCGCCAAACACTTCGATGCGGTTGTCCTTAATGGTCAGGGTCTGCGGATAGAACACCGAACTGACCTGAGACTCCTCGATCCGTCCCGCCAGCGAGTACCAGAGGGTGGAGGCTTCGGGGTAGGATTCCGGCGCGTAGTAGACCAGCAGTTCGTTGAACTGCTTGCGTGCCGTGCTCGGTGAGTAAGTAGTGGCCAGAGAGATGATTCGCCGGCCGATGTCCTGGATGTAGGTCTCGGTCGGCTTGCCCTGGACAAACTCCACCGTGCCGGTCATCTGCGGGGGAATGAGAATCACCTTCTGATAGCGCACCGCCCGGTAGGCCATGAAGGAGGTGAACATCAGGCAGACGGTCAAAACGATGACCACAAACTGGAGTAACCGGTTGTGGGCAAAGAGGTTGCTGCTGTGTTGCACATAGGTGGTGAGTTTCACTCGTGGAACTCCTGTTCAAAGTAACCGGGGTAGTTTTTCATCTGCAGCAAGCCACAGGCGTACAACAGGTGCTTAAGAAAGCCCCTTGGTTTGCTCCGTTTGGTCCGGGTGTAACCGTACTGGATGCCGACAAAGACAATCCAAACCAGGCCGCCGTAGATCAGGGCCACGGTGAGGGTGAACGTAAAAATGGCCAGCTCATCGACCTCAAACCACAGCACCTGGAAGGGTCGGGAGAGATACTGGGGGAACTTGCGGGATGAGCCGGCCATGTTCCCCTCAACAGATCAAGGCGCCGATGGTCTCGACCACGGTGTTGGCCCGGAGCAGAAAAGCCCCGCCCAAAACCACACCGGCCGCCGGCAGGATCATCTGTCGAATGGCCAAGATCGCGGCCACGCACATGCAGGCCACCCCGCCGGTGAAGCCTACCGGACCCAGCAGGATCTGGTTGACGCCGATATCGTAGAGGTCATAGGCAAAGGAGCCTGCCGCCGGCACAGTCATGGCCAAGGCGTTGCCCGCCTTCATCAGGGAAAGCAGTACCGTGGCCGTCCAGGTGGTCATGGGCAAGTGTTTGCGTAAGCGGTGCATTGGGTTCATCGTGGTCTCCTTCAAAGAGTGTTTGCAATATCTGCCGTTCAGGCAGGTTATGGTGGGATAACGGCGAGTTCGACTCGCCGGTTGTTTGCCAGGACGTCGTTGCCGGGTACGGGTTGCTGCGAGCCCATGGCCGCTACTTCGGAGACGGTGAAGCCATGGGCACGAAGAACCACTGCCACCTGCTCTGCCCGCTGCTGGGAGAGAATGCGGTTGTGCTCTTCCGTCCCCATCGAACAGGTGTGGCCGGTGACGCTCAATCGCGCCTCCGGAGTAATGGTGCATTGGGCCAAGGCTGCCAGCAGCGAGGTCTGTTCGGGCAGCGACAGCTTGGCGCTGCCGAGGTGGAAATGCACCACCGGAAGTTCACAGCCATCCGTGGCCTTTGCGGTCCTTTCCCCGCAGGCTGGCTGGGGGTGGTCGGGAATACTGGTGAGGACAAAGGTCTCTCGGTCCGCCAAACGTACGGTCTCGCTCAACAGGGAAAAGTGCTCCTGGCGAATCTCCCTTGCGGTAAGCAGGGAGGCGTTGAGAAGCAGGCCAACCATCAGTATGCAGATCATCTGAGCGTTCATAGTTTCCTCACTCTCTTTTTTCCGGGGTGATGACCTTTTTTTGGAAAAAAAATGATGCAGGAGCAGTATTGCCAGGTTCGGTAATTGCCAAGAAACGTTGTTTCTTATTTCTTAGTTTGCGCTTCGTAAGAAATCGGACTGGTCCATTTTTTTCTTTTCCCGATGCCGGGCGACCTGCGCTTGGGTGCGAATTTTTCGTATCCGTTTGATTTGATATTTGGTCAACTCGAACCGGTAGGTAGTCTGGATTTCTTCGATGACCTGCTGCAGGGGAAGGCGGTTCCCTGTTTCCTGGTTGAAGTAACGGGAGTAGGCGTAGCGTTCCCATTTCGAATTCAAGGCCACGGTCTGCACAAATTTTTTCCTGGCATTGAAGGACATTCGGGAGATCTGCGAGCGAAGGACGGTTTTGTTGCCCCAGACCTGTTCCAGTAGGT
>Ga0209016_1001354_pt1 | contig 20103 bp, 13 predicted proteins | sample EPASupsiteSAE305_FD_187265 | JGI IMG/M metagenome (GOLD analysis project Ga0209016, IMG submission 187265) | Bioremediated contaminated groundwater microbial communities from EPA Superfund site, New Mexico - SAE3-05 (SPAdes) (version 2) | ecosystem: Environmental > Aquatic > Deep subsurface >...
GATTGAAAATTGGCAGGGGTCCAATGTTGTTCGGTCATAGTAACCTCCTTTTTCTTTTGTCGAAAAAACAGGCTTTTGATGACCGAATTATACCATATATTCGGCTTCTATTTTGTTACGTATAAATAGGAAGTATGTTAACCGAGGAGGAGCGCACGGAACGGCACCTTTCTCCACTTCAGAGACACGGGAAACAATTTTATCGAGGCCCGGTATTACTAGAAGAATGACACCGCTGAGTAATGTTTGCTGTGGTCAAGATGATTGTCGGCGCATGGTTATAGCCGTAGCCCTTTACTTCAATGAGATTCCAACACCTTCCGGACTTGGGTAGCCAGGCTTTTCAATGTAAAAGGTTTTTCAATAAAATGGACATCTTCGTCCAGGACTCCCTGGTGTGCGATAATATTTGATGTGTAGCCGGACATAAAAAGACATTTAATCTCCGGGTGCATTTTTACTATGCGGTTTGCCAATTCACGGCCGTTCATCTTGGGCATGACGACATCGGTGATCAGTAATCTGGCTGGACAGGGAAGGGAGGTTATATTGTTTAACATTTCGTCCGGCGTGGCTGCGGCTATCACTTGGTAACCAAGCCGTTCAAGCATTGATTTGCCGAGGCTGAGAATAGAGATTTCATCTTCCACCAACAAAATGAGCTCTCCATTGCCTTTGGGAATCTCCGTTTGAAGAGTCTCGTTCTCCCTTGGCATCTCCCCTATATAACGGGGAAAATGAATTTTGAAGCAGGTCCCTTTGCCGAGTTCGCTGTATACATTGATGAACCCGTTGTTCTGTTTGACAATGCCATAGATGGTCGCCAAACCAAGTCCAGTTCCCTTGCCTAGCTCCTTGGTGGTAAAAAACGGTTCAAATAATCTGACCTGAGTTTCCTTGTCCATGCCACTGCCATCATCGCAGACAGAGAGCATGACGTAGTCACCGGGGGCACTTTCCTGATGGTCTGCAAAATAGGCTGCATCAATGGTCACATTTGCAGTCTCAATAGTGATGCTTCCCACATTCTCTATGGCATCACGAGCATTAACGGCGAGGTTTGCTAGTATTTGGTCGAGTTGGGCGGGGTCGACTTTAATTGGCCACACTGCTTTGTCCGGGATCCAGACAATCTGAATATTTTCCCCAATCAGACGCTGCAGCATTGTGATCATGCCGATAATGGTGTTGTTGAGGTCCAGAACAACGGGTGAGATGGTTTGCTTGCGGGCAAAGGCCATCAATTGGCGGGTCAGACCGGCTGATCTGCTTGCTGCATTAAAGATATTTTCCAGGCTTGAACGCTTGGGATCTTTATCGGAAATCGTTTCCAAAAGCATTTCGGTATGGCCGATTATAACCATCAGCATATTGTTGAAATCGTGCGCCACACCGCCAGCCAGCCTGCCCACGGATTCCAGCTTCTGGGACTGAATTAATTGCTCCTGAAGCCTGTCTCTTTCCCGGTCCGCTCGCCGCAGTTTGTCTGCCATTTGATCAAAAGCCTCAGCCACCCTGCCAAGTTCACCGGCTTGATGGTCCACGCCGGTTGACATGTTTAAATTGCCGGCGCCAAACTGTGAGGCGCTGTTTGTCAACTTTTTGATTTTTTCAAAAAAAAGATTCCGCCCTACCAACCAAGCCAAAAATAGCGCGAAAAGCCATGAAAAACCGGCAAGCATTGCATTCGTGAACATGGCGCTGCTTGCCTTTTGTGCCAGGATTTTTTCGGGTATGCCGACAAACATATACATGTACGGGGGAGCTCCCGGCTCCAGATCCAGTCTGTTGTATGCTATGATACGGTGGACCTTGTCTGAACCATCTTGATGCATGACGCCGTTCATGTGGCCTGTTTGTAAGAAATTCCAAACCGAAGGTGAAATTGGTTTGCCTAAATCAAACACCTGGTCAGGTATCGGTACTCGAAAAAGCCGCAAACCGGCATGATCCGCGATGCCAAAAAAAGAACCTTCGGGGAGAAATTCTTCCGAGAAAAATTCCTTGTATTGCTTGAGTTCTACAGATGCTATGAGAACGGCTTGAACTTGTCCCTCTTCATCCAAAAGGGGATAGGCAAATGGAAAGGCTGGCTCGGATGTCGTGCGGCTGACGATATACTCCCCAGTGGAAAACTTGCGCGTTAGGTAGGCCTCCTTAAAATGTTTACGGTCCGCCAGGTTGATCGGTGGGGAAGGGACGGCGGAAGCGATAATTTTGCCGTTGCTGTCCGTCATCAGTATGTTGGTGTAAATCGGATTAAGCCTGATGATTTCTCTGAACAGTTCGTTACAAGCCGGCAGGTCGAGTTTATTGACTGAAGGTACTCGGGTGAGGGATGACAACATGACCTGGGTTGAAGCGGTGATACGCTCTTGAATCACCGCCATGCCATTTACCTTGTGCAGGATTTCCTGCTCTGCGTCGTTCAGGGCTTTGTCCCGCGCTGTGAGTCCGGAATAGAGAAGGGCCAGCAAGGAGGGGAAAACAGCGATAGTCACCAAGACCGGAAGCATCAGGCGTACGGAATGCAAAAAGCGAAAAGTCATAAAGTGACCTGCCGGCACCACGTTGGAGTTAAACTGCCAAAGATTCCCGCTCAAACGGCGCTAGAATGACCTGCACAGTTAATTGAACCGTACTTACAAAAAAGCACAAGAAAGAATCGCTAAGCAGTGGGTTTATATTCCGAAAACGGAGATGGTGTCAGGTCTTGAATTATCACCTTCCCTATGATTCAAGACCTGACCTGGCAGTACTTCTCTGTAGAGCTTCGAGAAGAAAAGTCGACTTTGGAGTCGTTGGATGTAATTTGGCACCATTCGGGCAGTGGCCGAGTATCTCCGTGTGAGTTGGGATCTGGTCAAAAAAATCCACAAAACCCGGCTCGCCGTGAAATACCGGACCATCAATCTGAGCGAGGTGCGCTATCTTGGTATCGACGAATTCAGCCTGAAAAAACGTCATACCTACATGACTATCTTCGTCGACATCCAATCCGGCCGAATCCTCCACGCCGTCGAGGGCACGAGCAAGGAGGCGATCGCTCTTTCTCCGGACCGTAGCGAAAAAGGCCAAAAAACCCAGGGCGGTGGCCATGGATATGAGCACCAGCTATACCAGCGCGGTTAGGGAACATCTCCCGGATGTACCCATTGTCTTTGACCGTTACCATGTCATGGCCCTGATCAACCGGCAGATCGATACCTTGCGCCGTGAACAACAACACCATCTCGATACGCAGGAAACCAAGACATTGAAAGGAAACCGGTTCCTTTTACTCCGCAATTACCAAGAATTGCCCGACAAAAAGGGGCGCCTCGATGATCTGTTGATGGCCAACCAACCTTTGTTCACCATGCACGTCATGAAGGCCCAGTTCCGTTTGTTCTGGAACCAGGGCACGGCAGACCGCGCCAAATCTTTTCTCCTCAACTGGTGTTTCGATGCCCTGACTTCGGGCATCAAACAGCTCTGCGCGGTCGATTCAACGATACTCACCAGCAATGGGGATTGCTCGGCTATTACCCCCACAAGATCACCAACGGTCCCCTGGAAGGCCTCAACAACAAAATCAAGACCATGAAGCGACAGGCCTACGGCTTCCGAGACATGGAATACTTCGAGCTCAGACTCTACAACCTACTCAACTCCGGGTACGCGTTTGCCGGATGAACCAAAAAATAAGGTGGTGTGGTTACCTTCCGGCTCCTGCACTGCATCCCAGTTATTACTGATAGTACGTTGAAATTTGAGTACTTTTCAGTTCAAATCCGTTTTTTCATGCATTATCCGGCCTAAATTGATTTTGACATGCTGCCTCAGATTTTGAGATAATATCGTACAAGAGCTCGTATTTTAAGAGAACTCCCCATTTTGTCCGTGTTTCTCCGCAAATATTCTCTTCACATTTTCCATAGTATTTTCCTTTCTCAACCAAAGAGCGATGCGCTTGCAGTACGCCTACTATCGGTTCATCACCGATGGCAAAGTATTTGCCGAAGCGGGTAATTATTTAAAAGCGCAATGTAATATAGGGGTGGCATTAATGTTTAGAAATTCAACCAAGATCAGGGAAACGCAGACAACAAGGTATGCGAGCAATTTTTTCTCGGACATATACATGATATCGGAGTCTTCGCTTACCTCCGGGGATAATATTTTAATCATAGCTCCGAGATCGGCAGAATAAGCGATTATTCAAGGTGTCATAATCACCATTTTTACCACTCCCAGGGTTCCATAATGAACAGCAATACAAGTGTCCCTCTTACGCACGCCGAAAAACGCATATATCTGACCCAGCAATTGTACCCCACCTCTCCCATGTGGAACGTTCCTGTTTCCCTGCGGATCACACTGGTCGATATCGAGCGGCTGCGAAAAGCACTGCGGTTCGTTATAGTTCATACATCTGGGCTGCACGTGGTGTTCACTGTACATGACGGCGTGCCGTGTAAGCGGATTGACCAAAACCTCACACCCGAAATCGAGAGGGTTGACTTCTCACGGGAAGGCGAACAGGCCTTTCTTGCATGGGCGCAGGCGCAGACGGAACTCATGCTGCCCATGTTGGACACCCTGCCGTACCGGCTGGGAATCGCCGATGTCGGCGATCAGACCGCCTATCTGTTTTCCATCTATCATCACATTCTCGCAGACGGCACCTCCAGCGATTTGGTGTTCCGTCGTGTCATCCAGGCCTACGAGGCACTCGGTAAAGAGGAGTCCTTAACGTTCCCGCAACCCCTGCCGCTCCGCACTGCCTATGATGCCGAACAAGCATATCTCGAATCCGCTGAATTTGAGGCGGACAAGGCCTACTGGAACGCGCTGTTTGCGACCCTGCCCGATCCTCTGGATATCTCCGGTAGATCAGCACCTGCATGCATGACCACGGCCTCCTGCGATCACCGCTTCAGCGCCAAAAACGGAGAAGCGCTGCTTGCCTACTGTGCGGAAAACAAGGTTTCGCCTTTCCGCGTGGTACTGGCGGCCATGTATCTGGTCCTCGCCCGCACCCTACAGCGGGAGGATATCGTTATCGGCACTGGCACCTCCAATCGCTCCCCCAAAGAGCTTATCAACTCCGTAGGCATGTTCGTCAGCACCGCAGCCATGCGGATGCACATAGATGGAGATGCCACCTTCGCCGATCTGGTGCAGGGTACCAGCCAATGCGTCCGCGATACGTTGGCCCATCAGCGTTACCCCTACGACAGGCTCGCGGCTGACCTGCGGGAACGGTTCGGCGAGACGTCCGACCTCGTCTCCTGCACCCTTGTGGAGATGGTTCGCAGCCCGTATGCCGACTATGCGGAACCCGTCATTCATCGCCACAGCGAATCTCTTATTGCGTTGGCAGGCTTCCTTACCTATCCGCACCGATCACAGGTCGACGACACCAACGTCGAACTTCATGTCGTCTACAATGAGGAAATGTACGAAAAGTGGCGTATTGAGGAGCTGATCGCCCACATCGAACAGGCGATCATAGCGGGCATTGCGAACCCTGATGCCAGAGTCCGGGACATCGACTTCCTTTCCAATGCCGAACGACGCCGTCTGGTCTACGCCTTCAACAAAACGAACGCCGACTGGGAGGTGGAGACCACCCTGCACCAGTGCATCGGTGACATCACCCGCCGCTTCCCAGGCCGCACGGCTGTCGTTCATCGAGGCAAATCCCTCACCTACGCAGAGCTCGACCGGCGCACCAACTCTATGGCCCGGACGCTCATGGCTCACGGCGCAGGTCCGGGCAAGGTGGTCGGACTGCTGGCAGACCGATCCATCGACATTATCGTCGCCCAGTTGGCTATCCTCAAAAGTGGTAGCGCCTTCATGCCCATCGACGCCGAGTACCCGGATTCCCGCGTCCAGTTCATGTTGGAGGACATCGACGCCCCGCTCATCCTCACCCAGCCCCGCTTCATTGAGGAAAAGAATTTCGGGGAGGCCCTCGTGGTCAATATGGATGCCCCGGACATCTACGACCCGGACGATTCGCCGCTGGAAAACCGGACTGTTCCCTCTGACCTCTGTGTGGCGATCTACACCTCCGGCTCCACAGGCAAGCCCAAGGGTGTCCTCCAAGAGCACCGGGCCATCTGCAACACCATCCACGCGACCATCCAGGGGCATGGCATCACCCCGGACGACAAGGTGGCCAAGCATGCCAGTTTTTCCTTTGATGCCAGTCTGCTGGAGGTCTTTTCCGCCCTGATGAGCGGTGCGGAACTGCACATCATTCCGGAGGAAATTCGCCTATCCCTAAGCCAACTCAATGAATACTACGAGCAGCACGGCGTCACCTGGTCATTTCTGACCACCCAGTTGGGCGAACAGTTCATGGATTTCATAGACAACAAATCCCTGCGCACCCTGGCTATCGGTGGCGAGAAAATGCGTATCTTCACGCCGAGGAACTATCGGCTCCTCAACCTCTACGGTCCCACCGAATGCGCCATCTATGCCACTCAATACCCAGTTACGCTACTTGCGGACAACATCCCCATCGGCAGACCCCTGCCCAATTTCCGCATGTACATTCTGGATGGTCACGGCCATCCGCAGCCTCCGGGCTATGGCGGCGAACTCTGTGTCGGCGGCCCGGGCGTGGCACGCGGCTACCATAAACGCGAGGACAAGACCGCCGAATGCTTCGTACCCGACCCGTTCAACCCCGGAGAGACCATGTACCGCACCGGTGATCTCGCCAGTTGGACGCCTGAGGGCGATATCCTCCATCTAGGCCGCATGGACCGACAGGTGAAGCTGCGCGGCTTCCGCATCGAACTGGGTGAAATCGAGAACGCAATGCTCTCCATCGCCGGTGTCAACGAGGCCGCGGTCGGCGATTTCAAGGATAGCGCCGGGCACGTCTATCTGTGCGGCTATATCTGCGGCGATGCGGAACCAGAGACCGTGGCAAAAGGACTGAACGGAAAAGTGCCGCCCTTCATGATCCCGGCGCACATGATCCGGCTGGACACCATGCCGATCAATCCCAGCGGCAAGATTGACCGCAAAAAGCTGCCAGAACCCATGGCGTCAATGGAAAAGCAGGAGGAGTATAGAGCTCCGAAGACTCCATTGGAACAGAGCTTGTGTGAGGCCTGGGCCGAAATCATAGGCCGGGACAAAGTCAGTGCGGAGGCGAATTTTTTTAACAGCGGCGGAGATTCCCTGCATGCGGTGGCCCTGCAAATCACTGTGGAAAAGATGCTGGGGTACAAAATCGAGCTTGCCACAATTTTCGAATGCCCCACTCCTCGGTTGATGGCCGCCCGGCTTGCGAGCAGAGAACTCTCGGAGGAGTCCATTCCTCCCGCCGAGCCGGCGGAGACCTATCCGGCCACCGTGTCGCAGCAGCAGCTCTACCTCTTGAGCCGCATGAGGGGCATCGGCACGGCCTACAATATACCGCTCTGCATCGCCTTTAACGGACCTCTTGATCACAAGCGTCTCTCCACCGCACTGCTGGCGCTTCTTGACAGGCACGAGGCGCTGCGCACATCGTTTACAATCAAAGACGGAAGGTGCGTGCAGCGTATTGCCGAAAACGCTCATCTCAAACTCGATTTCACCCAGACCGACAGTGATGATCCGGCCGAGTTCGCCGGAGGCTTTTCGCGGCCCTTCGACCTTTCGCGGCCGCCGCTGATGTATGCCAAGCTGGTAGCGCATATGGACGGTCGTCACTGGCTGCTGCTCGACTTCCACCACATCGTCTTTGACGGCGTCTCCACAGGGATTTACCTGCGGGAGTTGTTCGCCCTCTACAACGGAGAAACGCTTGATGCCTTGACCATCCAGCACAAAGACGTGGCTGCCTGGGAGGCCAGCAGAGAAGCAGAGACCAAGGCCCGGCACCAGTCTTTCTGGCGCCAACTTTTTGCCGGTCCGCCGGAAGCGGAATTGCCCACGGATTTTACCCGTCCCAGCCATCAGGACTTCTCCGGTGCAACCTTCCGGCATCAGCTTGCCGCCGAAACCTCCACGGCGCTGCGGGCGCTGGCGAGAGCGCAAGGAACCACCTTGCACCAGATTTTTCTGGCCTCCATCGGCATCCTTGTCGGCCGCTGGGCAGACAGCGAGGATATCTGCATCGGCACCAGCATGAGCGGGCGCGACAGCGCGGGGACCGCTGGGATCGTCGGCATGTTCGTGCGCACCCTGCCCACGCGCATTCGTCCGGAGGGTGAAAAGAGTTTCGCCGGTCTCTTGGAGGAAACCAGAGCACAAATGCTGGCCATCCATGAACACGGCGAGTATCCGATATCGAGTCTGTACGAACATCTCGGCGCCAACCGTGGACCGGGGCGGCATCCCCTGTTCGACATCAACTTTGTCATGCGCAACATCGGCGCGGAAAACCATTTCGAACTCAATGACCTGCAAGCTGAAATCACTGCCCTCGGCTCGTCCACCGCCAAATTCGATATCTCCATTGCCGTGGAAGAACATAACCACGGACTTGTTCTGGAGTTGGATTACCGGACATCTCTTTACCGACGAGAGACCATTACCCGCATGGTTGGCCACCTCTGTTCCATACTTGCGACCGTGGTTGAAAACCCCAAGGTTGCGATCAATGCCATTGAAGTACTTGGAGCCGAGGAACGAAAAGCCCTGCTCAAACAGTTCAACCCCAAGCCGACCCCACCGCCCCTATGGCCGACGGTATGCCAGGCCATCGATGCGCAAGCCGAAAAACGACCGGACCATATCGCCGTGAAGGCGGAAAACGGCAGCCTGACCTACGGCGAACTGGTCAGGCTCGCCAACCGCACAGCCCGTTCCATCGCCGATTCCGGAGGCGCCAGGGACCGCATCGTCGCCGTAGTCGCGGACCGCTCCACATGGCCGGTGGTCGGCATGCTGGCCGCGCTGAAAGCCGGGGCTGCCTACGTGGGCCTGGATACCCACTACCCGCCGGACCGGGTGGCCTTTATCCTCGAAGATACCAATGCGCCCTGTGTGGTGGGCACCCAGGAGCAGCTCGCCGCCATCGATTTTGGCTGCGGGAGTGTGATCATGGACGGTGAACTATCCGCTGACGACACCGATCCGGGTCTTGCCGAAGGTGGAGATGCGCTCGCCTACTGTATTTTCACCTCCGGTTCCACCGGCAAACCCAAGGGAGTGCTCATCGAACACCATTCCATGGTCAACTTTATAGACTGGTACGCCACCCATCACAAGATGGGACCTGAATCCGGCTGCGCCGCCTTTGCCGCCTTCAGTTTCGACGTCTCCGTGGTCCAGATTTTTGCGCCGCTGGCCTCCGGCTCCACCCTGCATGTCATTGCCGAGGATCTGCGACGCTCGCCCAGGGAACTGGACGAGTATTTTGTGGCAAACAATATCACCAACGCCCACTTTCCCACCCAGTTCGCCGAACAGTTCATGCACATGTGCGACATGGACTCCATCAAATACATGGTGGTGGGCGGCGACCGCCTCAAATCCTATCGGCTGGGCAATTTTCGTCTCACCAACGAGTACGGCCCAAGCGAGACCACCATGGCCTGTCTCAGCTACGATGTGCCGGAAATCATGATCAAACCCCCGGTGGGGTCTCCCGTGGCCAACACGCATATCTCCATTCTCGACTCCAGGGGGCGGCTTTGCCCCATTGGTGTACCCGGTGAAATCTGCGTTTCCGGCACCCAGGTCGGCCGCGGCTATCTCAACCGACAGGAACTGACGGCAAAACATTTTGTGGATGATCCCTTCCGGCCCGGTGAACGCATGTTCCGCACCGGTGACAAGGGAAAATGGCTGGAAAATGGCATAGTCGACTTCATCGGGCGAATGGACTTCCAGGTCAAAATTCGCGGCTACCGCGTGGAACCGGGTGAGATCGAGTCGCGTATCAAGGACAGGGAAGGTGTGTTCGACTGCGTGGTCGTCCCCTTGGAGGAACCCAGCGGCAACAAGGTGTTGGCGGCCTACTGCACGGCTCTATCCGAATTGGAGTTGGACCTGAATGCGATTAAGGCTGCTCTCCGAGCATCCCTGCCGGACTATATGGTCCCGGCCCATTTCGTCCAACTCGAAAAAATGCCGCTCAACCCAAACGGCAAGATCGATCGCGCCAAGCTGCCGCGTCCGGAGATCACCTCCACGAGCGCGGGGCCATTTGAACCGCGTACACCCAAGGAGGCACGCATCGCCCAAGCCTGGGAAAAGGTTCTCGGTCATCGGGGATTTGGTTTGTTCGATTCCTTCTACGATATCGGCGGCGACTCGCTGAGTGCCATCGCCCTCTTGGCCGATCTGAGCGAGAGCTTCGATATCTCGGCCTCCGATCTGTTTGCCCATACGACTATCGCGGACCAGGCGAGCCATTTCCAAGAGGCGGAGATCGGCCGTTCCGCCCGCCTGCTCTGTCTCAAGAAGCTGGCCACACCGCCAGAGGAAGACCAGGCTTTTACCGCCGAACTCGGTGCCTACGACCGGGCCTGTGTTGCGGACGCCGCCCTGGATACCAATACCATCCGCAGACTCAACCATGTGCTTCTCACCGGCGCCACGGGTACCCTCGGCATCTATCTCCTGCGCGAGCTGCTCATGCACACCGACGCCTGTGTCACCGCCATTGTCCGCGCCAAGGATGATGACGCAGCCTACCGGCGGCTCGCCAGCCATTACGAGGACCGTTTCGGGCGCGACCTCGCCGCTGACGGGTCCGGCCGGGTCGAGGTTATGACCGGCGATCTCTCGATCAAGGGCTTTGGCATGGATAAGGCGGTCTACGACAAACTTGTGCGCGAGGTGGACACCATCCTCCACTCGGCCGCGCTCACCAGCCATTACGGCGAGTGGGACGTCTTTGTGGCTGCCAACATTACCAGTGTGGAGAACCTGGCAGACTTTGCCCGAAGCGGTACCCCCAAGGTCATGCACCACGTCTCGACAACCTCCATCGGCGCCGGCCTGATTGAAGGCCGAACCCGGGCCCTGTTCACCGAGTTTGATGTGGATAGGGGACAGCGATCCGACAACAACTACGTCCGTTCTAAATTGCTGGCGGAAGTCGCCCTGGAAAAGCTGCGGAGCGAGGGCTTTCCGGTGAACGTCTACCGCGCGGGCAATATTGTCTGCGACTCGAAAACCGGCCTCTTCCAGCGCAACGTTGAGGACAATGCCTTCTACCAGCAGATCCGCGCCTACGTAAACCTCGGCGCGGCCCCGAACCTTACGGATGTGCGTAACATCTCCTATGTGGATCAGTCGGCACAAGCCATTATCACCCTCATGACCCGGCCTGGACTGGCGGGACAGACCTTCCACATCCACAACCCGCAGCTGCTCTCCCTCTCCGAGGCGCTGGCGGCCCCGGATCTTGGTCTGCGTTTGCAGCGAATGGAGTTTTTCGATTTTATCGACTTTTTTGCCGAACACGCCGGATGCCCCGGCTTTGACGAGTATGTAGAACGTATGCTGCTGCACCTCGGCTGGCAGGACTGGTTATCCTCACCCGCCCGCACCAGCACGACCACTCGCGTTGAGCGGTCGGCAGCCCTCCTTGAACGGTGCGGCTTTGTCTGGAAAAAACCGCAGCCAAAAGACCTGCGCCTGTTCGTCCAGCGTGCCCTGCAGGATCGTAGGCAACGACTTGCCGCCATTCCTGGTTTCTCAAGCTTAAGCGATGAAGCGCTCACCGACATCGCCGCCCGCGTCAAGCCGGAATATTACCCCGAGGGTGCACTGCTGCAGCGGGAAAAAACCCCGGTGGACGGTGTTCGCGTCGTTATGGAGGGGATGGTGGAGACCTATCGCCACAACATCAACGGCTGGGTAGGTACTGTACGTGTCGGTGGCCCCGGCTCCTGCACGGGCGAAGAGGCCGTGCTGGATGACGCTGATGCCATCAACTCGGTAGAGTCGCTGGACGAAAGTTATGGTTTTCAATTGGCGCTTGACGACGTCCGCGAACTGACCATGCGCCACCCGCGGCTGGGGCTGGCTCTGCTCAAACTCGCCAACATGAAGACCGACCAGGCAGAACGTCTCTTCGTCGCTGTGTAATCAAGAGTACGTCAAGATGAACCGAATCGTACAAACAGAAACAAGAAGCAGCGCACTCCTGGACGGCAAGTATTGGGAATTCTTCGTCCCCACCATCCTCATGACCATGACCCTGACCATGTCCATCGTGGTCGACAGTATTATCGTCGGCAATATGCTTGGCGCGGACGCGCTGGCTGCCGTCAACCTCGTGATGCCACTGATGATGACCTATAACACGGTGGCAGTTTGCCTCGGCCTGGGCGCGGCGACCCTCATTTCCATCGCCAAAGGCAGGCGCGACCCCGACTACGCCAATACGGTCTTCACCACGGCCCTGTTTTTCATGCCCGTTATTGGCGTGTGCATGCTGGTGCTACAGGTGACATACATCGACGAAATCACCCGGCTGCTGACTAGGGAGCCATCGCTGCGTCCGCTGGTGGAATCCTACGTTCATGTGCTGATGTACGGCACTCCGCTCATCTTCATCGTACCTGGGCTGGCCTACTGCCTCCGAGTGGACGCACGGGTAAAGCTCGCCTCTACCGTTTTGATCGTCTCCAACCTGGTCAATCTGGCCCTGGACGTCGTCTACATGGGCCCCCTTAACATGGGTATCGCCGGTTCTTCCCTGGCCACGGTTTCCGGTTACCTGGTCGGCACACTCTGCCTGCTCCCCTATGGTGTCAGCACAAAGCGAACCCTGCATTTCCTCCCGGGTACGCTCACCCGCGTTCCCGAGCTGTTCCGCCAACTGGCAACTATCGTCAAGACAGGCTTTCCTGCGGCCATGGGTTCTATCCTCATCACCTTCAAGATCCTGTGCATCAACCACATCGTTCTGGCGGTGGCGGGAAAATCCGGAATGGTCGCCTTTTCGGTCTGCCTCTCCTGCCTCTCCTTCGTGTCCATGTTTATCTCCGGAGCGGCACAGGCGATGACACCTATCGTCGGTGTACTGTATGGCGAGAAAGATTATCTCGGTGTCCGTTTCGTCGTCCGACGCGCCTTCATAACCCTGATGATAGCCAGTATAGCGGCGACCTTGCTGCTCGAAACAGCCCCGACTCAGGTCCTGGCGCTGTTCGGCGTCCGCCATGGGGCCGATATCGCCGAAGGCATACACGCCATCCGCATCTTCTCCCTCAGCCTGGTCGGAACGAGCATCACCTTTTTATCCATGTACTATTACATGACCACCGGCCGCACCAAGATATCCACCGCCATCTCCATTGTCCAGGGAGCGGTAGTGGTGCCCATTGCCCTTGGATTGTCCCGATTCATGGGTATTTCCGGTGTCTGGACGGCCTTTTCCCTGGCAGAGATCGCGACCATCCTCATGATCGGAGCCTTTTACGTTGCTTTGAAAAGCAAGTATCCAAAGAAATACCTCTCTCCGCTCCTGCTCGACCAGGATGCGCTCCCCTGGGGCCATCGGCTGGAGACAACCGGCAGGGAGGAAAACATGGCCGAAACCATGGAACGGGTGGGGGATTTCATCGCCCCTCTTACAATTAGCCGGGAAATCGCCGGGAGCGTCCAGGGGGCGATACAGCAGGCCACGACCGCCATCTTCAATCACTCCTCCGGCAAAGGCAAAGCAGGATATGTGGATATGAGGCTGGATGTACTTGACGACAAAATCATTGTCGCCATGCGCGACGAAGGCAAAGGCTCCCCCCTGGCCGACGACAGCGTCCTTGCCGAAACGCTGGGCCGGGCCTGTGACCTGCAGCACTCGCAGGCCATTGGGTTCAACAACTATACCCTCACGTTCGACAGGACGTGAGGGCACCCGCGGTTAAAATTCCTCATTTCTAGACAGACACAAACTCCATCGATAAATTTTATACGAGGAAAAAGCATGCAAACCGTCACTCCGCAGGAAGCACTCAAACTGATCCACGAAGCCGACTCGCTTTCCCGAGAGGAGATTGCCATGCTGCAAAAAGAACGGTTGGACGTTATGGTCGCCCATGCCCGCGAGAATTCCGCCTTTTATCGTGAAAAATATGCCGGACTTCCGGATAAGCCGCCCCTGGAGGCATTGCCGCTCGTCAGCAAACAGGAGCTGACCGCCCGCATGCAGGACTGGGTCACCGACCCCGACTTCTCCGAGGAGGCTCTGGTCGCCTTCATCCGTGACATGGGCACGCTAGGCCATCTGTTCATGGACAAATACAGTGTCTCCACCACATCCGGGACCACCGGTGAGCCGTTGCGTATGCTGCGCGACAGCCGCCACGTCAACATCAACGGCGCCCTTCTCCAGGATCGCCTCTATAACAGCCCTCTGCTTAAAAATTTCCCTGGAATACTGAACAAAAAAGCAAAATTCGCCAGTGTTCTGGCAACTGGCGGTCACCACGCCGCCTTCTCTGCCTTTGAAAAACGCAGAACGGCACTGGAACAAGAAGGCATCACCGGTACCATGGAACTGCTGTCCATCGGTGAACCGGTGGGAGAGATGGTTGCACGCCTCAACGCCTTCCAGCCTGAGATCATCACCGGATACCCCTCGGTCCTGCGGGTCCTAGCGGGCGAGCAGCAGGAAGGCCGGTTGAAAATTGCACCCAGGGTCATCCTTTGCAGCGCGGAACAGCTTACTGATGAAACCCGGCTCTTGATCGAAGACCGCTTCTCCTGCCCGGTGGGCAACGTCTTCTGCAGCACCGAGGGCGGAGAGGTCTCCATTCTCTGCGACCACGGCCACATGCACCTCAACTCCGACTGGATCATTGTCGAGCCCATCGACAGGGACAGCAACCCGGTTCCGCCAGGAACTATGTCGGATGCCGTACTCATCACCAACCTGATGAACGCGGTGCAGCCCATCATCCGCTACCGAGTGGACGACTGCGTCATCCTCCATGAAAAACCGTGCGAGTGTGGTCTGCCCTTCCCCTACGTGGATATCCTCGGCAGGACCGACGACATACCCTCCTTTAAGGGCGAAAGCGGCACGGTCCGCCTTTCTCCCATCGTCTTTCTCAGCGCAGTCTGTGATATCGAAGGGATCTCCATCTTCCAATTCATTCAACTCGACCCCGAGACTCTGAACATACGAGTGCAGTATCTGGAGAACGCCGACAGGGAGACAGTCAACCAGGAAATCCTCCAGGAAGTGAGGGGAAAACTCGTCGACAACGGCCTGAAAAACATTGTCTTTTCCATCGAGGAAGCGGAGCCGCGACGGGCGGTCAGGGGCAAGAAAATGAAGGCTTACATCAGGGATTTCTCCGAATAAGGCAGAATGTCGTACATGGTCACCACTATGAACAGGCAAGATCCATCCGGAAAAAAACTTGCCCACAGGAGGACGTTTTCGCTGCTGCTGGTCTTGCTGACCTGCCTCGTTGCCCTTCCCAGCGCCGCCGATGCGAGAAATACCGTGCGGTTGGCCCTGCAATGGTACCCGCAGACTCAGTTTGCCGGGTATTACATGGCCAAAGAGAAAGGAATCCCGAATACGGGTTGGATGTGGAGGTCCTCCACGGTGATGCCGACTGCGATTCACTTATGCGGGTTGCCTCCGGCAAAGCAGCTTGCCTCCACGCTGATTCTGGTGACCATCGTGGGGTACAACTATACTGTATCCCGAAGCATCATCGTTTAACTGGCACAGGATCGGGGAATGTTGCTCGCCGGTTCCACGGCCCAGCATATTGCAAGCACCTTCAAGACCGTGCAAAAGGTGATTGATTCGGTTTCCTTTACCCTGGAAGACGGCGGTCTGACGGAAAAACGGGTCAATGACCTGGGACAAAGGATACTGATCAACAATCCCGAAATATTCGGCTCAGCCATCTCTTTCGAACCCTACGGCTTCCAGAACGACAGCGAATACTACACGCCGTATCATTACCGAACGGACGACAACAGGATTGCTTTCGCCAAAATCGGCAGTGATGAGTACCAGTATTTCTACATGGACTGGTACCAGCTACCCAAGGAACTCGAGCGGCCCATATGAACCGAGCCCTATTACGACAAAGGCGGGAACTACGAGCTGATGATCACCTACGCCGTGCCCTTCTATCGCAAACGAAACGGGCATAAAGTGCTGGCAGGTGTCTTCACCGCTGACATCTCCCTACGCTGGGTACAAAAGCTGATCGAAAGCCTCAGTAACCAGGAATCGGGACATATATTCATGCTCTCGCGCTACGGCACCTTTATCGCCCACCCGGAGACTAACCTCGTTATGCATGAGACCATCTTCACGGCGGCAGAAAGCCTGGACCGCCCACAGCTGCGTGAAGTGGGGTGGAAAATGGTGGCTGGGCAATCCGGTGTGGTGGAATTGAAGAACCAACCGCTTACCGGCGACAGTTTCCTCTACTTTTCCCCCCTTCCTGACCAGCAGTGGTCAGTCGGTGTCGTCTTTCCCAAAAAGGAGCTGCTGGCCGAAGTTTCCCGCCTTAACAGGAAGGTCGCGACGCTGGGCGGCGTCGGTTTCTTAGCATTGGCCCTGCTCACACCATAGACGAGTCGCTGAAGAAGTTCACCGGCGGCGCCGAACAGTCCGACGACATAATCATGCTTGCCATTCAGTATCTTGGCAATAACAGTCAACAATAAAGAGGTAACAGATGGATATAGTATGCGACAAGAGAGCAAGCGGAACCCTGCTTCAGGTGATCGGCCGCATGGATGCGGTGAGCGCCCCATCCTTTGAAAAGGAATGCCTGCAGGTTATCGATGGTGGTGAAAAAAGGATAGTGGTGGATCTTGCCGGTCTTGAATACATCAGCTCCGCAGGGCTTCGCAGCATTCTTGCCTCAGCCAAAAAGGCAAAAGGAACGGGCTGTATTATGCGGTTCTGCGGTCTGGGCGGCATGGTACAAGAAGTCTTCCAGGTATCCGGCCTAGGCACCATGTTCGCCGTCACCGCCACGATTGATGAGGCCTTCGCATCCTAATGCAAAAAAACGACGCGTCGCCTTAGCATTGCCGCCGATTTCGACAACCTCGCGGCTGTCACGGCCTTCGTTTGCCGCCGAGCTGAGGAGCTGGCTGTACCAGGCCTGCTTTGGTCCAAACTTGAACTGGTGATGGAAGAAATCTTCTTGAACATCGTCAATTACGCCCACCCAAAGACCAAGGTAGAGGTGGATATCAGTTGCTCACGACAAAAGGTCGGAGTCGCTCTTGAGGAGATGCTCTGCGTTTGCGTACGGGATTGGGGGCTGCTTTCAACCCTCTGGAAAAAGAGGCTCCCACGCTTGAACAGGATCTCGAGTCACGGCCAATCGGAGGGCTCGGGGTTTATCTGGTCAGGCAAATGGCGGATCATTGTGCCTACGCCAGAGAGAACGATAACAATTTTTTCACGGTCTGCTTTCGCCTATAGATGAACAGGATTTACTTCATCACCCAAGTCAAGGTTTCTCTGAAAAGTGTTGACCGGTTAGCTATAGCGGTTACCAGGACCAATGTATGCATTGTATTCAAGAGTAAATTTACTCCTTGAACACTTTTAGCAGTTCACGACTTTGGTTTGTTCTCTTGAATTCCTTGTAATAGCTTTTCCAGGAGTTGCAAAGCGGTCTCAAACTTGGTTCCTCGGATCATAGTACCCTTAGCCATATCAGCGAGCATTCTGACGCCTTGGTCTTCGTTGGTCTCACGGGTTAGGATTTCCTCTACCCTCTTTATCGTCTCCGGACTACCCAATCGAGCGATGTCTCGCCCAAGGACCCGAATTGAGGCAAGCCGGGAATCGAAATCCTCCTCAATGAGCAACGGGTCGTGAGTCTCGTACAGTTTATCCTCAATTCCGGTCGCGTTATAGTTTTCCAGGATGAAAAGGAGATCATGGGCATCGCGCTCACGTTTCGGGTACGCGTCATCCCAGGAGATGATTTTCATAAGAGCCAAAGCCGGTATTGAAGGAACCAGAATCTCCAACAGCGGTTCGCTGCTGATACGAACCTTCAAGGCCGATTGATACGCTTCCTCAAAGCCGAGCATGCTCATGATGATGTCATGGTCAGGTGGCCAACTGATCCGTTTCATCTCATCGCTTATCCCACCATAGGGTACGATATCGACTATGGCAGCACTGGCTACGCCGGTGAATCGATGCGGTAACCCTGTCGCTGCGAAAAGTCCGCGTTCGATCAAGATGCTTGTCAATCGCTGGAATTCTTCCCAACTCGCAACCTCAACACCAATATCAATGTCTTCAGTCAATCGAGGTGCTGGAATACGATGAATATGCTCGAAAATCACATCACGAGCAAAAGCTCCCACCGCTATAAAATGTATACCGACTTCTTGAGCCACTTCTCGGATGTTCGTGAGAACTGCCACCCTTTCAGGTTCAATACTACCCGAAATGTCTATCGAGATGCTGCTCATAGATCATCCGTGCGGTTTCCATGGTTCGTTGTTCGCCTAGCTCGACCAGATCAGCGTAGACCAGGATCGGGTGAACGGTGTCACCTTCTCCAAAACCTTTTCCTAGAGGCCAGAACCGTTCGACTATTTCCACGTTACCATGCGGATCTTTTTTCAGCCTGTTGGCGATTACCAAATCGGCCAGACGGTTTCTGTCCGCATACAGAGTGACCGTGCCAGGTTTTAGGTATCCGGTCAGTTTAGCAGCGGCAACCTCCCCGCCCCACTGGGCGTAATCAGGATTCAACTCAGCGTCCTTCCACCAGTCACCATCGCCTCGGAATCGTCCTAATAATAGCTTCGGCTTGAGATTGTCGGGATATGCCGCAACCCAGCGTTCGAAGAGAGCCTTCCTGTCCAAGAGCTTCTTTCCGTTTTTTCCCATGTCGAGAATGAAGCCTTTCTTGATCAGTTCCGTCACCGTAGCGTTCACTGTTCCCAAGGCGACATCTGCCGTTTCGGCAAGTTCCCGATACGGCCAGTCCGCAAGTTCCGGTCGCCATAGCAAAAGATACACGATCTTCAAGCCGACACCTTTGAAGAGACGAGCTACGGGAGCGATGGTTTCGTCTCTTGTCGGTCTGTTGCCCTTTACGAAAATGAACAGCGGTGGCTGATCGATGAAAGCGTTTCCGACTGTATCGACGAATTGGATGCCGTTTTCTTTCAACCTAACTGCTGCCTGAGGAGGAACGTATTTTGTTGCCAATAGAAGAGGATGTTTTGCGTTGTCCTTCCAGAGCAGTGCTTGGAGTTCAATCGCTTTGGTGAGCCGGTTTTTAACTTCAACACACCAACAGAGTTCCATCTCGAATATTTTGACTCGGATGATACAATCGTATTGCACTTCGCCATAATTGCAAGTCGGCTCCACCGCATATTCGAGATGGACCAACTCTGCCAAAGCTTCCATCGCTTGGCGGAGGATAGCTATACCGCCTTCACGATTATGTTCATTTTTGTCAGTGTTCATTATTTTTGAACATACAGAAAAAATGAACAGAAGTCAAATTCCCCGTACGGAGAATGCTATCACTAAACTTTCTGGAGGCGGAGACTCATCTTTGATGAGGTCTAGGCGAGTACAACTGAATGAAAAAACGAAGGAAATTTAGAAAAAAAGGTCTGCAGAGAAAAGTTGTGCACCATGGAAAACATGTTTATTTGTTTGAACAAATAAACATGTTTTCCATGGTGGTCAAGAAATAAAATTCCTGTATCATTACAACAAATTATAGACCAAAGCCAGAATTGCCGCAAGATATCTTGTAACAAAAAAACATGCGAATCTCAATTGCTCCAGGCAGCAATTGGAGCGATTGATTATGGAAACATCAAAATAGCGGCGTGGAACACGGAAGGATGCGCATGGATTTCAGGAGTCGGATAGCCTCATCAGACCCGTGAGGCTGCCAGACTTTTGCGAGCTCATTCGAAATTTCAAACAATAACGGCATGATGGCAACCTTGCAGTTATGCTCCATACCTATATATACCATCGTTATCCTGAGCAAATTAAATTTCCCTCATTTGTAATTTTTAAGTATTGGTATATTGGAAGTATACGTAACAAAACCTGTTTTTTCTTTTTATATTAAGCTGTTGCTTAATGCTATTTTCTCTTTTAGCTCCTAATAAGTCAAGTTTTTTCCGAGAGGGAGCCCCGCCAAGGGCCGGTTG
>Ga0209016_1001356_pt1 | contig 20081 bp, 3 predicted proteins | sample EPASupsiteSAE305_FD_187265 | JGI IMG/M metagenome (GOLD analysis project Ga0209016, IMG submission 187265) | Bioremediated contaminated groundwater microbial communities from EPA Superfund site, New Mexico - SAE3-05 (SPAdes) (version 2) | ecosystem: Environmental > Aquatic > Deep subsurface >...
AGCTGGGTTTGGAATCAACCCTTGCGCCAAAGGGCAGACCAAGAAAGTGGGGACAGGAAAAGTAGCCTGTCCCCTTTTTTATTTGAAAAGGAGCCATGTATGAAACGAATTGCGAGAATTTCTCTGGTGGCAGCAGTACTGATTTCTTTGAGCATTGCCGCAGGTGCGGCGCCGTTGGATAAGGTGCAGTTTATCAAGGTGTCTCATCAGGATGGCAAGGCGGTAATCCGGGGCGCTGATGGTAAGATGACGGTCGTTAAAATTGGTGATGTAGTGGCGGAAAACATCACGGTGAAAGATATTGTTCCTAGCCGGGTTATTCTTGAAGAAAAGACCAGTAAAGGGCTTGAAACCATTGTTGTACGCCTTGATGGTAATGGCAAGGCACGGATTGAGCGGCTTCGCAAGCATGTGGAAAAGCCGGTATCCCTGGCTGTTCCAGCTCTAGTTCCAGCGCCGGTCAAGAAGTAGCAAGGCTGCGGTTCTCCCGTGCGAAGCTTTTTTTCGGGCTGTTGCCTTTGGGCACTGGTGCTGCTTTGGCTGGTGCCGATAGGAACGGCTGCTGCCGAAACTGTGCTTACTCCTCTTTACAGAAGTGCGGATGCACCGTTTGAAAAGAGGCTGGATAGCCTTATCCGGCAACTGACGCTGGAAGAGAAGATAGGTCTGTTGATGATGGATTCTCCATCGATACCCCGTTTGGGTATCAAGTCATACCACTGGTGGAATGAATGTATCCATGGTGTGGCCAGGGCGGGCAGGGCGACACAGTTTCCTGTTCCTGTCGCACTGGCGGCCAGCTGGAACCCGGATATGGTGTACCGGGTGGCCTCGGCTGTGGGGGATGAGATGCGCGCAAAGTATGCCCATGGTGTCGATAGTCCGCAGTATGGGGGATTGACCTGTTGGGGACCGAATCTGAATCTGGCCCGCGACCCCCGATGGGGCAGGATCGATGAAACCTACGGAGAAGATCCGTTTCTGACCGGCCAATTTGCAAAGGTGTTTGTCGCAGGGCTACAGGGGGATAATCCGCGCTACCTGAAGGTGGCAGCAACGCCGAAACATTTTGCCGTATACAGCATGGAGGAAAATCGTGAAGGCAATGATGTGCGTGTTTCTGATCAGGCGTTGCGGGATTTCTATCTGCCTGCTTTTAGAGATGCGGTGGTTACTGCCGGGGCAGCTTCACTGATGGTTTCCTATAACGGTATCAATGGTGTTCCGAACGCAATCAATGCGCCTCTTGTTTCGCAACTGTTGCGTTCGGACTGGAGGTTTAAAGGGCCGGTTGTCGCAGATGTTCAGGCGTTGTCCCAGGTCAGGAGTCACCATCGTGTTGCAGCGTCCTATCCTGAAATTGCTGCACGTTTTTTGAAGTCAGGTGGCAGCCTGTTTGCCGAAGGTGCGGAGTGGCGCAGCTATCTGCGTACGGCTGTTAACCGAGGCCTGATTGGTGAATCTGATCTGCACCGCCCCTTGACTGAGGTGCTGGGCGTGCGCTTTCGTCTGGGTGAGTTTGATCCCCCCGACTTGGTCCCGTATACCCGGATTCCTGCGACCATTGTTGGATCGGACAGGCACAGAGGTTTGGCGCTGCATGCGGCCCGCGAAGGGATTGTGCTTTTGCAGAACAGGCCATTTGGCACTGAAGCGTCGCCTCTGTTGCCGCTCAATCGAGCAAAGATCCGCTCGATTGTTGTGCTGGGACCCTACGCGGATCGTGTTCAGTTGGGTGGTTATAGCGGTGAACCGGCAAACAGGCCGGTAACGCCACTGACCGGCATTCGGGAACGGGCAGGATCTGCTGTTCAGGTCCGGCATTTGGCCTGGCGTGCCGATCAGCCCGGAACGTTGCGGGAGGATGAACAGCAGATCATAGCCCAAGCAGATGTTGTGATTGCCGTGGTTGGGCTTGATGAACATCTGGAAAGGGAAGGGCTGGATAGGCGCGATCTGGGGCTGCCGCAGGGACAATCAACGCTGCTTAAGCAGGCCCAGGGCTTGAATCAGCGGATGGTGGTGGTGTTTGAGAATGGCGGGCCGGTCTCGGATGCCTGGATAGCGGGTTCCATTCCGGCTGTTGTTGAGCTGTGGTATCCGGGGGAGCAGGGGGGCGCTGCCCTGGCTGATGTCCTGTTTGGAACTTATAACCCGGCAGGTCGATTGCCATTGACGGTGTACCGTTCTGCAGATCAATTGCCGGCCATGGATGATTATGAGGTGTCGCACGGCAGGACTTACCGTTACTTGAAAGACAGGCCATTATATCCGTTTGGTCATGGCGAAAGCTATACGCGGTTTACCTACCGGGATCTTGTTGTGGTTCCGTCAAAGAAGCAACTTGAAGTCGCCTTGACAATAACCAACAACGGCGACAGGGATGGTGATGAAGTGGCTCAGCTCTATGGTTTTAGACCTGAACCGCAGAGTGGTCAGGCGCTACGGCAATTGATCGGTTTTCAGCGGATGCATCTGAAAAAGGGCGAGACGCGGCAGGTGACGATAGCAGTTCCGCTGAGGAGATTGGCGGCCTGGGATGGCAAGGCGTACTCGTTTTTAAAGGGTAGCGGAAAATACGAAATACAGGCCGGTGCTTCATCCGAAGATATCCGTTTGAGAACACAGATAGAGCATTCTGTTGAAACTTTGCAGCAGGTCTGGAACTGACTGCTGGTTGGTATTGTTTTGAGCTGATTGTACAAGGAGAGGGTTTACGATGACTGCTTTAAGATTGCTGAGATCGAATATGTGCCAAGGTGTTGTGTGTTGCCTGCTGACTCTTTTTATAAGCCTGGTGACATCTGTTTGTCCTGTCTTGGCTGATGAATTTAAGGCGAGTCATTTGGGAGACTACGGTAACGTAACGGTTATGGAAGTCAGCGGCGGTTATGATGCGAAAATCGCTGGCGTGGTGGTGAATGCAGCGCCACGCCAGGCGATTGCCAAGGAATTTTTCAGGCTCCATAAGGATGAATATGATTTCCTGGTTATCTTCACCAACTTTGATTTCAATATGCTGGATGCCGATACACTGGGGTTTTACACAGGGGTTAAAAACAACATAACCGGTATCGGTCAGGAGATTTTTGATAATTCGGCTCTGTACGGCAGTTCCGGTAGGCTTCAAGGCACCATCGATATGGGCAATCTGGCCGGGAAGGTCAGCAATCCGCTTGTTGCCGGATTCGAGACGACCCTGCATGTCCTTTCCCATGAGATGCAGCATCGCTGGGCCGCTTATATAAAATTTAAAGATGCTAATGGCACCATCAGCACGGCGCTGTTGGGAAAAGATGGCGCACACTGGAGCTTCAAGCTGGACAGCAAGGCATCGCTTATGTACGGCAATCAGTGGCGGGACAACGGAGATGGTACCTTTACGGCGCTTGCCGCACGAAACTCCTACAGTCCGCTGGATCTTTACCTGATGGGGATGCTTGACAAGTCAAAGGTTCCGCCAATGCTGTTGATTGAAAATCCGTCGATTGATCCGGCCAGGCTGCCGGAACCGGGTACCGTTATCACCGGTACTGCCCGCTATGTGACCATTGAAGATATTATCGCTGCTGAAGGTGAACGGATTCCTTCGGCGGCATCTGCCCCCAAACAGTTTAAAATGGCATTTGTGTACGCTGTGAATCCCGGTACATTTAACCCTGAGGCCCTTCTGGGGATTGAAAACGTCCGTAACGGTTTTCTGACCCGTTACTCCATCCTAACCGACGGCAAAGGCCTGGTTCAGGTCGCTTCAACGCTTAGAGACGAATTTGTTAATAATCCCGGAGTGCGTCCGCCGATTGTCGTTCCCCGGAGCTTGCCGCCCAATATTGATAACGGTGTGACCTGGCTGACCGGACATCAACAGGCAGACGGCAGCTGGTATGACCTGTCATTGACCGCAGAACGTGACACAGCGGAGGTGGTTTCCACGCTGCAGCGTTTCTCATCAGCGCAGCAAGCGTTTCAGGCTGGTTTCAACTGGCTGGGAGCAACAACCTCTGTCAACACCGATTATCTTTCCCGAAGAATCGAGACCCTGGCAAAATCAGCCGGAGACAACTCTGCGCTGCTGAATGCCCTGCTGGCAAATCGCAATAGTGATGGCGGCTGGGGAGCGGGGAAAAACTATCTCAGCACACCGATTGATACGGCATTAGCGCTAAAGGCGCTGGCCGTTGCCGGTTATGCTGATGCGACCGTTATAGGTAAGGCTGTTTCCTATCTCCAATCCTTACAAAACGGTGATGGCGGCTGGAGTGGTGATGATACGACAAGCACGATTCAGCCGACTGCATCGGTATTGACAGCTTTTGTCAGTCTGCGAGGCCGCTATACGTTGGATAATCCCATCAGCAAGGCGCGTGCCTTTCTGACCTCCAAGCAAAATCAGGATGGCGGTTTTGGCAATAGCCCCAGTACGGTATATGATTCTGCTGTTGCAATAGGCGCCTTGCAGGCTGCAGGCGCTGATAGCGGTGTGACAAGTCGTGGTGTCGGTTATCTGCTGACAGAACAGTCTGAAAACGGCTCATGGCTGGACAGCCCGTATCAGACAGCCCTTGCCGTACAAACAGTCTGGCTGGCTACCGTCACCCCTGATCTCTCGGTTAAATCAGAAGATATCTCGATTATCCCCGCCAAAATTACCAGTATTCCGACCACAGCTGTTCTGAATGTTAAGGTGTCAAATCTGGGCAGGACGGATGTTCCGCAGGCTACTGTGACGGTTTATGATGGCAGCATTACAGCGGATAAAAAGGTGGCTGAACAGGTTGTTGCCTTTCCGGGACAATCGTCGGTAACGCTGACGTTTGCCATACCGATTGGCGACAGCAAGATACATAATTTTTATGTTGTGGTTGATCCGGCTAATCAGGTTAGCGAATCAAGTAAAACTAATAATTCCGCTTCTATAATTTTGTCACCTGAAATTACCTATGATTTCAAGGTGAGGTCCGCTGATGTAGTTGCTACACCTAATCCGGTAGATATGGGTAAAGAGGTTAAAATTACGCTTAAGGTTACGAATAGTGGTACTTCTGATGCCTACAATGTTCCGATACGGGTGTTTATTGATCAGCAGGGAGCACCGTTGGAGATTGCTACACTGACGGTTGATATCCCGGCTGGCGGTTCGGCCAGCAAGGAAACGGTCTGGAAGGCATCACGGGCGGGAACAGATATGCCTTTGACTGTTCAGGTTGATCCAAACAACCAGTTTAGCGAAACAAACAAGGATGATAATCGCGTCTCAATCCCGCTGACAGTAAATGCCTCGGTACTGCCAAATCTGTCGGTTTCCTACAAAAACATGATTGTAACTCCCAATCCTGCCCGTGAAGGGGGTAGTGCGTCCATCTCTGTGCTGGTTAAAAATGACGGTTACGCTGCTGTGCAGAATGTCAACGTTAATGTGTATCGCGGGGTAGCGGCCAACGGGGGCGTGCTACTTGGCAGTCAGGTGATTCCGTCCATTGCTGCAGGCCAGGAGGCCCGTGCCATTGTTAACTGGACCGGTATTGAGGTAAATGGCAATCAGATGATCACAGTTCAGGTGGACCCTGATAATGCGCTGACAGAGATACTCAAGGATGACAACTTCACCTTTCTGGATCTGGATGTACTCAGCCTGCCAGATCTTGCAATTTCAACCAATTCAATTTTGCTGACTCCATCGGCTCCCAAAACCGGCGATCAGATCAGTATTGCGGTAACCGTACAGAATGCCGGTGATCAGGAAGCCTCAAATGTGGCTGTTCAGGTCAAAGAGGGGAGCGGCGTCATAGGTACGGCGGTGATCCCGCTCATCAACGGCAACACCCAGGCAACCGGTACCATTACCTACACGAATGCAGGTCAGAACGGGTCGCATCCGCTTAGTGTTACTGTTGACCCGGAAGGCCTTATCGTAGAGCGTACCAAAGACAATAACAGCGCCTCAAAAACCTTTAGTATTCAAAATGCAAATCTCTGGCTGACCGAACCCTATATCTCGCCCGACAACGATGGCATTAAGGATGTCACCGATTTCTCCTTCCGCTTGGCAACACCGACCAAGGTGACTGTCCGGGTCATAAATAAGAAGTCTGTTGCGGTACGAACATTTAGCGGGGGAGAGCTGGATAGTACTGCCGGGACGACCATTACCTGGAACGGTAAGAATGATGCCGGTGCCGTGGTGTCTGACGGAACCTATCAAATACAGGTGGTGACAACAACAGGCGCTGTCCTGGCGCAGTTACCGGTGGAGGTGGATACCAACAGGTCACCGCTGGCCGAAGCTGTGGGAACAAAATATCTGCTGCAAAGTAACCAGACGTGCATGTTGCCGCAGTATGGTCAAATGACCTGGATGTCAAACGAGAGCGGCCTGGTGTTTCAGCTGTACCCTGCTCAAGATGCTCCCTATCTGGAAGGGCTGTATGCAATGTCACCAACTGGTGAGGATATTCTCAGGCTTATTCCTGGTCTCTGGAACGCAACGACTGATCTCAATACCACCTATACTGTTTCGCAATGGGATATGACCCAAGACGGGCAAAGGATTGCCTTGGTTCTTCAAAAAAGTGAAAAGCAGCCTATGGGGTATGGGAATGTTTCGGCGTCACTTTGGACGGTTGATACTGATGGCAGTAACCTGGCAAAACAGTATGATTTTGTTGACGACCCTTTTGGGCCTGAAAAAATCAAATGGTCGCCGGATGGCACGAAGATAGCCGTTATGAAATCGGGGCTGTCCATATTCAACCCTGCCACCAAGGAGATGAAATACGCTGCTAGTCAGGGCTATACCTTCAGTGGTCAGATGGAATGGCTGCCGGACAGCTCTATGGTCTATGCCTTTTCCTATAATTATAACTATGGTTTTTCTCTGTCTGATTCCAACGGAGTTGGGAATTACTATCAAGATGAGGCATATCAGTATGGAGGCTATGAGACTTTAGGCTGGATGTGGGATAAGAAAATTGTCTTTATAGGAAATGATTATCAAATAACGCAGTTTGATGCACAAACAGGTGTTTTTTCTGCTCTTTCTGGTGGCGTTCGTTCGGATTTTCTCACAGCAAGTCCAGGTCGACGCTATCTAGCCTGGGGGGAGTACCAATGGGGTGATGCCGAGAATGTTGCTCAAATCAAACAACTGTCCATTATTGATAGTTCGCAGAACGTAACTGTCATTGCCGCACCTACATCAACTTCTGATGTGCCTTTTACCGGAATTAACCCGTCTGGGTATGTGTGGGCGCAAGATGGCGGCGCCCTTGCCTATATCAATACCCGTTATAATGCCTTGGACAAGAGCTATAGTGATGAGTTGATAATCCATGACATGGCTGCCGGCACAGATCGGCATATGGATGTAACTAAATATGTCTGTAACACAGTAGTTGCTGAAGGGCCACGATCTGCGGCATTCAAAAGTTATTCCGGATCGTCATACTGTTCTGCTCCTAACAAGATTACAAAAATTGTTGCCTGGATGAAGGATAAGGTTAATTTTTTGCTTGAAACATCAGAAGGGGTTTTCTCGTTTAACTCTGACGACCAAACGAGTAGCGATTTTCTGCCGCTTGATGGGGGTAATTTTGTAAGTTTATCACCGAATGAGCGCTATCTAACGTACGAAAAATATAATGACTCAAATAGTGGCTGTTTCCCCAAATGGCAAAATCAATGGGCAATCAGTTCGTTGCTCAACCTTACCGCTGATCTCAGAATAATAAAATCAAAGACCTTTGTAACGCTCAAAGGGATTGCATCGGATAAGAGTTTTGACGGTTATCGCCTTGAATATGCCGACCTGAAATCACCTGGAACCTGGAACCTGATTGCCCCGCCATCGGATGTTCCGGTGCTGAATAATACCTTTACCACTTGGGTGCCCCCCTATGAAGGGTCATTTCTGGTTCGGCTTACGGTTTGGGATAAGGCCGGTAACCAGGCTGTTGACAGAAAACGGCTTAATTGGGGCATGTCTTCTTTGATTACCAATCTCTACAAGACAGAAGAATATATTTCACCCAATGGTGACGGCAACAAGGAAACTGTTGAATTACATTATCAGGTGTTGGAACCGGTTCACCTCGAATTCAACGTATATGACTCAAACAATACGTTGGTAAGAAATTATTCGCGGGACTACACGGAGGCAACCAAAGATTTTATTGTGTGGGATGGCAAGGATGCTACAGGCAAGGTTGTGCCTGATGGGCAATACCGTATCTCGGTGTTTGACTATGATTTTCCCGTTACTGTAGATGCCACACTGCCTGATGTTGTGGTCGAGTTGGGTAAAATGAGTTGGAGTAAAAATTCATATAATCAGTATTTTATGCTTTTAAATCTACGGGGACTGGTTTCAGATATAAATATTAAAAAGTGGAGAGTTGAGTCTGGTGTCGGAGATAATCCTCAAACCTGGGTTGAACAGGCAAGTGGTACTGAGTCAGTAGGGCGTTTGGACAATGAAGGCAAGCTACAAAAATCTGAGCTGAAGCGCTATATAGATGAACAAATAGGAGGTCTGAAAGGCACACGTATAAGGGTTACGGCGGAGGATTACGCTGGTAATCAAAGTAGTATGCTGAGCGATTTTGTTGAAGAACGCTTGGAAATCTTAAGCATTGACAGTGAGGTACTTCCTTATGCTTTGACGTCTGAAAGTTTGTTGCCTCCAAGTAGGATATCTGCAGGCACGCATAGGATTAGTGGTGTCGAGACGTACCGTTTTCGTACGGTGCGCCGGGTTCTTCAGTATCAGAGTGGCGGTCAATGGATTGATGGTGTGGTGCAGAATGTTAACGATACAGCGGGCTATTTCGTTTTTGAGTGGGACACGAACAGCCTGAATACCAACCTTATAACCGCTCTACGGGGCAAGATCATAGATGAGTTTGGCGGGATACACTATAAAGTGATAGGGATAAAGAAAGATTTTACTGTATCGCAAGAGTGTGGAAAAGCGATTGTAGATGTTAATTATGATTTGGCTGATGAACTTGAAACTCTTTTGTTGCAATTTAGTTATGATGACGGGAAAACGTGGAAAGATATAAAAACCGTTAACAGCAGGTCAGTTGTTATTGATTGTATAAATGAAATTCCATTGTTTAGTATGAATAAAATGGACAATTATATTGTGCGCGTGATTGCAACAACAAAAGATGGCGTTGTAAGAACACAAACGCTCCAGATGAGCTCGCAAAACTGTAATAATGTCGTTTTGAATATGCACATTTTTTATGAGCCCGCAACCGCTTGTAACACGTTAGCTCCTGGTAAAGTAAAATTAAGTGTAGGGGCTGAAACATCTGGGGTAATTATACCAAAGTCTCTTCAGCTAAGTATGAAATTTGCGGAAGGAAATCGTCTGCTGAAAGATTTTGGCACCACGTTGGGTGGTGCTGTTGATGTGGATGCCTCTAATTTTCAGGTCGGCAGCTATCCTGTTACCGTTACATTGGTCTACTCTGATGAAAAAAATAAAAACTTGGTGGCTACAACAACAGGCTCTGTCATTGTTGATCATACGTTGCCGCAAGTAAAGTGGACCTACCCTTCAGGAGACGCTGGTCAGACAGTGTGTCCTGTCGGAGTTAATGGTAGCAGTAGGATAACTGGTGTTAACCTTGCTGGCAGTACCACAAGTGCACTCGGAATTGACTACTATGACGTTGTGTGGGGTAGGGGAGGAGCTCCTGATAGTTGGGACACTGCATGGAAATTGAGCGCAGATAAGTCAGCGCCGATTTCGGGAAAAGGCGTGATAAAAGGAAACTTTGACACTTGGGATGTGAGCGGATTTAAAGGAGATACTTACTCATTACGGCTTCAGGCTATCGATAAGGTTGGCAATAAGGGTTGTAGCACATCTACATTTTATCTGAATGAACCAGTCAAAATAGCATCGATAACCGCTTCCAGGCAGTTGATTTCGTCTGTAAGCGGGTACTCTGTTGATGCGGGCTACCAACTGAGCGGTCCTGCTACCGTAGGAGCCAAGGTGTTTCCGGTAATAGGTCTGCCAGAAACACTTGGCGAACCAGTTTTGCGAAACATAGCCAGTGATGTCAGGTATCTGAGTGGCATTGAGTATACCTCTTGGGACGGGACGAAAGATGGTGGCAGTATTTTGCCTGATGGTAAATATGGTTTGGCAGTGACATCTCTGGATACCTGTCAGCTTGCGGATACAAAATGGGCACGTATTGAGATCGATAATACACCGCCTGTGGCGGTGATTGGCTATCCCCGTCCTATCGATCCACTCCCTGTTGGAAATATCATAGAGGTCAGGGGAACCGCCACGGATCAGCATTTCATGTCGTATCTGCTGGAGGCTGGTGAGGGTGAAGATCCGTCGAGTTGGCGAATGCTTAAAAGTGGTACTAGAACGCTCACAAACGAAAAAATTGTTGCTTGGAATACCTATGGGCTCAAGGATATTTGGACCCTGCGCCTGACCGCCTTTGATGCAGCCGGCAATACCAGTGTTGTTACTTCGAACATTAATCTTGGTGCACGTAAGGATCTCATTAAAACGTTTGCCATTAGCCCGGATCTTTTTTCGCCCAATAGTGATCAGAAAAGGGATACAGCTCACATCTCCTATGAGGTTACAGACGCTTGCCAAATAAAGTTTGATATACTGAATGCAGGTGGAGGTGTAATTAAGAACAGCATCGTTACTACGAGTGCTGCTGGCAAGGCCAGTTTTGACTGGGATGGCACGTCAGCCGCAAATAAAGTGGTCGCCGATGGTGTGTACACGGTTCGCATGTATGCAAGTCTTGTCGGTAAACCGGAAGTAAACCAGACGGAAACCCTTACTCTGACGGTTGATAACACTGTTCCACAGATACTTGTTCCGATGCCGACTGACAAGGCTTACTACAACAAAACAGAACTACCGATTACCGGATCGATAACCGATCAAAATCTGGACAGTTACACTGTTACAGTGACCGGTCCGTCAGGCACCGTGATTACTGATGCCGGAAGCCAGATCAGAACCGGTTATACCTTCGCTACGCTCACCGACTTGACCGAAGACAGCTACACCCTGACTGCCACTGCTACTGATCTTGCTGAAAATTCTACCAAACTCGTGAGTACGTTCACAATTGACCGAACCCCGCCTAAAACGACACTTGATACGCCTCTGCCTGGCGGATTCTACGGGGGGACAAAAGATGCCATTGAGATTGTTGGCAGCATTATTGAGAAAAATCTTGATTTGTATTCGCTACGCTACGGAGTCGGGGAGGCCCCCGCTGAGTGGAAGGAGGTTGTTGGCGGAAATACACTGCCGACAACCACAAAGCTGGCTACACTTAAGGTGGGTAAGTCAGATGGCATTGCCGATGGCTCCTATACATTGTCACTGTATGCAAAAGATAAAGCAGGCCTTTCTGGAGAGACAAAGCTGAAGCTGGTGGTGGATAACACGTTACCTGAAGTGGCATTGACTGCCCCCAAAGATGGCGCCTATGTGACAAAAGCTATTGATGTTAAGGGAACCTTGAACGATGTCAATCTGGCTAAAGGCGTTTTGGAACTTTCGGAAGGTTCTTGTCTTACCGCAAGTAAATGGTCGGTGATCAAAAAAATCACAACGACGATAAATTCTGGGCTGCTTGATAGCTGGAAGTTGTTGCCTGCAGACGGTGAATATTGCCTCAGGCTTTCAGCTGAAGATAAATCGGAAAACAAGGCTGAAACAAAGGTTGGATTTAAAATTGATACCGTCCCCCCTCTTGCACCTCAGCTGGCAGGTAAGATTGATAACAAGGTCGACGCACAAGTGACATGGTCGAGAAACTCTGAGTCAGACCTGGCAGGTTATAACCTCTACCGCAACTCTCAAAAGGTAAACACTACCCTGTCGGTCGACATTACCTATCGTGATCCGGCTCTCAAGGAGGGTACGTATGTCTACAGTGTCAAGGCAGTTGATCTGGCGGGCAATGAAAGCGTTGCCTCTAACGAGATCAGTTTGAAAATTGACCTTTCCGGGCCATCGGTCCGTATTTCTACGCCAAAAGACGGCAGTTCAATATCGAATCTGGTTGATATTAAAGGCACCGCTTACAGTCAGGATGATTTTAAGGAATACCGGGTCTTTATCGGCAAAGGGGGGAGTCCGTCTGCCTGGTCTGAGATCCGACGTTCGCCGTTGCCGCTGTCCTACGGTACACTTGCCCAGATGGATTCAATCTCTCTCTTGGAGGGGGAGCAATATTCAATCAAGCTCGAAGGTGAGGATTTGTCGGGCAATGTCTCTACGCATCAGATACAGGTAACAATTGATAATACGCCTCCTAAGTCTCCTCAACTGCTTACTGCTGCTGCCGCCGCAAACAGTGCAGATGTCGCTATCACCTGGAAGGCTAACAGCGAGGCTGATCTTGCCGGGTATCTGCTTTACCGCAACGACCAACTGGCCAATGTGAAAGGGATTGTTGCCGGAAACCTGAAGCCATATCTGGTGGTTGGAACAAGCTATGCTGACAAGTCTTTGCCGGATGGTACCTATCGCTATATGCTGTTTGCGATGGATCAGGCCAGCAATACGAGCGACCAGTCAAACGAACTTGAAGTGACAATTGATACCCATCCGCCACATATGACTATTACTGAGCCTGCAGGAGGTCTTAAGTTTGAACAGAAGCTAACCATAAAAGCAGAATCACCGGATAACGATATTGCCAGGGTGCAGTTTCAGTATAAGCGTTCTCAGGATACGGATTGGACGGATCTTGGTGCTGCCTTTGTTAAATCACCCTATATAACCTACTTTGATCCCAAAACAGCGGGAATGTCTTATGGCAACTACCAGTTGCGGGTGTTGGCAACTGATAAGAAGGGGAATATTGACCCGACACCACAAGTCGTGGAGGTGGTTTACGCGGATTTGACGCCTCCCGTAATGTTGGGAGGGCTTGCAGCAAAAGTAAATGGCGCTGCAGTGTCGCTCTTCTGGACCGCCAGTACAGAATCAGACCTGGATGGCTACAACGTCTATAGAATTCTTTCTCAGGAAAATTCGAGGGCGAAAGCCAATAATGCGCTGCTTAAACAGCCATCATATATTGATGGCGTGGTGCCTGATGGTTTGTATGACTATGAAGTAACAGCAGTTGATACGTTAGGAAACGAAAGTAAGGCATCGGAACAGGTGGCGGCTCGGATATATGCTCCGGTTGTTACCCAATCGTTTACTCCTGTGAAAACTTCGGTAACAGTAGTTGAGGGAACCGGTGCAACTCCCAACTCTTCTACGATCATTACAACGGTGTCGCCAACCGGGCAAACAACAACTGCAACAGTTTTGGCGGATGCGTCAGGCTCTTTCAAAATGGATGGCGTTACTCTTGCCCTGGGGGAAAACAGATATACTGCAGTTGTTACTGATGCCCAGAGTAATATCAGCCGCCCCTCCGAAACAATGGTGGTGGTCTACGATACACCACCTGCTGCCCCCACCGGGCTTGCCGCAGCAGTTCAGCCCGGACTTGTCGGGTTGACCTGGAACGCAAATGGTGAAGCGGATATTCTCGGCTACAATGTGTATTTGAAAGGTGAGAAAGTTAATGCTGGCTCGGTTGTCTCAGGTGGCCAGGCCTCAGCTTCATATGAATATTATCCGGCCCGTAATGCAATTGATGGCAACAGTGGGACCTATTGGCAAAGCCCGTATACAGATGGAACATTTTTACCAGTTTGGTGGCAGGTGACACTGCCAGCTAAGGAGTTAATCAATCGTATTAATATATCGTGGGCAATTGACACATATACTTGGGATTCAATCAATCATAGATATAATACTTATGCTGGGAAAGATTATGAAATCCAGGCTTGGACCGGATACGCATGGCTTACTATTAAAAAGATTTCTGCCAATCAAGATCAAGACAATTGGATAGATATCACTCCTGCCTATCGAACCGATAAAATTAGGCTTAAGATTGATTCTACTGCTGACACTAGTTACTCAAAACTTGTTAGAATAAATGAGGTTAAGATCTGGAAAGATAATCTTGTTGCTACGCCGTCCTACAGCCATGAAAACTACGAAACCAGCGGTTATGCCTATACGGTGACTGCTGTAGATCGCTACGGTTTTGAAAGCGACCAGTCGGGCTACTATGATGTGGTGCCGCCGACAGCCCCAACCAATGTATCAGCAACCGTTCAAGCTTCCAGTGTCATTCTTGATTGGAGCCTTACAAGCAATACCGAACCGGATCTTGCCGGGTTTAATGTCTACCGTAAATCAGGGCAGGACTGGATCAAAATGGGTAGTACATCTGCAGTCGTAAAGACGTATACGGACGCAGATCTTAAGAATGGAGAGTACTATTACCGGATAACTGCGTTCGATCAGGCCGGCAATGAGAGCCTCCCGTCCAACGAAGCAACAGCAGCGGTAAAGATTGTAGTGCCAAACGTTCCGATTGCTCTTGCTGTTTCTGTGGTGCCAACAGGAAAGGCCTTGCGAGCCTCCTGGCAGGCAGCTGAGGGGGCTGTGGCATATAATCTCTACCGATCTACGACGTCTGGAGCTGCTTACATACGTGTCAATACATCACCAATAACTGTATTAAACTACACCGACAGGGGGCTCACAAACGGTATTGCCTACTACTATGTGGTTGCGGCAACGGATGACTTGGGGAATGAAAGTTCCAATTCAAATGAAGCGGTTGGTGTGCCTCAAAAAATAGTCGTTTTACAACCGAGTATTTTGTATCCGACAGTGCCAGGTGTTCCAACTACCGTTTATCAGAATAAAGTTTTTGTGGCTGGCATTGCGGAAGCAGGTGTACAAGTTGATCTCTTTAATGGGGATAGCTTGCAAGATACTGTCTCAGCCTCTGTTGAATTTAAACAGACCGATAAGGCAGTAGTTGCTGATAACATAAATGAAGTTAGTGAAAATGCTGCATTGACTCTCGATGGCAAGTATTTGGCGTATCAGGTTGATCCATATCTACTTCAAATTCAGAGTCTTGTGGATGGCTCAGTGGTTGATGTGCCGGTTCCTGCTGGTGTTAATTACTATAACACGGCACCGAAATGGTCTCCTGATGGCCGCTATCTGGTGGTAGTAGCTGATTGGAGTACTCACAAAATAGTGGTCTATGACCGTGAAACTGCCACGTATCGGTTGATTACAAATGAAGACCCCTCTAGTGGCTATAGTGAGCCTTCATGGTCAGCAGACAGTAAAGAAATAGTATTCACGTCCTATAACACGAGCTATCAACCCAGCCTATGGTCTGCCAATATCGCCAGTGCCGTTGCCACTCGTTTAACCGCTGATGGAGATGGTGGCTATTATCCTCAACTTTCTCCTGACTCAAACAAGATTGCTTTTTTTAAAAGCGGCGCGCTCTATCTGCTTGACCGCAAGGATAACAGCATCTTGTTAATAGATGACAATACTGATGGGGCAACGGTGTCTTGGTCGCCTGATGCCGGTTCCAGATTGGCTTTTATATCCTATCGGGATGATGAAGGAGGCAAGGTATATCTGTATGATTTGGATGATGGTGAGCTAACTCTCTATTCCAACAGTCAAAACTATCCTGAGAGTCTGTCCTGGTCACCTGATGGTAAACAAATGGGTGTGATATCGTATGATGATGAGTCTTCTAAGTCGATACTCTCGGTGATTAATCTCTATGGACAGGAAGAACCGTTGTATACGGTGGATAATTCAACACGTGGACTGTTTGTCGGGCCTGAATGGCTTTCAAGTGGTGAATTGGCTGTTGTTGATGATAAGGGGGTACACTATATTCAACCTGCCGGTTACTTCAAATCCACTGATGTGCCCCTGCTTGCAGGAGAGAATTACCTGCATGCAGTTGCAAGGGATAATGTTGGCAACATCAGTCAGACGTCTAACAGTATTACTGTTGTTTATGATACTGGACGTCTCCCCGACCTTGTGATTGCGAGTGATGATTTAAGTCTTTATCCTCAATTCCCTAAACCGGGTGAAGATGTGCTCGTAACAGCCCGGATACATAATCCGACAAAGAACTCTGTTGATAATGTGCCAGTCAGTTTTTATCTCTGGAATGGCTCCGACGATGTGTCTCTTATCAGGGCTGAAACAGTTGCCCATATTGATGCGAATGGTGAGGAAACCGTCGCTTTCAAATTTAATGTCGGATCTAATCCTGTTACAAGCAGTCTGATAGCCTATGTTGACCCCGAGAATACTATTGCTGAGATGGTTGAAACAAACAACAGCGGCACTAAAGATTTTGTGATTACAGGTCAACAGAAATTGCAGGTTGAATCTGTATTGGATAGTGCAAGGTACGCTGCTAATCAGGACGTTTTGATCTCAGTTGCCGTTATGAACAGCGGCTCTGCCACCTCTGGTGTGCTTCGCGTGACGGTTGAGGATAGCAGTGGCAATCAGGTAAAGATTCTGAAAGAGGAACATCTGGATTTGCCTTTCGGACTCAATGTAAAGCAGACATTTGTCTGGAATACTGCCCTTAATTATAGTGGAGAATACAAGGTCCATACGGTTGTCAAAGACGGCAGCGAAACAACTGTTCTGGCAGAGACTTCAAGCCCGTTTAGTATAGTACCAGACCTTAAAGTTTCTGGAGGACTTACGGCAGGCAAGCAGGAATACATTTCCGGAGAAGATGTTGTTCTTGGAGTAAGCTTTGTAAACAATAGCAGTAATTATCTGATGCCTCGTCTAACATCCCGTGTCCGCATCACTGACCCTCAAGGCACTAAAGTGTTTGAGGATGATAAGATATTTATTAATACGTTGCCGGGTGCTGGTGGAAGTTATTCAGTTTTCTGGAATACAAGTGGAGTGGCAGCGACTTCATCATATGTGGCCTCACTGGAGCTCATTGCGGATAACCAAGTGCTTGCAACGCAAACGGCACTAGTTCGTGTTGTACCAACAATCGGAAAATTGAATCTAACAGGAACCCTGACGATTGTTTCTCCGGTGATGGCTGGTGGAACGGTACCGATGTCTTATACGGTAACTAACAAAGGGCCTGTTCCTGTGACCGGCACATTAAGAATGAGTCTGATGGATCCAGATACCCAGTATGTTATTTCATCGTCTGAGCAGCCGTGCTCTATCGGTGGGAATATTACTCTAACCGGAAATTCAACATTCAACGCTTCATCATTGGTGCTTAAGACGTATCAAGTTGTTCTGCAGTATATTACAGGTGCCAGTATTCAAACATTGGCTAAGAGTATGGTTGTCGTTAAGGATGGGATTGCACCAACTATTTCTGTGCTTTCACCAGTGCAGGGGGCTAATTATACGAAAGAGGTTGCCATATCCGCTGTTGTTACCGACGACGTATCTGGAGTAGATACTGTTGAGTATGCAATTGATAGCGGTATCTGGCAGACATTGCCGCTTGTTGATCCTGCCAAGGAGCTTTATCACACGATATGGCTGGCCCCGGAAAAAACCAGCGGTCAGCACTTGGTTAGTATTAGGGGCAAGGATAAATCAGGCAATATCAGTCAGCCAATTACAACAGCTTTTACCATTATCAACGACGTAACTCCGCCCGTTTTGACGGTTTCTACTCTCGCTGATGGAGCCTATACTAACAACGATGTCTTGAATATTACGGGTATAGTCACTGATGAGGGCGGTGTTAAAGAACTGAAGATCAATGATGTTTCTATACCGGTGAGTCCAGACGGCAGCTTTACGTATGCTTTGCAACTTAAGTCTGGGGCTAACAGGATTACCGTCGTTGCTACCGATCTTGCAGGCAACCTAAGTGACAACAACCGAACAATCAATCTGGATCAGTCTGCGCCTTTACTGGTTATCATTACCCCGGCAGATAACAGTAAGACCGCATCAGCACAGCTTGATATATCTGGTACCGTTGACGAGACTTCGATAGTCGTTTTGAAACTGGGAGGAGTTGAACAGCCTACTCAATTGATCGACAAAAAGTTCTCTTCATTCGTAACATTAGTGCCAGGTCTTAATACTATTGAGGTGACAGCCACTGATGTTGCGGGAAATGCCAGTTCTCAGAAACGTACTGTAATATTCGATGACCAAAAGCCAGCCTTGGCTATTACTTTCCCGGCTCAGGATATCCGAACCAATAAATCTGATATTACCGTTACCGGAACTGTTTCGGATCCCTATACTGCTGTAACGGTCAGTATTTTGTTTGAAGGGATGACCTATACTCCTACTGTTGTTAATGGTCAATTTGAACAGCAGATATCGTTCACTAGTGAAAAGAGTTATCCCATAGTGGTAACTGCAAGTAATGAGGTGGGAGCGACTACAACAGTCCAGCGTAATGTAATTTACGATGTTACGCCGCCTGGACTAACAATTAATCCCGTTACCACACCAACTCAAGTTTCTGAACAGATTATAAGTGGAACAAGGGAAGTCAAAACAACTGTAACAGTAACCTGCCCAACTGCAGTTGTTGGAACAGTAGAGTACCCTGGCGATACTACTTGGCGAGTTACAATAACAAATCTTGCTGTGGGAGAAAACACGATTACTGCTACAGCAATAGATGAAACAGGTAATATTGCTACGGTATTTTCAAAAATTACAATAATAGCTGAATCAAATGAGCCGATATTTTCGTATGCTGTCTTTGGCAATACAGGTGTAGTTCTGTCTGGGGCTGCAAGTACGGATAGTTATAATTCACATTATACAGGGAAGCGTGAAGGCCTGCATGTTTCTCACGAATCCTGTCCGCGGACTAAACATGGGGATGTGGGTACAAACTCTATTAACCCTTGTAGCATCCAACTGCGTGGTAGAGCCTCTATTTTTGGTAAAGCACTGATTGGAAATGGAGGCAATCCTTCAAAGGGTGTCTGCCAAACGTGGGGAACATATGTAAGTGGTATTGGATCCCTTGCTAAAGTAAAAGATATGAGACCAGTGGTCGACCCGGGCGGAGGTCAGGTAATGGGGACACTTAACCTCTCGGGTCGTAGTAAGAAGAAGCTTACAGGAGGTGTGTATCGTTTTAATGGCATCAGCGTGAGTGGTTTAGCCGTGTTGACATTAAGTGGAAAAACAACAATCTACACCGATGGTAATTTCGCTGTTTCCGGCAATGGTAGAATTGATATTGCTCCTGATGCTTTGGTTACTATTTTTGTCAATGGATCAAGAGTCGATATCAGTGGGGATTCTATTGTCAATCAATCAAAAAATCCCAGGGGATTAGTTATATATGGTTCCGCTGGCTTGAAAAAAGTTAATCTTGTTGGGTGTGCAATATTGTATGGTCTGGTTTATGCCCCAATGGCGGATATAAGTATTTCCGGTAACCAACAAATATATGGTTCAGTTATTGGGAATACAGTTGATCTATCGGGTAATGGATCAGTACATTATGACGAAACGTTAGCAAGTAGTGATAAGAGATGATCAGGTAAACCCCTATGGTTTTAATTGAGTCTGTTTTGACCTGTTAGTGCGGTGACCCCCCAAATATTGTTTGGGTGTAGTGATTAAAATGTAAGGTGTTGCTTGGTATCCCCTACATTCATATGGATGTAGGGGATACCAATTTTATTAACGTTTGTCTGATGCGATGGGCACCAGATTTATAGAAGGTGAACACAGTGGATGCTTAGATAGAGTGACTTTGTTATTCCCAGTATCCAATTCTGATGAGATACATGGCATAACGGAATGCGTATGATGCCTTACCGCCGGGCTCAGAAAGGATACGGACTCTGACTCCGTGACCTATCCTCTTCATGCTAATGCGGTGATCGGCAGTGGTCCATGCGGGTTTTGATATGCCGATATTTTTGGCCCATGTTGCCCTGCGTTTCTTGATCTCTTCCGGTAGTTCTCCTGCAGTCACATGATCAACGAGTTGTACCAGCGATTGCGGGATGCCCAGTATGCGGATGACCTCTAACTGTCGCTTGGGCCATGTGATGATGATCCCAAACATCGACTAAAGAAACCAGAGGCGGGCAAATATCACGTTGTGCGTCTCATTCGCAGTGACCTGAAACTGAATGTCTTCGGAGAGTGTTTCTCGGTTCCA
>Ga0209016_1001357_pt1 | contig 20079 bp, 23 predicted proteins | sample EPASupsiteSAE305_FD_187265 | JGI IMG/M metagenome (GOLD analysis project Ga0209016, IMG submission 187265) | Bioremediated contaminated groundwater microbial communities from EPA Superfund site, New Mexico - SAE3-05 (SPAdes) (version 2) | ecosystem: Environmental > Aquatic > Deep subsurface >...
CTCTCTTAGTGCAACATTAATTACTTTGCGGCCGTCAATCCCAACCTCCTGAGGCTGCATTCCCAAAAAATTGATAACCAACACATTTTGTTTTGCAAAATCGTTGATTTTTAATTTATAGTTGCCATCCAAATCTGTAATAACGCCCTTGTTCTTTTCCCCTTTTACCTCTACAGATGCTCCCGGCAGGGGATCATTGTTTGAATCCGTAACCTTTCCATAGACAAAAAGAGAATCGGCCACCTGATCCGGTTTTTTAGCGTCAACGGACAAAACGGATTTTACCCCGTTCTTTTTTATATAAATCACCTTTTTGTCAATCGAGAATGAAAGGCCGGTGCCCTTTATGCAATCTTCCATTATTTGGCTGATTGTACTCGATTTAAACTCTTTGTTGATTTTGGGAATATTTGCAATATCCGCATCTTCGTACACAAAGAAGTAACCACTTTGCGATGTTATCTGGACCATCGCCTCCTTGAATGTAACATTGTTTAGTTTTACATTGTAAACATCCTTTTGAACCTGAGCATCTGCTGTACCCGAAAAGAGCAGCAATGCATACAATAAAAAGAAAACAAACGAAGTTTTATAACCTTTGTTTTTTTTCATAATTAGTTTAGTTAGTAAATAATAGATTAGTATATCGTTACGGTTTTTCCTTCTATTTTTATGTGCCCAGGCATCATTTTAGCGAATGTGTTGAGCAGTTCTTCCGGTGTTTCTTCCCTGTTTAGTTTTCCGGACAAAACTCTGTTTTTTGCATTGTTATCTTTAAATATTACTTCAAGGCCATACCATCTTTCAAGGTCTTTCATAATATCTTCCAGTCTTTGCTTATCAAAGAAATAGATTCCCTCTTTCCACGAAGTATAAATAGAGGTATTAACCTCTTTTACATCAATATTCCCGTTCTCTTTGTCCAGAACAGTCTGCTCTCCCTGTTTAAGTTTGTATTCCTGCTCTCCGCCTGTTTTGTTTTTGTAACCTATACTTATTTTTCCCTCAACAAGAGTTGCAGAAACATTCACATCCTCTTTGTATGCTTTAACATTAAACTGAGTTCCGGTAACATTTATGCTCATCCCGTTCACGTTAACCCTAAATGGCCTTGACTTATCTTTTGTAATATCGAAGTAGCCCTCTCCGTCCAGGGATACTGTTCTTGAATCGGCTTTAAAGCTTGTTGGATAACTAAGAGTACTTTTTGAATTCAGCCACACCACAGACCCATCCGGTAGAATTACCTTAAATAGCTTTACCTCCGGAATGCTTATCTCGTGAATGGAAAAACTCTCTTTGCCTTGCCTGTAATACATCAGAGTTTTTTTGTCAATCTTGGTACAAAGATTTTCAATATCCGTATTAACTGCCATCGAATTCAGGTCTATCGTTTTTATTCCGTCTATCCTGAGCGTAACTGCCATTAACTTATCCGTCATATTAAGGGATTGTTTTTCCCTGATTTCCGTTACAATCTGGTAAACGGATAAAATTGTAACCAACCCTATAATAATAATTGCAGCAACCTTTCTTAATAACGGATTGTGGAAAATTGACCAGATAACCTTTCCGGTATTGGAAGATTTGCTGTGAAGCTTAACTTCCTTAAAATCATTATATCTTTTGTTAATGTACTCCTTGCTGGCAAGTCTGTTGTACAGTTCTTCGTTCTGTACCGATGATTCTCTCCACTTATTTAACTCATCGGCCTCTTGTTCATTTAGTTGCGACAAAAGGTGCTTAGTTAAAAGAGACTTAATTCTGTAAAATTGTTCTTCGTTCATAATGTTACTATTTGGCTATTACACAAAAATAAGTGCCCTGTATAATTAGGACAACTGAAAATATGAAAAGGGTGGAATCGAAAAATTAATTGTAGTTTTTCAAAAGATAAAGCGCCAATATAAAAAGGTCTTTAAGAGACTCTCTTAGTAATTGCTTCGCTCTGCTTTTCTGGCTTTTGACTGTATTCACCGATATACCTAATTTGTCTGCAATCTCTTGATTGCTTAGGTTCTCAATATAACTTAACTTGAATATTTTATTGCACTCCTTAGGAAGTTCATCAATTTTTGAAAAAACCTCAAAAAGGATCTCAACCTCTATCCTGTCCAGAAGGTAGTTTGAGTCGTCGGAATCCGACTCGTGAGAAATGGTATAATCGGTATATTTTTTTTTAATACCGTCTCTTTTGATATGATTGAGAGACGCATTGCGAACTGCAGAAAAAAGATATGACTTAAGAGCCTGGTCGTTTTCAAGATTGACGCTCTTCTCTAATAGCTTTTCAAAAACAGAATGGACAACATCTTCGGCTTCGCTATATGACTTTGTGTACTTGTATGCAAAAAAACACAGAACAGAGTGATATTTTTCATAAACATCATTTATCGCCCCTATTTTTAATGCAGAGATATTATCCATCCGGAGACCCAAGAAATTTTTCAAAGATATATAAAAAAAACACCTGCACGTCTTCGTGCAGGTGTTTTAATTTAAGTGCTGTGCCGCCCGGAATTAAGTCCCGGAGACTATCATTTAGAGATTTCGTGACTTTTCATTTCGCGTTTGGCTGCTTTTGCATTACGCTTTTCCTTAAGAGTCATTTTGGGCTCTTTCTTAGTAGACTTCTCTTTTAATTCTTTTTCTTTTGACATAATCCAAAATTTTAAATTTCGAGTTTAAATTTAGCAATAATAACGATACTTTGTTCAGTTATTTTTGGTGTCTTGGGATTTGTGTAATATTGCAGTGTGAAAACCCAAAGTTTAGTAATTGACCTCCATATTGAAAAGATAGCAAAAGCATATCGCAGCTTTGCTCCGGCCGACTCTTTGATGTATCAGCTAGATTTGTTCGAACGCACCCTGCAGGCAAACCGGTTTCATAAAGGCCGTAAAATCGATTTCGTACATGGCTCAGGAACAGGAACCCTGAGGGCCGAACTCATAAAAATCCTTCATCAGAAATTTCCGACATTCACGTATGAGGACGCCCCGTTTGCCTCTTATGGTTATCAGGGAGCGATAAGGGTTACTATTAAATAAATCGGGGAAAGATTTGCTTTTCAGCAAATGGTCAGCATTCTGTCAGTGTTTTGTGGGCAAATGAATTTATTTTAATTGATAGATTTGCTGTAACGAGACCCGCAGTATGATTCAATTTTTCACCATATACTCCCTCTTTTTCCTTGTAACAGCACTGGTTTCTTTTTTTGGTGCATTTCTCGCGTGGCAGAGAAGGAACGTAAAGGGCGCGTTAGAGATTGTTTGGCTGATGGTTGCATCTGGAGCAGGAGCTTTCTGGCTCATTTTCGAAACGGCTGCTCCCACAATGACAGAAAAGATATTCTGGTCCAAGATGGAGTTCCTCGGAGGCATTTCCGTGCCTGTTCTTTATTTTCTTTTTGTATTAAGATTCACCGGCAAGGAAAAATTTCTCTCAAAAAAACATATTTTTTCATATTTTGTTATTCCCATTATAACATTTGTTCTAATGCTCACCAATGAGAGTCACAATCTCATCTGGAGCGGATATTCTTCAATTTATGCCGATACAAACCTGATGGAATACTATCACGGTTTTTTTTTCTGGGTAGGATATGTTGCCTATAGTTACTTTCTGCTTATAGTTGCCACAATACATCTGTTTCGTTTCATATTGCTCCATAAAAAATCTTTCCGCACACAGGGGTGGGTAATATTAATCGGCGGAGCATTACCCTGGAGCGTAAGTATCTTTTACCTGCTTGGGATAAATTTTACGCCCGGCATGGATATAACCCCCGCGAGCATTACCATAAGCGGAATACTTATGATATATGCCATTTTTCACACCCGCTTTCTCGACTTGGCTCCCATTGCCCGGGAAACACTGTTTGAAACCTTACAAGACGGAATTCTGGCACTGGACGAACAAAACAGGATACAGGACGTAAATGAAGCAGCTATAAAATACCTCCGGATGCCGGGCAAAAACATCATTGGCCTATATGCAGCCGAGGCAGGTGCTTTGTCAACGGCTTTGTTAGACGAGTCAATTAAAGAGGAACTTTCGGAACCGGTGGAAATTCAGGACGGATACAGCCTTAAGACATTCAGGATAATAAAACAGCCTATACACGATCAGCCCGGAAGCAGGCTCATTGTAATCCGCGATATTTCCGACAGCGTAATTCGCCAGAAGGAACTCATAAAAGCCAAAGAGAAAGCCGAAGAGAGCGACAGACTCAAATCCGAATTTCTTGCCAACATGAGCCACGAAATCCGGACCCCGATGAGCGGAATTCTTGGATTTACCGAGCTGCTACGCGAGCTTAAACTGCCCGAAGATGAACAGCAGGAATACCTCGCAATCATTGAGAAGAGCGGTACCCGCATGCTCAACATCATAAACGACATCATAAACATCTCCAGACTGGAAACAGGACTCATAAACATCAACCTATCGGAAGTAAATATAAACGAACAGCTGGACATTGTATTTAAATCCCTCAAAGTCCCTGCAAAGGAGAAAGGGATTAAGCTCACACTTAAGAAGGGCCTGTCTGCCGATGAGGCAGTAATCTTTACAGATAAAGAAAAGATTTGCTCAATTCTCACAAACCTTGCGAACAACGCAATCAAGTTTACCCCTTCCGGTTCTATAGAAATTGGCTGCGGACGAAGAGCGGACGGAGTTGAGTTTTGGGTTAAAGATACAGGAATAGGAATTCCAGAGGACCAAAAGGAATTTATATTTGAAAGGTTCCGTCAGGGAGGCGAATACGTTGCCAAAAACTATGAAGGCGCAGGATTGGGGCTGTTTCTGGCAAAATCCTACGTGGAACTTTTAGGAGGTAAAATATGGGCAGAGAGCAAAGAAGGAAAAGGTTCTACATTCTTCTTTACAATCCCCTGCCCTGAATAACAGAATTAACAACTTGAGCTTTAAAAAGTATGAGCGTACCCAAAATTAACGGTACCGGCTCCTGTATAACTCTGACCATTTGCGGCCACTTTCTGAACCGAAATAAACCCGTAGTTTCCGCCACCCTCAACAAAAAGCGAGCTTTTCTGAGACAGTGTATATGAAAATCCTACTAAACAGTTGATTCCCACGTTGAATGTATGTAACTGATCTTTAATATCTGTAGTAGCGTCAAAAGGTAATGGAGTAGGAAGAGGCAGCGGGATGGTTTTTGCTTCATCGGCATATATCAGGCTGGACCCACTTGTATACTGATGTGCATTCAGCATAAAACCGGCAAACGGCCCTACCGCAGCATACACTTTTAAAGGGAACGTTTTGAACAGGTTCCAGCTGAATCTTGCCATAACGGGAACAAGCAGATAATTCATCTTTGCTTCGCTCTTATAGTCGGCATATAAATATTCAACGCCATACATAGCTGCCAGCGGAACCAGGGCTCCCACAGGAACAAATGCCTGAATTTTATCTTTCACTCCTCCCTGTGAGGAGTATTCGGCACCAATGGAAACTGAGAAATGCTTAGTCATGTGGTACTCTCCGTAGCCGCCGTAAGTAGCGCCAAACCTTGATTCGTAACCGGAGCTTAAAGGGTGTTCCGTGTCGCCGCCTGTAAGATTTGGGATGTTTAAACCGCCTTTAACGCCAATTGTGAAGTTTTGCGCAGAAAGAGAAAAAGTAAATCCTAAGAGGGATATTACCATCAAAATAATTACACTTTTTTTCATGTTCTAACTATTTAAGTTATAAGTAATCATAAATTAATCTCCCATAAAAATACGAATAATATTTTTAAGAGAGCACCAGATTGTAACCAAATTTGCTTCAGCTCAATTATATTTTGTTGAAAATATTGTAAAATGGTCATACCTTTAGACCGTTAAACACCCTTTCAAATTCCATTGGATGAGCGAAATCAAACGAATGGTGATATTCTATTTCTCCGGGACGGGGAACGCAAAGCAAATTGCGTTATGGATTGCCGGATTCGCACAAAAAAAACAGATTGATTGCCAGACTTTCAGCATTGAGAAGACAGATATTAATGACGTTAAAGCTTTATGTACCGATGCTTTAATTGCAATTGTTTCTCCAATTCACGGTTTCAATTTTCCTAAAAGAGCATTAGATTTCATTTCACTCTTTCCAAAGGGCAACAACAATGTTGTTCTCATGAACACCAGAGGAGGGCTCAAAATTGGCCGGTTTGTAACCCCAGGGCTCACCGGTGTTGCCTTCTACCTCTCCTCGTATATTTTAATGCGCAAGGGTTATAAGATTGTAGGGCATATTCCATTTGACATGCCGTCGAACTGGATTTCCATCCACCCCGCACTCAACCAGCCCACAGTAAAATATATATACGAAAAGAACTACTCCCGCGTTGAAAAACATTGCAATAAAATATTAGAGGGGAAGCCCGACTTCTTTTCAAACAGAGAGATAATCCAGGACGTATTAATCTCCCCCGTATCGCTTGGATATTACTTTGCCGGCAAGTACTTTTTTGCAAAATCGTTTTACGCATCGGAAGAGTGCGACAATTGCAGCATCTGCATAAAACAGTGCCCCGTTAAGGCAATTAAAATGGTTAATGACCGCCCGTTCTGGACATCCCGGTGCGAAAGCTGTATGAGATGCATGAATTCCTGCCCCAAAAAAGCAATTGAAACGGCCCACGGGCTAATAGCGATAACATCTGTAATGAGCTCTCTCATACTCTCCTGCCTGCTTAGCGATATTCTGGCAATAAATATTCAACCGGGTTTTATAAGATTCTCCTTTTTCTCCTTAATCTTCTTTGCTCTGCTGTGGATATTTTACAAACTTCAGCACCTTATGCTCAGAAATAAACTTATTGGGAAGCTCATTCCCTATGCATCTTTGACGCATTACAATTTTTGGGGCCGGTACAAAAACGCACCCTGGCATTCCAAATAGCAACAATTGGGATGGCCGGTTTTATTTTTATCGTACCTTTAAGCATTAATCTGACGTTTGGAATATGGAAATAATAAACCTCAAGCTTCTTCTCAGCTGTTTCGTTGCATTTGTGGCTTTGGTAAATCCAATTCAGAAAGTATTTGTAATTACATCGCTACAGCAACAGTTCGATATAAAATCCACAAAGATTATTGCGGTTAAGGCCAGCATTACGGCTCTCATTATTCTCCTGTTTTTTTACCTTGTGGGAAATATTGTACTCAATTATGTATTCCGGATTGAACTTTACGCCTTCCAGATAACCTGCGGCGTTGTCCTTTTCTACAATGGACTGTCCGGACTGCAAAAAGGGATGTTCCTTAAACTCGAAAGAAACATGACCATCCGCGATATATCGGCCGTTCCAATTGCAATGCCAATGATAGCCGGGCCGGCGACAATTACTGCTGCCGTTACTTTTTATGCCGATTACGGACATGTTATAACCATTATTTCAATCGTTGCCGCTCTTGCTGTTAACCTGGTATTTATGCTATATGCAAATAAAATAGGAACCGTGCTTTCTAAATACAACCTCATGAATCCGCTCGTGAGGATATTCGGCCTCATTGTGGCAACAATAGGCACTCAAATGGTTTTAAACGGAATTAAAGGGTTTATTTCATGATTACAAGAGTTAAAATATGCTGCATAAGCTCAGTTGAGGAGGCAAGGATGGCAATCGATTTCGGGGCAAGTGCTCTGGGGCTTGTTGCAAAGATGCCAAGCGGGCCGGGAGTCATTTCGGACGAACTCATTCTTACAATTGCCGCAACGGTGCCCCCTCCAATTGCTACATTCATGCTCACCAGCGAAACATCGGCAGAGCAAATTATAGAGCATCATAAAAGAACTCTTACAAACACGATTCAGATTGTAGATGAACTTAAAGAGGGCACCTACGAACAAATCAAAAAGGCATTGCCTGCCATAAAAATTGTACAGGTTCTTCATGTAATTGGCGAAGAGACGATAGACGAAGCAGTGAAAATCTCACACTTCGTTGACGCCATTCTGCTGGACAGCGGAAACCCAAACCTGAGAATAAAAGTACTTGGAGGAACAGGGCGCGTCCACAACTGGGAAATCAGCAGGAAAATTGTCGAACAATCCAAGGTTCCCGTCTTCCTTGCCGGAGGGCTCAACCCTGAAAACGTACGACAAGCCATCGAGCAAGTCCAGCCTTTTGGGGTTGATATCTGCAGCGGCGTACGCACAAACCGTCAACTTGACCCGCAAAAGCTGGAAAAATTCTTTAATTCGCTGAACTGTTTATAAATAATTCATATTTATAATTATTCTCTTAAAAATTAAATTTAACTTTATCACCGCTTTGTCGTTGACATAGTTATGCAACATTCTGTTGAGTAAAGTAGGGGTTGGTAATGTTTCATGCATTCGTCTAAAGGCCCCAAAGCAAAATTAGATTTGAGATTGAGTTTCCGGAGGAGAAATCCTGAAGGATGATAATGTGCAATAAAATTGCTTTAAATTCTGAAATTAAGGGTTTAAAGTGACAAATATGGATATATAACCAAGTTATAGGCAATGGCTTTACAACCAATCGTAAAATAATTAACTTCAAAAAATAATAATAATGAGCAAAATTTATAATTATTCTGCATTTTATGTAAGTGAACCTTTTAGTGAATCGTCTCTTGGAGCTCATGCCTCTAAAGATTTTTGCTACTACAACTTGTTAAAAGCGTGGAAAGTTTTTGATAGTTCTTTTCCATTTAATAATGCGCATGATACAACTTATAATGTACGTGATGATAGTAATTGGGAAACAACACTTAAGCCTAGGCTTCGAGAAAGATTAAGAAACTCAAAAAATATAATCTTATTTTTGAGTCAAAATACTTCTAATTCAAGAGCTTTAAGGGAGGAGATTGAGTATGGAATAAGTCTTAATCTCCCAATAATAGTGATTTATCCTGATCTAAAGTCTACAAAAGATTTAAGAAACAATGATAATTCTAATTTTAGTTCTACGGTAATAAATTTATGGAACAAAATCCCAGCTTTTCGAGATTCTAAATCAAATATTCCTGTACTACATATTCCTATGGATAAAGAAATTATTAAAAGAGCATTAAATAATATGGATTTTAGAATTGATACGGCTACAAAACCTAATGATTATTATTTTAATAGTTAAACCTAATGAAAGTTAAATTTTTCGACAAAAATGTTAGAAATAAATTCTGGCTTTACTTTTCAGTAATTTCTGGAATTTTATCATTCGTCCTACTTTTTAATATTGTACCCGACGATTTCAAAGATTATTTAAGGTATTTTGGCTTTTTGACATTCGGAATAGTGACAATAATCTATATAATCATCTGGTGTAGAGCAAACAACTTAACAAATATTGACATCGATATAGATGGAAGTAATGTAAATATTAAATGTGGTGATATATTTTCTGAACCAGGATTTAAAGTAATTCCATTTAATGAATATTTTGACACCTTAGTAGACGATAAAATTATATCAAACAGCTCACTCAATGGAATTTATATAAAAAAATATTTCAATGAGAATATTAATGAACTTGACAAATTTATAGTAGCCAATTCGGATGAGTTTGATATTCTCAACAATCACACTTCCAGACGACTTGGTGGAAAAATTGTAAAATTCAAATTAAGTACCATTTTCGTTTATGAAGATTTCATTCTGACAGCATTTTCTAGGTTTGACGAAAATAATAAAGCAACTCTTACGATGCCTGAATATATCGAGTTTTTAATTAACTTTTGGGATAGGGTAAATCGTGTTTACGCACAAAAAACTGTTTCAGTTCCAGTTTTCGGTTCTGGAATAACAAGAATTAAAGAGCATAAAAATATTAGTGATGAAGACTTACTAAAAATAATGCTTTGGACGTTTAAATTAAGTGAAATGAAATTTAAATATCCTGCTAAACTGACGATAGTTATTCACAAAGATAAAATTGGTCAAATTAACTTATTCAATATTAACTCTATTGAATTAGGCCTATAATCTTCAACAACCACTGCCTATAACAGCGGTTTTAAGAAATTGGGGTTTTAGGGCTTAATTTAATGTTTGTTTTGCACTTTTGATTTTCAGGGTTTAACCGAAAGTTTTGGGCTTACAAATCCCCAACTTCTTAAATCCGCAAAACGTTAGGCCAAATATAAATAGAATATGGAAAAACAGTATGAGTCTGGTATTCAAACAATAAAATTTGATACTTGGAATGAGTTTATCGAATCTATAAACTCTAATCTCCAATATAGACAATTCGTATGGCGGGGACAAGCTGACTCTTATTGGATTTTAGAACCTACATTAGACCGTTTACTTAGGGAGATCGATAAGATTGGTGACACTAGGTCTATAAACGAACATCTCAATAGATTTAAATACGCGGCAAGGGGTAGAAGAGGTAATAACCCGCCAGGATTAGAAAGCGATAATGATTGGTGGGCTTTAGGCCAGCATAATGGTTTATTAACCCCTTTGTTGGATTGGACTAAATCACCTTTTGTATCCGCTTTTTTTGCATTCGCATCGTCTGTTAAAAGTTCAACTAATCTTAGAGTAATTGTAGGAATCTCACAAACATCATTTGTGTTGAAATCTAATGAAATTAAAAAAGCCCATACAAGTAGTTCTCGCCCACCAATAATTGAATTTATTGAGCCTTTATCTGATGAAAATGCGAGGTTAGTAAATCAGGGCGGATTGTTTACTCGAAGTCCTGCCGGAGTAGATATTGAATCTTGGGTAAAGAAAAATTTTCAAAAGAATGATGGAAAAATAAGAATGTGGAAAATGCTAATTCCTGAAAAAGAAAGAGAAATTATTTTAAAATCACTTAATCGGATGAATATTAATTACTCATCATTATTTCCAGACTTATTTGGTGCTTCTAAATTCGTTAATATGGACTTAGAAATAAAGAGTTATTAATAGTGATAAATGGAGTTTTGAAATCAATGAAGAAAAACTTATTTGAAAATATCGCTTGACTGGTGTCGAAAATAATCAGTAATAATATAATCGTTTATGTTTAAGGAAGAAATAAATAAACTGACAACAAAAATTGAACTTATCGAGAATAAGTTTGAAGAATTAAACTTCGAAAATTTAAATAACGAAGAGATTGAAAATCTTGAATCTGAGGTATATGAATTAGAATCTGAAATTGACAATAATTTAGATATTGCGCAAGGATTTCAGTTTTCTCAACTTCAAAAACTAAAGAAAAGAATTCTACACATTAAAAAAGAAAATGATTTTTTTGACGCAGAGAGTGAATTAGATACTATGTTTCCTAATCGATATGACGATGATTTTGATGAAGATTCAATGTCTTACGATAGTGTGTTCGGAGATGATTAAAATATGTTCTATAGCTAAAAGCCGTTCATTCGCAATGTCAGGGCTTATATAGTATTCAATATTTCTTCTCGAATCAAAGTTAGTACCATTTCGAAACCCATTATAGTTCATTGTAGCGAAATGTCACCACTCATTAAAAAACAAATTAATATGATAATTAACTTAGTAACACAAATTGATAACAAAGAAATCGTACTGCCTGCAATCCAAAGGAATTTTGTTTGGGATGAAGAACGAATAACGAAGATGTTTGATTCAATAATGCGTGGATATCCTTTAGGAATAATATTGCTATGGGAAACTTACGTTGACATAAAATATCGAGATTTTGAAGAAAATTATCAAAATGAAGCAAAATATTTATTCAAAGACAATACAAGTGGCAAAAGAATAAAATTAGTTTTAGATGGGCAACAAAGACTTCAATCTTTGTTTATTGCGTTAACTGGTAGCCTTGATGGGAAGGAATTGTTTTTTGATATCCTAAGTGGAGCAAAGGGTGATGATTTCAGAGAAGTATTTTACATTTTTCGTTTTCTAAAAAATAAAGATGTTGAAAGTATTAATAGCAAAACTAAAGATGGAAAAGCAATTTATGATGAAAGAAACGATACCAGTGAAGAAGATAAGTACCCTTTGTTTATTTCTGTTAAGGAAATCCTTAATTCAAGCCCTGAAGGAAGATTAAATTTAAAAAATAGTCTTAAAAAAGAATATAATCTTTCAGATTATGAGACTATTCGCCTTGAATTAAATTTAAATAAGATTATTCATTCCCTAACAAATGATCCAAATGTTTTAAAAATTTCGACAATTGATGAAAACAAACCTAAAGATAGTCAAGATAGGAAATCAGAATCTGATATCTTAGAGGCATTTGTCAGAATTAATAGACAAGGGATTACATTAAGTCGTTCTGATTTAATATTTAGTATGCTTAAATTAAATTGGAAAGAATCAGCAGATGAATTGCCCGATTTTATTAAAGAAATTAATGATGGCAATAATTTAGGCATTGATGTAGATTTTATTATTCGGTCATTGTTTGCCGTATCTGACTTAGGTTCAAAGTTCGATGTCGATTTACTCAGAAAATATTCTAACGTTGAAAAAGTTAAAGATAATTATGAAAGAACATGTAATGCGATAAGGTCTTTAGTAGATTTTATGCAAGATGAATGTGGCATATTAAATAGCAGTATACTTGGTGGTTATCTAAATTTAATTCCTATCGTCTATTATCTTGCAAACACGCCTAATAATCTAGTCCCTAATAGTGAAATCAATAAATTAAAAAAGGGACTATTTATCTTTGGCTATACGAGACCATTTAGTAGATATGCAGACAGCCGAATTGGGAAATTTATTCGTGAAGAATTAAAACCTCTAGCAGATAAGAAAGATGACTCTTTCCCATTGAAGAATTCAATATGGTGGGTAAATTACTGGGAAAGTTATATGAATTTTGACACTTTATTATTACAAAAAAATAGGTATTTAACATTACATCTTCTTCAAGGGAAATCTGGCACAAAAGTTAAATATGAAAGAAATTCCCCTGAGATTGACCATATTTTCCCTCAATCAACACTAAGGGAAAAAGGATATGATTGGGGCATAATTAATTCTTTTGGTAACTTTTGGATCTTAGCTAAAACAAAAAACCAAAACAAATCAAACAAACATCCTAAAGAATATTTTACTGACGTTGAAGATATAATATTAGAGAAAGCTCTCATTGACCGTGAAATGTTCGATTACAGGCAGTTTACTACATTTGTGAAAGAAAGAGAAATAAAAATATATGAAAAGATTAAAAAGGACGTTGGAATTAAAGACGATGAATTGAGTTATTCAATACTTTGGAAAAACGAAAAATAAACGTGTGGTAAAGGGCGATTGTTATCGATAAAAGGGCCTCGCTTCGACATGCAAATTTGGATGAATTTATTTTGCACTTTTCTTTAACTCTAAAAAATGAAAATGGTAACCCATTACAAATAAGGATTAAAACTACCCCTAACAAAAATAAAGAGCAAAGTGCATAACAATGTATAAAAGTTAATCGCCATTTATAAAAAGACATCGTATAAATAATGAGAGAAAGACTTTGGTATGAATTAGGACAGGTTAAACACAATCATTTATATTGTGTGTGTTTGCTTGCAAGACAAAGAAGACTTCTCAACTATTTTAATATGATAATTCTTGCCTTTTCTTCAGCAGGAATTATGGGATGGGCATTTTGGAAAGAAATCCCATTGGTTGCTTGTATTATTGTTGCGACAATATCGTTAATAAAACTTTTAAGTCCTCATATTGTTCCTTCTGACAAACAAATTGATAAGCTAGACTATGTAACGGATTTCTATTTTGACTACTTTAATAAACTTGAACAAATTTGGCTTGATTATTATAATAACAGGATAACAGACGAAGAAACTCAAACTTTATTTTACACTCTAAAAGGCACAGAAAGAGAAATTAGTAAGACTGTAAATGAAATTATCAAATCAACAAATAAGAGAATTTACAAAATCGCAGACACCGAAACAAGAAATTATTTACAACGCACTTTTAAATAATATAATATGTCAGACAAATTAAACCTGCCGCAATCGACACCCCCACCAAAACCTGATGTGCCAAACACAGGACTAGGAGAAGTAAAAGGCAACAATCTGCCAATTTTTCAAAATCCACCGCCGCCACCGGAGAAAAAAGGCTAAGGTGATTTTTGGAGGTAGACAAGGATGCTCATTTACAAGTTTTGGTAAGCCATCAATTTTCATATCGAGCCAAAGTTTTGTTTATAATATTCCCAAGACCCATATTATTTCAATTTTTATAGTTGTAATTAAAAGTTACCCTTCGTATAATTGAATGAATAATTGAGAAAGCAATCATTTTAAAGAAAGAATATTATGAAAACAAAAAATAAGGACAAAGACATCTCCACCCGGTAAGAAATCAAAGATCGAGTTTATGGAAAAGAGGGAACCGGTCGCAAATTGCTACCACATAAAGCACTGGAAGAAAAACTAAAACTCGAATCATCTTTAGTCAGTCAAGAATCGCTAAATGTTCTTAAAGAATTTGAAACAATTTAATCACCCTCTCATGAAAATCCTCTTCGACAAAGAATCTAATTCAATAACAATCAACGGCGATAATAAACGAAACAATATTGTCGCCGGATTAATGCTGATTCTTTACTTCCTTTTCTCCGGGTGGAATAGATTATCCCACCATTCAGAAGGGATTGATTACCTGTTTTGGATTTGGATAATAACATGCATATTTTTATTATACAGGTTTATATTTGTTGTTTTCAAAACCACAGGTCAAAAACAAATTAAAGTATCGGAGATTGAATATATCAAATTCACAAAATTCTTCAAGTGGCGGTCGTATTATATCTCTTTGAGAAATGGAAAGAGAAGAGAGGTAAGTGAGAAACTCGAGCCAAATGAATATGCAACAATGGTTGAGCGTTGTCATAGCTTTGGCATTGATATCAGACCCTATCATTATCTTTAAAACAATTTAAACCTCCCTCCTATGAAAATCAACTTCGACAAAGAATCTAATACGATAACAATCAAAGACGATTATAAACGAAACAACATTATCTCTGTAATACCTCTGATTATTTGCATGTTTGTCACAGGGTGGAATATATTTCGCCACCGTTCAGAAGAATTCAATTTTGAACATTGGTTTTGGATAATATCTGCCCTAATAATAGGCCTAAGTGCAATACAATGGTTGGTTGTTTTTTTCAAAACCACATATCGGAGTCAATTTAAAGTGTCGGAGATTGAATTTATCAAATTCCGAAGATTCCGCAAGTGGACAACATTTTATATTTCTATGAGAAATGGAAAGAGAAGGGAGGTAATGCTGAGACTTGACCAGAATGACTATGAAATAATGGTTGAGCGTTGTAATAACTTTGGCATTGAAATGAAATGAAACAACACAACAAAAATCGTTAAAACATAATGAACACAAAAAACATTCCATACCAGACGATAGACTGGACATCGGTTCCAAGAACAGAGCATAAGGGCGAAACCGGAGTTGCATATTGGCAAACAATGCAGTTTGAGGGGCTGCGGATACGGTTGGTTGAATATTCAAAAGGCTATGTGGCCGACCACTGGTGCAAGAAAGGGCACATTGTCCATTGCCTCGAAGGCGAGTTTGTGAGCGAAATGGAAGGCGGCGAAAAATCTGTACTCACAAAGGGAATGACCTATGTTGTTACAGACGAACTGAGCTCCCACCGCTCGGTTACAAAAGATGGTGTAAAGCTGATGATTATTGACGGGGATTTTCTGAAATTGAATCTGGCAGAATAAATCATAAACAATAGATATTGAGCTTATTAGAAAATAATTACCAATCATTTTTAGTTAAAAATATTTTTCAACAAGCTACTAATCAGAGCATTATGAATTATTCTGCCAGATCCACGGGCTCTTCTGCCAGATGCGCGGCGGATTCTTCTGCAAGGTGCGCTGCCTCCGACAGGGAAAAACTGCTAATCGATTTAAAAAGATACATTCCGTTTGACAGCCACGAAAAAGAGATGGTTGGGAAGGTTATTTTTTTAATCGAAAACACTCCGGATTGTTTCCACAACAACTCTTTTCCGGCACACATGACTGCGAGCGCATGGATAATCGACAATGGTTTAACTCATCTGCTTTTTACCCACCACAGGAAGTTGAACAAATGGCTGCAGCTTGGCGGCCATGCCGATGGCGAGGAAAATCTGGTCAATGCAGCAACCCGCGAAGCGATGGAAGAGTCGGGACTGAAATCTGTACGGCTGGCCGCCCCCGGTATATTTGATGTGGACATTCACGAAATCCCGGCAAGAAAAGACATTCCTGCTCACTATCATTACGATGTGCGGTATCTGTTTAAGGCAGACAAAGACGAACCACTCATAGTCAGCGATGAATCCCACGACCTGAAATGGCTGGACATTAACGAGGTCGCTCAATACAATAGCGACGAATCCATCCTTCGGATGCTAAAAAAATCCAAATTCAAATAGTTTAGGTTTAACAATTGAATATTATAACAATGGGGAATAAAGAAATTTTAGCCAAACTCCGCCGGGATTTAACCGCGAATTCCGACGAGAAAGCAAAGGAAAGCGGAAAACGGTTTTTCAAGGAAGAGGTAAAGATGTACGGTATGAAATCGGCCGTTGTGGGGGAAATTATAAAGGAAAATTTCAAGGCGGTTAAAGATTTGCCCAAGGCAACAATATGGGAGTTGTGCGAAGAGCTGTGGAAGAGCGGCTATATGGAAGAGTCGTTTGTTGCCTGCAACTGGTCATACCTTATCCATAAACAATACACTCCGGACGACTTTTTGGTATTTGAAAGATGGGTGGGCAGCTATGTAAACAACTGGGCTTCCTGCGACACTCTTTGCAACCACACAATGGGAACTTTTCTGGTTATGTATCCGGAATTTATGCCAGAGTTAAAGAGGTGGGCAAAATCGCCAAACCGCTGGATGAAAAGGGCTTCGGCCGTGTCGCTCATTGTTCCTGCAAGGCACGGGAAGTTTCTTGAAGAGATAAAAGAACTTGCCGATATTATGCTGCTCGACGGCGACGATATGGTCCAGAAAGGGTACGGATGGATGCTCAAAAGCGCAAGTAATGCACATGAGCAGGAGGTATTCGAATATGTAATGAAGAACAAAGCAACAATGCCCCGGACGGCACTAAGGTATGCAATAGAGAAGATGCCGCAGCCACTCAAAGCATTGGCTATGAAAAAATAAAGACATTTAGAAAGAGCGGGGAATCAACCCCGCTTTTTTTTCCTACATTTGGACAATATATATTGAAACATGATCTACAGCATTATTACAGGAACAGGAAGTTATATCCCAACCAGAAGGATTAAGAATGAGGATTTTCTGAGCCATGAGTTTTATGAAAATTACGACAAAAAGCTTGAAAAATCCAATCAGGAGGTAATCGATAAATTCATCGAAATTACCACTATAGCAGAAAGAAGACACGTAACAGACGACCTTGTAACTTCCGATATTGCCTTTTTTGCTGCCGAAGAAGCTATCAAAAACGCAAACATAGACAAGGAAGAGCTTGACTATATTATATTTGCGCACAATTTTGGCGACGTACAATTTGACAACAGGCGTACAGATATCGTTCCCACTTTAGCTGCAAGGGTAAAGCACAAACTTGAAATATTAAGTCCAAATGCAGTTGCCTATGATTTGCCTTTTGGCTGCCCCGGCTGGTTGCAGGCAGTTATTCAGGCAGATTACTATATAAAATCCGGAGATGCCAAAAAGATACTCGTAATTGGTGCCGATGTTCTTTCGAGAATTTCCGACCCGCACGACAGAGACAGCATGCTCTATGCCGACGGTGCCGGTGCAATAATCCTTGAAGGCAAAGAGAGCGACACTCCTATTGGGATACTGGCCCACACTACCCGTTCGGATACATTTGCATATTCGCAAATGCTTCACATGGGCAAATCCTTTAAACAGGACGAAGTAACAGGGGAAAACCTGTATCTGAAAATGAACGGAAAGCGGTTGTACCAGTATGCACTTGATACCGTGCCACAGGCCATAAAGGCTTGTCTGGACAAGAGCAAGACACATATCGAAGATATCAGCAAAGTACTCATCCACCAGGCAAACGGGAAAATGGACGATGCAATATTAAAGAGGCTTTATGCTCTTTATAATATTACAGAAATGCCTCACAATGTTATGCCAATGTCTATTTCATGGCTTGGCAACTCATCTGTGGCCACCCTTCCCACTCTGCTGGACCTCATTTTAAAAGACAATTTAAAAACACACACAATCAATCCCGGAGATATTCTTGTTTTCGCATCTGTGGGAGCGGGAATGAATATAAATGCCGTGACTTACAAAGTTTAAAGCTCTATGCTTAAGTTAATTCTGATTATTGGAACAGGCAGTTTTATTGGAGGTGTCTCTCGTTTTCTGGCTTCCCGGTATATCCAGAATACGGTAATTTCCGGCTTCCCATACGGGACCCTCTTTGTAAATGTTCTTGGCTGTCTTCTCATTGGCATATTTTACGGAATGTCCGAAAGGGGAAACTTTATGAGCGCAGAGATGAGGCTCTTCCTTACTGTAGGTTTTTGCGGAGGGTTCACCACCTTCTCCACCTTTGCAAGCGAGAACCTGTCTTTGCTCAAGGACGGCAACTTTTTTTACTTTGCTCTTTACACGGCTTTAAGTGTTTTCCTGGGGCTCATGGCAACATACTTTGGAAATTTAGTCACTAAAATATTTTAGTAATGGAAACAAATGGCGAAGCCCGGGTGTTGAGGATATTTATCAGCAATACCGACAAGTTCAAACATACTCCCCTGTATGAGATGGTCGTTTTCGCTGCAAAAAGGTACGGTCTCGCAGGAGCAACTGTACTTAAGGGAATAATGGGTTTCGGATCGAGCAGCGCAGTGCGGAGTCTTAAGTTTTGGGAGATTACAGAAAAACTCCCCGTTGTGGTAGAAATTGTGGACGATGCCTACAAAATTGAAGAGTTTACAAAAATCATTCTGCCCTGGTTCGAGAATCTCCGTTACGGATGCATGATAACTGTAGAAAAGGCAGATATTGTCCTGTACAAGAAGGGCAAAAAGGAAGAATAAACAAGAAACCAGAATTAAATATGAAAACAAAATTTAGAATTTTGCAGGCCGCTGCCCTTATTCTGGCGCTTGCTTCCTGCAATCAAAAAAATGCAACTATTTTGAAACAGAGCGACTATCCCCAACCTCCGGTGGCAGAAAAAATTCCGGTGACATTTAACGAGTTTGGTAACGAACGCGTAGACAATTACTACTGGTTAAAAGACAAAACCAACCCTAAGGTAATAGAGTATCTTAATGCAGAAAATGCATACACCGATACTGTTATGAGCAATTCAAAGGCTCTTCAGGAAAAGATATACAACGAAATAATTGGCCGCATAAAGGATGTCGACGAAAGCTACCCTACTCTCATGAAGGGCTACAACTACTACAGCCGCACAGAGGCAGGAAAACAATACAGGGTTTATCTCCGCAAACAGGCCGCACCTGAAGCTAAGGAGCAGCTTATGTTTGACGTGAATAAAATGGCCGAAGGTAAAAAAGCAATGCGCTTTGGCGGATATGTAGTGAGCATGGACAATAAACTTGCTGCTTACTCCTATAACGAAACAGGTTCCTTTGCCGATTATATTCTAAAGGTACGCAATCTGGAAACCGGCGAGGACATGGCCGAAAATATCCCTGGCATTGCATCCTATGAGTGGGCAAACGACAATAAAACCATTTTTTACATTACAGTAGACAAGGCTCTCCGCCCAAACAAGGTGTTCCGCCACACACTCGGTTCAACAAAACCGGACGAGCTGGTGTATGAAGAAAAGGATGCAAAATTCAACCTCAGCCTCGAAAAGACAAAAACCGACCAGCTTATTTTTATTGAAAGCGGAAGCACAACCACATCGGAATATCAGTATATCCCTGCCGACAAACCTAATGAAAAACCAAAAGTATTTCTTCCAAGGGTTCAGGGAGTCGAGTATGCGGTTTATCAGCACAGCGACAAATTCTTTATGCGCTATAAAGACAAAGAAAACCTCAACGGCAAAATTTATGAGTTGCCTCTCGCAGGATATCAGGACAAAGCCACATGGAAAGAGTTCGTGGCCCA
>Ga0209016_1001360_pt1 | contig 20040 bp, 16 predicted proteins | sample EPASupsiteSAE305_FD_187265 | JGI IMG/M metagenome (GOLD analysis project Ga0209016, IMG submission 187265) | Bioremediated contaminated groundwater microbial communities from EPA Superfund site, New Mexico - SAE3-05 (SPAdes) (version 2) | ecosystem: Environmental > Aquatic > Deep subsurface >...
GAACTTAAAAAGGTTATTTACCTGCATTTAGGTGTGAGTTACGATGAAGAGAATGACAAGCTCCTCTACAATCGAAAGTTAGAGCTTGGCAGTGGTAGCTCGCTCTATGGTTTAGAGTTTGCAAAGTCCTTGCACATGGATAAAGAGTTCATTAAAACCGCTTATGACATTAGGCGAAGTCTTGCAGGTGAACTAGGCGAAGTGGAACTCCTCAAACAGAAAAAACGCAGTAAGTACAACAAAAACCTTTACCTTTCCAAATGTGCTCTTTGTGATGAGTACGTGGAAGAGGTACATCACATCAAAGCGCAAGAGAATGCTGATGCGAATGGAAACATCCAGCACTTTCATCAAAACCACCGCTACAACCTCATACCGCTTTGTGCAAAACACCACAAAATGGTGCATGAAGGTAAGATTACGATTAATGGTTTTGTGATGAGCAGCGAAGGATTAAAACTCCACTATGAGGAGAAGTAAAGAGCACATAAATGCACCCTTTACCCACAATATTTATGCGGTTTTAAACTGAGAAAGTGTCGAGCTGAGTCCCTCAGAGAGTTTAAAGAGGTGATTTGCAGCTGATGCAATCTCTTCAACACTTCTCGCATTAGAACTTGTAAAACCATTGATAGATTCTATTCTACCCAGTACTGTGGTATCTAACTGCTCTTGATTATCTTGGGCATCCTTTGCCACATCTTCGATGGCTACCACACTTTGATTGAGAAGATTTACTGCCATATGGGTATGGTCAGCCACAGTATTGGAAAGCTCACAAACACCTAAAATACGGCTTGCATTTTCATTCATTTGACCACTAATATCGGTGATAGATTGAACGATAACATTAATCGTAGCATTCGTTTCGACCAAGCTTTTTTGTGTTCGCTCTGCAAGTTTTCTCACCTCATCGGCTACAACCGCAAAACCACGTCCATGCTCTCCAGCCCTTGCTGCTTCAATGGCGGCATTGAGTGCTAACAAATTGGTTTGATCCGCTATATCACCAATCACATTTAAGACTTCTCTTACTTGTCCTGCTTCGTTGGCAAGATGCATTAATTGTGAATTGATTTGTGCTTCATTTGAGGCAGTTTGATTGAGGTGTTCTAGCGTTGTTGTTAGTGTCTCTTGTGCTAAGCCAAGCCCTTGTTGTGCTTCTAAGGTTACATGACGCACATCGGTTGTTTTTTGTACAGATTCCTTAATATGCCCCAAAACGCTTTTCGTCTCTTGAGTGGTTTGAAAAACCACTTTAGACTCATTTTCAGCACGCTTCCCAATTTGCAAGCTGCTTTGAGAAAGTTCTTCTGCCACAGAAGCATTTTCTAAAGCATTATCTTTTGCTTCATTAATTGCTAAAGATAGATCACGCAAGAGAAGATTGACCGCTTCCATCGCTTCATTGATTTCATCGTGGCTCTCTGTTTCAATACGGCTATTCAACGCTTTTGTTTGGCGCATAGTGATACAACCTTCCTTCGCTTTTTTAACCGAGTTTCGAATAGAACGCATGACTATAAATGCAAGTGCGAGTACCAAAAGCGCTACAACAACTAAAACAAATTGGGAAATACGTTCATTGGAGACAATCTTTCCTAAATTGCCCTCTTTAAAACGTTCTTCCAATGCTTTTACTTGTTCAAAAATCACTTCATACGAAGTAGCACTTTGCGCTATCAGTGTATTGAGTTGTGCATAAGCTTCAGGATGTTCTATTTGAAAATTAGTAGCATGGACAGCGTGTTTGTATTGCCCAATAATATCGATTCGTGGTTGATTTAAGTTATGCCATTGTTCAATTTTTTGCTCTAGCTCTGTAATTTTGACTCTGTTTTCAGGTTTATCTACAATTTTTTTCAACGTTTCCATATGCGCTAAAAGTCGCTTATAGGCACTTTGATACTGCTCAACAGATTCTGGTTTTGCAAGAAGATGGTACCCACGTACTTCCATACCACACACCGCTAACTCATACTGGATCTGCCCCGTTAACCAAATTTTTCTTGCTGCATCTTGTGCTTCATTACTTGTTTTTGTTATCAAATATCCCAAAAGAATAAAACTTACACCCACAATCGTTAAAAGCAAAATCAATTTGCTCTTAATTGTTCTAAACGCCATTTAAGATCCTTGCCTTATTAAAAAATACGTGAAATTATACTCCGACAAAGTAATGAAATGTTAATGAGAACAAAAAATGGGGATAAATCTGTATAAAAATCTATCAAAAAAGCTGTAAAGAATACTACATCTTTACAGCTAAATATGACTAAGAGAGGAGTAGATCATGCGATAAGGATTGGGCAACCTCTTTTGAACACAACTGCTCAACTAAAGAGAGTGCAAAGAGCATCGCTGTGCTTGGACCTTGCGAAGTTGTGACGTTACCATCTCGAATGACTTTATCGTTGGCGTTATACCCTTCTTGAGCAATTTTTGCTTGAAATCCAGGATAACATGTGTAGCTTTTTTTAAGGACACCTGCTGTTTTTAGAGCATAAGGAGCAGCACAAATAGCAGCTATCATTTTGCCTTTGGCATCAAATTCTTTTAGCAATGTTTGCGTTGTAGGATCAGCTGCAAGATTGGTCGCACCAGGAAGTCCTCCTGGAAGGGCTATCATATCAAAGTTGTTTACATTTATCTCTTTTAAAAGTGTATCGGCAACAACCACAATACCGTGTGCGCCTTTAACGTGCAATGATTCTAATGCTGCCATGGTTACATCCACATTAGCACGTCTTAAGATATCTACAATCGTTAATGCCTCAATCTCTTCAAAACCTTGTGCTAGAGGAACGATAACTTTTTTCATAGTAAACTCCTTGTATTAAACTTTAAAGTAATGCAATTGGTCATTGAGCTTTTGCGTAACGCTGTGTAGATGCTCCGCAGCCGAAGCAATCTCTTCAATATCCCTTGCATTGCTTGAGGTAATGTGATTGATCTCATTGATCTCATCAACAATATTTTTGATCTCACTGCCTGTCTCTTCTGAGGTATGCGTTGCCAAAGCAACCACATCAATAGCATTTTTCATAAGAGTAACAGATGTTTCTATTTTATGCGATACCACTGTTGATTGTTCAACAAGTCCATCAAACAGCTTTGTATTTTTTTCCATCTGATCAGCAGAATTAACAATCGCCTGAACGATCACACCTACTGTTGCGTGAATTTCTATCAAACTTTTTTGAGTGCGTTCAGCCAATTTCCTGACCTCATCAGCCACAACCGCAAATCCACGCCCATGCTCTCCTGCACGTGCTGCTTCAATGGCGGCATTAAGTGCCAATAAGTTCGTTTGATCTGCTATATCGCTAATCACACTCAATATATCTTTCACCTTTTCTGCATCTTGCGAGAGCGTAATCATTTTGTGCTGTAGTTCATTTTCAACACTACTGGTTTGCTCAATCTTTTCAATCAAAACACCAAAAATCTCATTGGCTTGTGTTAGGGCTTCATTGGTTTGTGCGATTTCTGTTTGAGCTTTTTTTGAATTATCAACAGAATCATCAATCTTATCGCGTGCTTGATTTCCTGTTTGAGTTGTACGCGCTACAATGTGGCTCTCTTCTTCTGCACGCTTGCCAATGTTATTGGATGTTGTGGAGAGTTCATGTGAGACAGCAGCATTTTCATCACTTGCATGAATGGCGCCTACAACAATCTGTCGTAGTCTCTCCATAAAGGCATTGAGTGCATCAGCGATCTCTTTAAGTTCGTCATTATAAGGAGTACTGTAACGAAGCGTCAAATCCCGTTCGTTTGAAACAATCGCTTTTGTTAATGCACGTAAGGGAACAAGAACACTGCGAATAATGAGGAAAATCAAAGAGACAACTATGCCAACAACCATACCACCTACGATAACATACACTACGGTTGTTCGCTGAAGGGTTGAGGCTATCTCTTGATCGATCGTTTTAACAGAGGATTCCACTAAAGATTCTGTTTGATGCACCGTATCACGTAATTTTCCATTAAGCCCACTCTTTTCATCCAAGCCTAGTACTTCATATGCCTTGACAAATTCGACAAAGCTCTGTCGATATGCCTCTAATAGCTTTACTGAAAAGGTGAGTTCCTCATGGCTTTGCACATACTCAAGCGTTTTTTTATACGTCGCGCTGTGTTCTTCACTGTACTTGGGTGCAAAACGGAGCATAAAGTCCTTTTCATGGCGACGAAGCGTCAACATAAGCGTTTGCATCTTATAATCTTTGAGTTCTTTAAATCCACTTTCCGCTTCATGAATGGCTTTACGCATTGCTCCTTCTAAGCCCTCTTCTGGGCTTAGTCCTAACTTCTTTTTTTGGGCAACCACTTCATTGAAAACGGTCGTATACGTGGTAATGACTTCTTGTAAGCGAATTATCTCTGTTGATTTAATACCAAGGGTATCGGCTGTTTTAGCGATAGTTCCAAGTTTTGTAGAGAGTTTTGAAGCAGACTCGAGAAGCGCTTTTTCATACTTTAGATCATTACGCATTAAAAAATCTTTTTCATGCTTGCGCAAGTTCAAGATATCTTCTTTTAATGTCGTAATATCCACCCTAAGATGAAGCAGTTCTTTCTCTTTATCATTGAAAAATTTTGCAGTGCTATGAATAGCTGTCAATCCTAGAATCACGACACATGCCAAGATAATATTGCGAGCTTTAATGGAGAGATTCGTAAACATGATGACAACCTCCTAAACACTTGGCTTATAAGGTTATATTATAGCATTAAAGAAGGAAAGAAGAAGAGGAAGAGGACATAGCGTAAAAAAATTACGCTATGTTTTAGATGTAGTCTAAACTTATTTTACTTTTTCTAAGTATTCGCCACGAACAGTGTCAACCTTAATCACATCGCCTTCAACAACGTGGAAAGGTACTTGTACAACTGCACCACTCTCAAGTGTTGCTGGTTTTTTACCACCTTGTGTATCACCTTTGAAGTTAGGTGGTGTCTCTACGATTTTAAGCTCAACAAATTGTGGTGCTTCAACGCTGATAGGTTTACCGTTGTGGTAAAGCATATCAACATTCATACCATCAATAATCCAATCTGCAGCTTCACCCACTTGATCGTGTGTTAAAGCGATTTGCTCATATGTTGCGCTGTCCATAAATTGTAAAAATTCACCATCATCATACAAAAATTGCATGATTTTGTCTTCAAGATTTGGAGTCTCACATTTATCACCCGCGTGGAATGTTTTTTCAATAACTTTTCCATCCATAAATGATTTGATTTTGCAGCGTACAAATGCAGCACCTTTACCAGGCTTAACATGTTGATACTCTACGATTTTATAAGGGGTACCGTTAATTTCGATTTTTAACCCTTTTTTTAAGTCGCCCATAGAAATAGAGGCCATAAATTCTCCTAAATTTTAGTTTCCGCCATTATAGCGAAAAAAATCACGACAACAAAATGGAGTATTTTTATACAATATTTTGTATATTTTAATCAAAATAAAGAATTATTTTAACAATAAATAAGATATAATATCTGTTATAAAGTTTAAAATATAATTTAATTAGTATATTTAATACATTTTAATCTATATTTAATACATTTTTTTGTACAATCATACGATGAAAACAAGCGATATCATCAATCTTTTACATAATGCTATTGAAGCTGAGAATATGGGCAAAAAAATTTCTCAAAAGAAGATGGCAGAAAACTGTGGTATTTCAATGCGTACCTATCAAGAGTGGAGACTTGGTAGCAGTGCACCTATGGGAATTCCTGTTGTTTTCAATATGCTTGGGATGTTAAGAGAAAGAGATATTGTAAGACTGGTACGCAAAATAAATGACGGGCAAAAAGGAACGGTATGACAAATCTATCCGTGAGTGAAAAGTTGGCGTTAGAAGAAGTGTTCGAGTGTTTAAAAGATGAAAATTGCCGTAAGATTAGTGCTGTTAATAAACGTTTATTTGTGTATCGTATGATGCGCTTATTGGTTTCGACGCGTCGAAAACTTTTACATGTAAAACGATAAGATCTCCTATCTTTTACATGTAAATGTCTTAAATTGCTTTTGTATTATCCATTAGAACAGGTACAACCACTAAAGAGACGATAACCGCAGCAATTGTTCCAAAGATAAGTGCAACTCCCAATCCCCCAAAAATAGGATCTGTCGCAAGAAGTGTACTCGCTAAAACAATCGCGGCAGCTGTTAAAAAGATCGGCTTTGCACGTGTTGCACTTGCCCTTGCGATGGCTTCTTTTTTTTCTACTCCTTGAGCAATCAGCGTTTGAGCAAAATCAATCAACAAAAGTGCATTACGTGAACTAATCCCCATCAAGGAAATAAACCCGATCAGAGATGTTGCTGTAAGAAAGAATGTTGTTGAAGAAAAGAGGTCCATAAACCAATGTCCCACAATAACACCAATGATAGAGAGAAAACTACCCAGCAATACGATAACCGAAAGAGCAAAGCTTTTGTAATAAACAACCATTAACAAAAAGATCAGCACAAGCGCTGCAATAAATGCACCGCCTAAGTCTCTGAAGGTATCCATAGTTACTTTCATCTCGCCATCCCAAACCAGTTCATACACTTCGCCACTCTTTTTATCTTTAAACGTTATATCAAACAGATGACTATTGCTTACTTCAAAATCTGATTGAAACGCCTCTTTTATTTTCAAACGTGCCTCCAAGAGTGGATAGACTTGTGAAACCAAATCTGCTTCTGCTACGATGCTGACCATCTTTTGAAGATTTTTTGACATGATGGTAGGGCTAGACGCTACTTTTTCAACACGGACCACTTCTGAGAGAGGAACCATCATACCCACAGCATTTATCAGTTTGAGCGCGCTTAGCTTAGCACTTAGTTCCTCTTTTGAAGCATAAGGAAGAGACTTTGAGTGTTCGCTAAGGACAACGTATAAAGGTATTTGATACGGTGAGTTTTCACTATTTTTATGCGCAACATGCATTCCTTCAAATGCAAGATAGAGTAATTCATTAACTTTTTGAATACTCAGTTGTGAACGGCTTACTTTTTCTTTATCCAGCACCAACGAGTACTTCTCATAAATCTCATCACTCATGATATCAATATCAACTAAATCTTTTGTCTGCATTAATATCTGCTTGATGCGCCCTGCAAGAGTACCTAGACGCTCTGAATTTTCGCCATAAAGCTCAATGACAAGTGCTGCCATCGTTGGTGGACCTGCTGGCTGCTCAACCATTTTGATGGAGGTTTGAGGAATGAGTCCTTCACAGTTTTTCTGAATGATAGGACGTAAACGGTGTACCATCGCATAGGAGCGTTCATCTCGTTGATGAATACCACTCAGATTGACAACTATTTCACTGACATGTTCACCGCTTTTCAGCCCTGAGCCTTTTACCAGGCCTGCATAATCGAGAGGTGAGCCCATACCATTAAAAACTTCAATATTTTGTATCTCTTTCTCTTTTTGCAAAATAGATACAACACACTGGTTGATAGTATTTGTCTCTTGATAAGAGCGTCCATTAGGAAGATCAACATAAATGGAAAAGGTATTGGTACTTTTTCCAGGAAGCATCTTTGCTAAGACGATTTTGCTAGGGAACATCAAGATGGCCAAAACAAACGCCACCAATGTTAAAAGAAGCACTAGTTTTTTCTTACGTTCTTCCACTAAGAGAGAATAGATAAAGTGCTCAAATTTTTCCATGATTCTCTCCTTTTTTATGGTTTGGCTTTTTCAGAAATTTACGTGCTAAAAATGGCGTAAAGATATAAGCGATTAACAGTGAAGAGAGCATTGCCACTGGAACATTAAGAGGAATGGGCTTCATAAACTCTCCCATCATCTGCCCTACGAATGCCATTGGAACCATCGTTAAGATAATCGCAATGGTTGCGAGATTGGTTGGTGCACCAATTTCATCGGTTGCTTCGATAAGGAGTTCATCCATCTCTTTATCCTGAGAATCTTTACTATGCAAATGACGGTGAATATTTTCAATGACAACAATTACATCATCGACCAACAGTCCCAAACTCAGTAAAAAGGCAAAAAGCGTGATACGATTAATCGTCTGTCCGCTCATATACGCAATAAAAATGGTAATGGCTAAAATGGCAGGAACGGTAAGTGTTACAATAAGTCCTTCTCGCCAACCTAAGATAAAAATGAGCAACAATGCAATAATCACGATGGAAATGAACAAGTGAAAGACCAGTTCATTGACTGCTTCATTTGCACGTTCTCCATAGTTTCGAGTCACAATGTAGCCTATGCCCTCTTTGTCTAACTCATTTTTTGATGCTTCAAGGCGTTTGAGTACATCATTTGCAATCACCACAGCGTTGGAGCCTTTTAACTTTGAAATACTCAGTGTGACTTGATCTTGCAAAGGTGTCATAGCCTCACCCTGTTTATAACTTATCTGTGCACTCTTTTTATTTTGGATGTCATCGCCTAGATGAATAGCAGCTATATCTTTTAAATAAACGACTGATCCACCAAAATTTGCCACAATGAGGTTTTGAATATCTTCAACTCTCTCCAACGCATTTTTAACACCAAAAACAATCAGTTTTCCTTCTTGCGTTCTATTTTTCACTTCAGGAGACGAGGCAGTCAGTGACTTAAGAGCACCCACAATCTGCTCTAATGAAAGATGATACGCCGAGAGTTTACTAAGATCAATCTCTATGTTGAATTGCTCTTTATGCTCGCCTTTGATCTCTGTCTTAGCAACATTATCAACATTACCGAGTGAATTTCTAAATGCTTCTACGCGTTTATAAAGGCTTACGTTATCAACCCCTTGAGGTGTTTTTGCGTAAAACGCGATAGAAAGAATGGGAATGTCAATATCTATATCAAAAGGACGCACCAGTGGAGTTAAAGCACCCTCAGGTAATTGATCCATATTTTGCATCACTTTATCGTAGAGTTTGAGGTTGGATGCTTCACGGTTCTCACCGATATAATACATCACATTCACAATGCCTACATTATCGCTCGCCACACCATAAATGTGCTCCACACCTTTAATCTCTTTGATACGCCTCTCAAGCGGGCGGACAACCACTTGCTCCACTTCAGCTGCACTTGCACCTGGCATAGAAACAACAACAACACCCCCACTGATAGAAATTTGTGGATCTTCTTCTCTGGGCATTAAAGAAAGCGCTACGATACCTAAAGTAATAAGCGTTATGCCTAAAATCATCGTCAATGGATTGCGTAAAAAGAGTCGCGCAAGATAACCTGCAAGGTATTTTTCTTTGTATTTCATGTTTTATTCACCCACAACCACAACCGCATACATGCCAGGGTACGCTTTGAGCTCTTTGCAATTAAACGAAAGCTTCATTTTAAACGTATGTGCCATAGGGTTAGAACTAGGAATGATGGCTTCCACTTTTCCTTCGCTAATACACCCAATAGAAGGTATTTCTACACGCGCACGGTCACCAATTTTTACACCACTAAGATAACTTTCCGCAATCTCTGTGCTAATTTTTAACGAACTCAAATCTGCTAAAACAAGAGTAGGAACACCTGCTAGTGCCATTTCCCCCGCTTTAATATGCTTCTCTATTACAACACTCTCATTGGGTGCTTTGATATTGAGGTATTGGTACTGGTTTAAAACTTCCTGACGCTTTTGCTTTGCTTGTGCTATCTGCTTCTGCGCTATCTCTACCATCGCTTTTAGATTATTCGCTGAGAGTTCTAGGTTTTCCACTTCATATTTTGAAACCATATCTTTGGCAAGCAAACGTTGGTAGCGTTCTAAATTAAGCGCTGCGTTTTGGTATTGATTTTGATACATGCGAAGATTTAACTCCGCTTGAGAAATAGCAAGATCACTCTGGGCAAGAGCCGTATCCACTTCTTTAGAATCAATGCTGTAGAGTAAATCGCCTTTTTTGACGACATCTCCTTCATTGACATTGACCGTTTGAATAAACCCCATATAACGACTTGATAATGTCTTTTGATTTTCAGAGATAACACTTCCACTTAAATTCAAACTAGCCGCATTTAAGGATAGGCTGGCTATCAAACAGACAACCGTACTTTTTACATAGAAATAAGATTTCATTACATTTCCTTACTGGCTAATTTTTGAAGCTCAAAGATCTTTTCATTGCGTGCATTTTGTACCTCTTTCAATCTGAGTACTTTGCTAAGTTCTTCGGATTGCTTTATTAAAACATCATTGATTGAAACAAGTTTTTGCTCGTACCTACCTGCATAATTTTCATAAATCACATGAGCAAGATCAACCTCATTTTTCAAACTTTTTATCTCGTACTCATCATTTTTTATCTGTGTTTGAAGCTGTTTGAGATACAAAGCGATTTGTTTCTTTGCCAATACTAACTGTTGGGAAGCTTTGAGGTTTTCTACCCGTGCTTTTTCGACATTATTTTTATCACTTCCGCCATTAAAAAGATTCCATTTTACTTGAAGCCCTATGGTATAGGCATCATTTTTAGAAAAATCATTCATCAGTTTATCGTCACTACTACCGTAATTTGCAAAAGCCCCAAGTTGAGGTAAAAATGCACTTTGTGCTAAAGCAATGTTCATCTTAGAGATTTCAACACCTTGCTCTGCTTTTTTAATATCAAGGTTATCACTCAAAATGCGCTCATCCGTCATAGAAACGTTTTGCACCTCTTCATAATGCCCTTTAATAGCAGTAACCTCTTCATCCACTAAAAAAGAGATGAAATGATATAAAAGCGTTCGGTTAGCTTCCGCTTGAGCGATGAGTCTCTCTACATCTGAGTGTTTGTTCTGTACCTCTAAGAGATCTACTTTTTTGACGTACCCCTCTTCCATCATTGCCGCTGTTTTTGCTTCAAGCTTTTTAGTATTTGAAGCGATAATGTTTAAATTGTAAAGGTGCGTTTCTAAAAGGGAAATCGCATAAAAACTTTTTTTTATTTCATAAATTTTTTGAAGACGTAATGCTTCAAGATCAAGTGTGCTCATAGATTCTAGTGCTTTTGTGATTTTGCCATACTGCTCTAGCTTTCCACCTGTATACAAAGGAAGTGTGTACTCTACTTTTGTTTGAAAATGGTTACGGTCTTTCGGATTATTGAGATCACTTGGTTGTGAATTAAAATTTGGATTTGACCAATCAAATTGTTTAAAACCAAAATCAGCAAAAGTCGCTTCACGTGATTGAAGTTTATAACCAAAGACATTCAGTGCATCATTACTGCGTAGTGCTGCTTGAGAGAGCTCTAAACTTCCGTAGTTAGCTCCAAGAGCAGCTTGATGCTCTAATGTTTTAATTCTTTCATTAAATTTTGCAATCATAATTTCACTATTGTGTTCTTTTACTTTTTTGATCGCATCATCCAAACTTAGACCATCATCTCCAAAACAGAGATGAAATGCAAGTAAAGTAATCAGAAGGATTCGCATACAAAACCTTTTTATTCTTTTATTATTACTATTATATTATCAAACGTATAATATTTGTTTATTTATTGAAAAATATTAAGCAGATTGTTTTAGCTAAAGATAATAAAATTTTACTTTTATAATGCTACAAGAAGGCTTTAAAATAGGAGATAAAGAAAAATAAGTTAATTATATTTAAACAAAAGAAGGAAAGGAGTGCGCTTATAGCGTACTCCTCTATAAAATCAAATCAAAATTATAAAACAGCGTATTCAACCCATACACAAGTTTCAAGTTTATTGAGCTCAGCAATAATTTTCTTATCGATGTCAGTATCTACAAGAATAACCGCCATTGCAAATTGATGCGCACCACGACCCAATCTAAAGTCTGCAATGTTAATGCCCTCTTTTGCCAAAATAGAGGCAATGTTAGCAATAACACCTGGTACGTCGTTATTTTTAAAGATAATCATTTTGCCTTTTGGTTTAAAGTCAAACTTGAAGCCATTGATGCCAACGATACGTTGTTCATCTTCTCCAAAGACTGTACCACTAATGCTTACTGCATCTTTGTCAGTTGCTAAAATCAATGTTACTTTATTTTTATAGCCACTGGTACTTCCAAGAACTTCGAATTTACTTTCAATGCCCTTCTCTTTTGCAACAAACTCTGCGTTCACATAATTTACAGTCGTTTCATTGGTCTCTTTTAATGCACCAACGATACCAAATGTGAGAAGTGACTTGCCATGCTCGCCGATATCGCCCTCAAGTTCCAAACGGATTGATTTAATCGCTGAACGATTAAGCTGAGCAGCCAAAAAGCCCATTTTTTGAACCAATTCGAGGTATGGTTTCAAAGATGCTGGCATATCTTCCGCTTTGATCGGTAAATTAAGCGCGTTAGGATAACTAATACCGCGTGCTGCGCTAATAGCATTCTCTGCTGCTTGAATCGCAATTTTCTCTTGTGATTCTAGTGTATTTGCACCAAGGTGAGGTGTTACGCACACATTTTCAAGATCAAGTAAAGGATGGTTGGTTGCTGGCTCTTTTGAAAATACATCAATGCCTGCAAATGCGATTTTTCCGCTTTTAAGTCCCGCAACAAGCGCTTCTTCATTATACAAACCACCACGCGCACAGTTAATCAAACGAACACCATCTTTCATTTTTGCGATCTCATCGTGAGAGATCATATTCGTTGTTTCTTTGTTTTTTGGCGTATGAATGGTAATAAAATCACAACCTAGGATATCATCAAAATTTGTCGTATAAGTCATTCCAAGATCGGTTACTTTTGAAGCAGAAATGTATGGATCATATGCAACAATTTCCATGCCAAATGATTTTGCACGAATAGCTACACGGCTTCCGATGTTACCAAAACCAATGACACCAAGGCGTTTTTCAGAAAGCTCAACACCGTACCATTTCTCACGATTCCATACACGATCAAGTTTAAGATGGTTGTTTGCATTTGGAAAACTTCTTGCACATCCAAGCATGTGTGCCATGGTAAGTTCTACTGCTGCAATTGTATTTGCTGTTGGTACGTTCATTGCGATGATACCGCGTCTGCTACATCCCTCTTGATCAACGTTATCTACACCAACACCTGCTCTAACAATTGCTTTGAGATTTGTTGCAGCATTTAAAAATTTTTCATCAACATCGGTTGAACTACGTGTAATTGCAACATCGCAATCACCAAGTATTTTAAGAAGCTCATCTTTTGGTACTTTTACGGCATCAATAACTTCGATATCTTTCTCAGTACGTAAGATTTCAAAACCTTTTTCATGTATCGCATCACACACAATGATTTTCTTTTGTTTCATAACCAAACCTCGACAATTTTTGATTTTATATCGTATTTTTCAAGTTCTAAAACAACATTTTCCAGTTGTTTCTCACTCTTTTCTTCTATATAAATGAGAGGAACCTTGTCTTCCTTTATCACCATATAGGGAAGGTGCAAAGAGGTGAGCGTTTGAATAATACAAAAAAGTGAGTAGCGATCCGCTCTATCAATCACCAAGCGAAACGATTTTACTTTTCCTACGCTACCATTTCTTTGACCAAACGCATCGATTTGCATAAAGAGCTCATTCACAGGAAATACAAATTCCCTAGCGTCTTTATGCGCCATCTCTTTGATCCACGCTTTTTGTGATGTTTCTTGTTTGATTTCTTGCGTTTTGTAAGGTTCGTACCTAGCGACCTCTACATTAACATCCACATCTTGATGTAGGAGTTTTGAAAGAAAAAACCCTACAGCTACGAAGAGGAGTAAAAAGAGTCCGCCAAGTACTTTTTTTTGCATCGCTTATTTCAATTGATCTTTAAGAATATCTCCAAGCGTCATTTTCTCTTCTTTATTGATCTCTTTTAACGCTTCTCTCTCTTTGAGTTTTGAAAGACGTCTAACAGAGAGGCGAATACGATTTTTCTTGTCATCAATAAAGGTAATAGCCGCTTCGATTTCATCGCCAATTTTTAGATCAGCTTCGTTGACTTGTCCTAAATCTTCTTTACGAATAAGTGCATCTACATTATCTTCAAGTTCAACAAAGATACCAAACTCTTTAATATCTCTGATTTTACCATGAACGATGTCACCATTCTCATGTGATTTTGCATATTTTTGGATTGGGCTATCTTCAAGCTCTTTTTTGCTCAAAGATACTTTTTCATTCTCTTCATCAATTTTTACAATTTTAACTTCAACAACATCGCCTACAGCAAACAATTCTTTGCATTTGTTGTTACGATCCCAAGAAGCATCTTCATTGTGTAAAAGACCTTCAATTCCACCGATTTTTACAAAAGCACCAAAGTTTGTAATCGTTGTAATTTCACCTTTAACAACATCACCTACTTTGAATTTTTTCATGAAATCATCAAATGGTTTTGGTAGAACATTTTTAAGTGATACACGAAGTCTTCTCTCTTTAGCATCAATTTCAATAACTTCAACATCAACCACTTGACCTTCTTCGATATAATCGCGTGGGTGTTTGATGTTTTTATCCCATGAAATTTCAGAAATATGGAGGAAACCTTCAATATCATTTCCAAGATCAACAAACGCACCATATGGTTCGATATTGCTGATGGTTACTTGAATTGAATCACCTGTCTCTAATTCATCTTTGATTTCATCCCATGGATCTGGCATAGCTGCTTTTACTGAAAGAGATAAATGACGTTTATCTTTGTCATATTTGATCGCTTTAACAGGAATAACTTCACCTTCTTTATAAAGTGTACCAGGATTTACTGGACCTTTATAACTGATTTCGCTGTAGTGAACCAAGCCGTCAATTCCACCAACATCAACAAACATACCATAAGTTGTAATTTTTTTGATGGTTCCTTCAACTACTTCATCACGATCAATCAATTCTTGAACGATTTCTTTACGTTTTTTACGCTCATCATCTAAGAACTTTTTGCGAGAAACGATGATTGACTCTGTCTCATTATCAATTTTAATGATTTTAACTTTGAGTGATTTACCCATAAGCGCATTCATATCTTTTACAGCTGCCTGTGAACGTGGAAGGAAGAACTCAATGCCTTCTTTATTCTCAGCGATAAATCCACCTTTGTTTTTACCAGTGATTTTAACATCAAGAACAACATCGTCTTCTTCTTTAAAATCTGCGATGAACGACTTAATTCTATCTTTACGAAGGGCCTTTTTGTGCGAAACAGCTGGTCTTTCGTTTCTGAATCCTGTAATAACTACAGGGATTACATCTCCCACTTTGCATGTTATGTTGCCATTTTCATCTGTAACCTCAGATGCGTTCAATCGTCCTTCAGACTTCTTGCCCACATCCACAAGGATGACATCTTCTTTGATTGCTACAACAACACCATTGATGAGTGCATCTCTCTCAGAATCTTTAAAAGACTCTTCCAACATAGCCGCAAAATCCATCTCCTCATGCTCGTCTACGGCGTCAGTATGAACAGCTTTGTTCGCCTCATTTACCATTTTATACCCTTTTTTGATTGATTTTTGACACATTTAGCTACATGTAAACATGTAAAAGTTGCCTATTATACTTTAATTTCGCTGATTTTTCCAACTATTTTTTCGATAATCCAATCAGGTGTTGAAGCACCTGCAGTCACACCACAAAGCGTTTTACCTGCAAACCAAGCTGGATCCAAATCTTTATCACTCTCTACTAAAAAACTATCTTCGCAATACTCTTTGCAAATACTATGCAACTGCTTGGTATTGGAAGAGTTTTTACCCCCAATAACAATCACCACATCCGCCTCTTTTGCAAGCTCACGTGCAGCATCTTGGTTTTCAAAAGTCGCATTACAAATCGTATTAAAAACTCTCACTTCTTTGTATCGTGTTTCTAAATAATTAGTAATTTCTAAAAATTCACTAATTTTTCGTGTGGTTTGTGAAACGACTGCAATTTTATTGCCTTTAAATTTCACTTTTTCAAGCTCAGCAACGCTCTGTACCACATGAGCACCATGGATGGCGTAGCTCTCAACCCCTTTGACTTCAGGATGGTCTGCATCACCAAAAATGACAATTTCATAGCCTTCCATACTCATTTTTTCACAAATCTCTTGAGGTTTTGTCACATAAGGGCATGTTGCATTGATGACTTGAACATCACTTTTAACGAGTGTTTCAAGGTCTTTTTTAGGGATACCATGCGTACGAATAATAGCTTTATCTACATCTTTAGCTTCAGAAATATCATGCAATGTTTTCACATTAAAATTCTCGCGCAAACGATTGATTTCTTCATTGTTATGAATAAGCGGTCCGATCGTTGAAGCATTCTTCGTATTTTCGGCAATTTTAATGGCTCGTTTTACTCCGAAACAAAAACCGTAGCTAGAAGCGAGTTTAATTTTCATTGGTTAACAGTTCCTATTTGAGCAAGAAGCTCAATAAAATTTGGGAAAGAGGTGTTAATACAGTCAATATCTTCGATAATCATTGGTGTTTTTGTTCCTGCAATAGCAAAACTCATTGCAATTCTATGGTCTCCAAAACTATTAATAGTGGCACTGTGTAATGCACTGCCAGTAACTTCATAACCATCTTCAAATTCTTCAACAGCGATGCCACATAAACGAAGATTTTTCACAACACTAGAAATTCTATCGCTCTCTTTGACACGAAGTTCCTGTGCATTTTTAACAAGGCTTTTTCCTTGTGCACATGCAAATGCAATAGAAAGCGCAGGTAGTTCATCAATAAGCCATGAAATATTTTCACTTACTTCAACACCATGCAAAGCTTTGCCTTTGATAATAATATCGCCAACACTTTCATACACGTTTTCTTTTTCAACAAATAAAACCTCAGCGCCCATACGCTCAAGTACTTTATACGCCTCAATTCGTGTTGGATTTAAAAGCATATTGTGGAGTGTAACGGAACTTCCTTCATTAATGGCTGCAGCAACAGCAAAGAAAAAGCCACTAGAAGGATCACTCGGGACTCTCATATGAAGAGGTTTAAGTGGTGTCGTTTGAGGATGAATCGTTACATTTAATCCATCAGAAATGACATTTGCACCCATACCACGAAGCATTCTCTCACTATGGTCACGGCTCAGCTCTGGTTCACTAAATGTAGAGATACCATCTGCTTGGAGCGCTGCTAAAATAAGTGCGCTTTTGACCTGTGCAGAAGCAATTTTACTCTCATAATGAAAGGCTTTAAGCGTTTCACCGCGAATGCCCAATGGTGCATAATTGCCATTGTTTCTACCATCAATATGCGCGCCAATCTCACGCAAAGGGTCAGCCACACGACGCATAGGGCGAGAACAAAGATATTTGTCACCGTATAAAACAAAGAAACCTTTGCAGCTTGAGAGAAAGCCCATCAAAAGGCGTATAGCAGTGCCTGAATTGCCACAATCAAGAATGAGTGGAGGCTCTACAATACTCGTTGGTGGTGTAATCGTCAGGGTTCCATCTTCAGCTGTTTCAACATGTGCTCCTAAAGATTGCACGATACTTAATGTACACATGGTATCTTCAGCAGGAAGATAGTTTTTAACAATGGAGGGTTGATCGCTCAGAAGTGAAAAAATCGCACAGCGATGTGAGATAGACTTATCGCTGGCGATTTGATCGGTTGTAAACTCAAAAGAGGCTTTGGGGTTTACATGTAATGTTTTCATCGGATAGTAATTCCAAATTTTTCTTGAATTTTTGAAAGCAATGCCTCAACCATAGAAGCGATCTCTTCTTCTTCAAATGTTTTATCCATCGACTGGAATTGAAGCTTAAGTGTAAGACTAACTTTGTCTCCAAGACTTTCATGAACATAACGATCGATAACAGCAAATTTAACCAATGCTTTTGGTGCAATAGAAGCAATAAAACTCTCTAATTCAGAATACTGCATTTTTGCATCAACTAAAAGACTTAAATCACGAGAAGAAGATGGAAGTTTAGAGTACTCTTTTGCAATTTTACGCTTGTATGAAAGTGCATCAAAATCCAATTCACAAATGTAGGTTCTATCTAAGTCAAGCTCTTTTTCGACTTGAACATTCACACGCGCCATATAGCCAGCTTCTACGCCATCAATAATTACACGTGCTGCCTCATACGGACTGCAAAGACCATTAACATTACTAAGTGGAAGAAGTGTAAAGTTACCTAAAATACTTTGAATTTTTCCAGCGAATGCAAAGAAATCAATTTCAGTTGGTTTTCCATGGTTAGCAATTTCAGGAATACCATTTTCTCCACTAAACACAAATGCTATTTTTTTGCTCTCATTTCTTTCGCTATCAAAAACGCTACCAACTTCAAAAAGAGCGACACGCTTTTTACCAAATTTTAGGTTGTTTGAAACAGCACTTAAGATATTTGGTAACAGTGAGCTTCGTAAAGTATTTAACTCACTCGTAATAGGATTTGCAACCTCTAATGCTTCATTTAAAAGTGGCAAATGGAATTTTTTAGCATTCTCTGCATCATCAAACACAAAGTGCAATGTTTCAAAAAAGCCAGCAGATACGGCACGATGACGATACATCTGTCTTTTTTTGAAGTTTAGGTAAGGCTGATTAATTTTCAATTGTTCTGCAAAGACAAATGGCTTAGAAGTAATATTATCAATCCCTACAATACGTACGATCTCTTCACAAATATCTTGTGTATTGAGGACGTCTGATCTAAATTGTGGGATTTTGACATTCATAACATCTTGCTCAAATGCAAAATTTACGCCAAATCCTAAATGTTTTAAGATCTTAATAATTCGACTTTTAGGAATTTCTTCACCAATCATTTGTGTTAATTCACTCTGATGAATGTTAATAATTTTTTCTTCAAAATCTTGTGTAATTTGTTGAGAATCCGCATAAGGCATTACTTGTGAACGCTTTGTAAGCATTTTAAAAAAGTAATTCAATCCAAAGGCAAGATGGGGTTCACTTCCTCTGGAAGATCGGTAAAGATGTTTGTCTCCACCCAATTTTTTATTGGCACTCCTGGATGCAATAATTTCAGGGTGAGTATAATTAGCTTCAACAATAATGCGTTCATCCATCGCTGTTGCTTTACACTCTACTATTTGTGTGATACCTGTAATGGCCACTTTTTGACCATTCAAACCAAAAATTGCATCTAAACCATTTTCATCTTTAGCAATTGCAATTTTTGCTTTTTCATCTTTTGCACCAAAACAGCTTTGATTGTATGCGCGAAGTAGAACACCTGTTACATAGGTCGAATAATCAATTAATTTACCAAGAAGACAGCTATTATCAATCTCTGCAAATCCTAAACGAAGTTGAATAATAAGTGGGACATCAATCTCTTTATTATCAAACACTTTATACATATAAGAGCCATCCAGAGCTTCGCTTCCATGAAGGTGAAGTACTCTTCCAACGCCTGGTTGTTTTTCTTCTTCCTCTTTACTGCCTAATGTTTTCACTTCAAGATCAAAATAAACACTAAGATCTCGAGCAACACCATAAATACTTTGGCAATCTCCACGATTTGGTGTCAAACCAATTTCAATCACATCATCATTAATAAGTGGATATTCACAAAGAGGTTTTCCAATTTCAAGTTTACCAATACTCTCATCTAAGATCATAATGCCATCATTGATTTTAGGAAGCCCAAGCTCTGTAGAAGAGCAGATCATGCCGCAAGACTCAACATCTCTCAGTTTTGCTTTTTTAATTTTTAATCCGCCAGGAAGTTCAGCGCCAATCAATGCAACGGCAATCATCTGTCCTGCTGCAACGTTTTTAGCGCCACATACAATTTGTTGAACATTCTCTCCAACATCCACTTGGCATACATTGAGTTTATCTGCATTAGGGTGTTTCTCGCAAGAGATTACTTTTCCTACAACAACATTTTGAGGGATTCTTATTTTTGTCAGTCCATCGACTTCCAAACCAATAGCATTGAGTGCTAGTGAAATTTTATCGGTATCAATCGCACCTAAATCAATCCATTCATTTAACCATTGTTTTGTTACTATCATCTAAATTGCTCCAATAATCTCAAATCACCCTCAAATAAAGATCGTAAATCTGGAATTTGATGTAAAAGCATTGCAAAGCGCTCAACACCAAGACCGAAAGCATACCCACTTACAT
>Ga0209016_1001362_pt1 | contig 20026 bp, 16 predicted proteins | sample EPASupsiteSAE305_FD_187265 | JGI IMG/M metagenome (GOLD analysis project Ga0209016, IMG submission 187265) | Bioremediated contaminated groundwater microbial communities from EPA Superfund site, New Mexico - SAE3-05 (SPAdes) (version 2) | ecosystem: Environmental > Aquatic > Deep subsurface >...
GGTCATGGCGACAACATTGCCGGTCGCCTGCAATGCCACCACCAGCCGCAGTTTCTGTTCAGGCGCAACACGGGCAAATACGACATTCTGCCGGGCAACAACAATCAGTTCCTCATCGCTTAAGGCTTCGATATCCCGGCCATTCAGTGCAAGGAGCTGATCTGTGTCACCGTTCCCGCCAGCCAGACCGATCTGCCGGGCAATGGCCGTGGCGGTGATGACATGGTCGCCGGTAATCATTTTGACCTGGATGCCGGCCCCCTGGCAGACCCCCACCGCAGTAACGGCTTCAGGGCGGGGGGGATCAATCATCCCCTGCAGACCGAGAAAGGTCATTCCTGCGGCAACGTCGTCGTGCCCCAGTTCTGCAGGTGCATGTTCTCGTTCCAATCTGGCAAACGCCAGAACCCGCAACCCCTTCTCCGCCATCTCTGCGGCAGCTCTGTGGCACGCGTCAGGTTCGAGCGGCATCAGTTCCCCTGTGCGGGAGAGGGCCGCACTGCAGCGGTCAAGCACAGTTTCAACCGACCCCTTCAGATAGATAACACGACGCTCTGCACTCCCGTGCTCGGTAGCCATGTATTGATACTGTGATTCAAAGGGGATGACGTTGGTGCGTGGCAACGCTACGGATAACTGCTCCCGTTCAATCCCCCCCTTGCGGGCGGCAACCACCAGGGCCGCTTCGGTCGGATCCCCCTCGATCCGCCACTCGTTGTCAACCTCCAGCAGCTTAGCGTCATTACAGAGCAGACCGGCGGTCAGGCACTCAAGCAGCGCACCATGTTCCGCTGGTGCTACCGTTTGATTGCTGCGTGTTATCTCCCCCACAGGCGCATAGCCGATACCGGATATCTGGAAGGAGTCGCCGTCGGCAAACAGCTCCTGCACGGTCATTTGGTTCTGAGTCAGGGTGCCGGTCTTGTCGGAGCAGATGATCGTCGTGCTCCCGAGTGTTTCTACAGCCGGAAGTTTGCGGATAATGGCGTTGCGCCTGGCCATCTTGGAAACACCGATGGCAAGGGTGATCGTCACTGCCGCCGGCAACCCTTCGGGAATGGCCCCCACCGCCAAAGCGACTATTGCCATGAACATATTCAACCATGACTCGCCTCGCAGCATCCCGACCGCAAAGGTAATCGCAGCCAGACCGAGAATCACGTAGAGCAGCAAGCCGCTGAACCTGGCGATCTTTTTGGTGAGTGGCGTCGCCAGGATGTCAGCGGAGGCGATCAGCTCGTTAATGCGACCGATTTCCGTGCTGTTGCCGGTCGCCACCACAACACCGGTGGCGATGCCGTAGGTGACCAGCGTCGATGAGTACGCCATGTTCAGACGGTCGGCCAGCAGTGTATCCTTGGGTTGTTGGCTGCTCTGTTTCTGCACCGGCACTGATTCACCCGTCAGGGTAGATTCATCGATCTGCAGTTCACGGGTGGTGAGCAGACGGAGATCGGCCGGGACCTTGTCGCCGGACTGCAGCAGCACGATGTCGCCAGGAACCAGTTCCGTTGCCGGAATCTGCCGCCGTTCGCCCCCCCGCATGACAGTTGCTGTCGTGGTAAGCGATTGCGCCAGTGCCTCGATAGCCTTGACCGCTTTTGCCTCCTGAACAAAACCGATAACGGCATTAACCAGCACCACGCCGTAAATAACCCCGGCATCGACCCACTCCTGAAGGAAACTGGTAACAACGGCGGCGGCCAGCAGGATGTAGACCAGCGGCTGATGAAACTGCAGCAGAAACAGGGTCAGGGCACTTTTACCCTTTTTCTGGGTGATCGCATTGGGGCCGAACTGTTCAGAGCGCACTCCGGCTTCAGTTGCGTCCAGTCCTGAATCCAAAACTGTTTCAAAGGCTGCGATCACCTCCGCTTCCGGTTGATGATGCCATTGTTTTTCGAGTAGCTCTTTCATTGAACAGGCCTCATTTTGTGATTGTGTATGTCTGAACACTCCCGGCCGTTTTCAGCTGAAAATTTTTCAGAAATACGCCTTCAGCACGTACTCGTGCATCATTCTCTGGGTATTGAAGAATGAGCCGTTCAGGGCGATGGAGAAGCGCATCACCTCTAAGAAACGGTCCCGGTCGCCATAAAATAGCGGCAGAATAACGTTCTCCAGTTTAGCGTAGAGGGATTCGGCGTCTTTCGAGCGGTGAGTCTCTCCGTCTGCCTGATCAACGTTCCCGCCGATGGACCAGCCGGTCAGTCCTTCGATATGCCCTTCGATCCACCAGCCGTCGAGGACGCTTAAGCTTGGGACGCCGTTCACCGCAGCCTTCATCCCGCTCGTTCCCGATGCTTCCTGGGGCGGCTCCGGCGTATTCAGCCACAGGTCCACGCCGGAAGTGACCAACTTTCCGAGCTCCATATCGTAATTTTCAAGATAGGCAATCTTGATTTCCTGCTTGAGGGCTTCCTTTGCCTGGAAGATCCGCTTGATGAGCTCTTTGCCGCCATGGTCCAGGGGATGGGCCTTGCCTGCATAGACAACCTGAAGTCCGCCCTTTTCCGACGCGATCCGCTTCAGCTTCCCGATGTCCTGAAAAAGCAGGTCCGCCCGTTTGTAGGTTGAGGCGCGCCGCGCAAAACCGATGGTCAAAACCTCCGGGTTCATCCCGATGCCGGTTGTGCTGTTCACCTGGTCGATCAACTGCCGCTTGGCCCGCGCGTGGGCCTGCCAGAGTTCCTGCTTTGGAATACCCAGAGCATACCGGAGGCTGAAACTGTCCTCCCGCCACCCCGGGATGAAACGGTCGAACAGCTCCTGAAAGGGCTCCGCGGCCCAGGTGGCCGGGTGGATGCCATTGGTGATGGAGTCGATGGCGTAGCCCGCGAACATGAGGCGCGACACTTCGCCGTGCTTTTTAGCTACGCCGTTTATGTAGTGGCTCAGGTTGAGGGCGAGATAGGTCATGTTCAGAACGGTCCCGTCTGCAGAAACTTCCTTGAGGCTGAAAAAGTCTTCGCGGTGACCGATCACCCGGCGCGCCAGGTCCATGGGGAACTGATCGTGCCCGGCAGGTACCGGGGTATGGGTTGTGAAGACGCACTTTTCCTTGACATGTTCTATATCGTCCGCAGTGATCGCCTCCCTTCCGGCCTTTTTCGCCTCCTCATCCAGCAGCTTCAGGGTGAGAAGACTTGCGTGTCCCTCGTTCATATGGAAACGCCCGATGTTTTCGTAGCCAAGTTCACGGAGCATATTGAGGCCGCCGATCCCGAGCGTCACCTCCTGACACAGCCGGTAGTTGGCATCCCCTCCGTAAAGAGAGTGGGTCAACGTCCTGTCCAGGTCAGAATTTTCCGGAAGATCCGTGTCCAGAAAATAGACCGGAACAATAAATCCGCCGGTGCCCTTTACCTCGTATTTCCAGGAACGGAGTCGGACCGACCTTCCTTCTATCGTGAATGTGATCCGCTGCGGCATTTCCGTAAGAAAATCATCGGGGGTCCATTTCACAGGCTCCTCATGCTGCCATCCGTCCGCCTCCAGTCGTTGACGAAAGTACCCTTTCCGGTAGAGGAGGGTGACGGCCACAAGCGGCACCCTGAGATCAGCCGCAGCGCGGATTGTATCCCCCGCAAGGACGCCCAAACCGCCGCTGTAGGTAGGCATTCGGGACTCAATCCCTATCTCCATTGAAAAGTAAGCGACCTGTTGTCCATTCATCGGTTTTCCCCCCTCAAAATTTTGCCGGCCTTCCCGGACGACCTTAACGGATCAGGTGGCAAAAACTATCCTGATGAGCAGACAGATTCAGAATCAACCCCTCTCCCTCAAGGGCGAGGGGATTTTCTGAAGATTGGCGCTCATCAGGAACGCCCATTCCAGCCTGGCGGATCGAAAGCGCGGCAGGGTCCCAATACAGCCGTCAAGACGATCCCCCGGCGTATCTCCTGTCTGCTTCCCAACGTCAATTTAGTCATCAGATTTCTCCTGGGAAGTGATGTGGAAACCTCTGGCGCCTGGATTTCATGGAGTCGGTCGCGGCGGGGCAGGGGGGGGTCCCACAGTTGTTGCGGGATTACCTGCGCCCCCTTTTCTATGTCCGGCCAGGACTCACCCTCTGGAGGGTTAGTTTCGAAATGCCTCTTGACGCGCTGAAACAGCACGTTGAGCAGTGGCAGCACTACAAACGCGACCAAGAGAAGTATCTGCTCCAAACTGACTGTTCTCATAGCAGTCTCTCCTAGTTCTTCTTGTGTGCGTTTGTCTCATCACCGGCATCGGCGATAGCATCGCGCATACTTGTATCGGCCTGCATATTCTTCATTCGATAATAATCCATGATACCCAGGTTGCCCTGATGAAAAGCCTCGGCCATGGCGCGTGGCACCTCGGCCTCCGCCTCAACAACGCGCGCCCGCATCTCCTGTTCGAGGGCTACAGCCATGGCGCGGCGCTCCTCCGCCTTGGCCTGGGCGATCTGTTTGTCGGCATTGGCCTGGTCGATCTGCAGTTTGGCGCCGATGTTCTCGCCCACGTCCACATCCGCAATGTCAATCGAAAGGATTTCGTAAGCCGTCCCTGCGTCCAGACCTTTACTTAAGATATGTTTAGATATGTGATCGGGATTCTCGAGTACATCCTTGTGCGACGCCGCAGAGCCGATGGTGCTCACCATGCCTTCCCCCACCCGCGCGATGATGGTCTCTTCACCAGCGCCTCCCACTAACCGGTCAATGTTGGTGCGGACGGTCACACGGGATACCGCGATAAGCTGAATGCCGTCTTTGGCAACAGCGGCAATCCTCGGCGTCTCGATTACTTTGGGGATGACCGACATCTTTACCGCCTCCACTATGTCGCGCCCGGCCAGATCGATGGCGGCGGCGCGCTTGAAGGGTAACGCTATGTTGGCCTTGTCCGCTGAAATCATTGCGGTGACCACCCTCACCACGTCTCCCCCCGCCAGGTAGTGGGCTTCGAGATCGTTGATGAGGATATCAAGGCCGGCCTTGACCGCGCTGATCCGCGCTGTAACCACGGTCCCGGGCGGTACTCGGCGCAGACGCATGGCGATGAGGGTGAAAAGCCCCACATATGCGTTCGACGCCCAGGCGGCAATCCAGAGGGGGAGAGGGACCAGATACAAGGTAAAGCCCAACCCCATCACTATTAATATGAGCAACGTGAAGCCTCCGGCCAGGCCGGTTTCTAATCCAAACATATTCAGCTCCTTTCAGTGCGGTCTCGCCGCACGACAATACGGTTACCATCCACCCGGGTCACCACAACCGGTACTCCAGGCTCAATGAACTCCCCTTCGGAGACGACATCCACCAGCTCTCCTTCAATCTCTACATTGCCTGCCGGTCGTAGCGGCGAGCGTGCTGTCCCGCTCTTTCCCAGCCACCTCCTATCGCTCTCGGGTGCCGAACTGCCCTCTGCACCCGCTTGTAGCTCCGTTTCCAGGATCAATTGCCGCCCGAAAGGCAGGCGCGTTAAAAAGCGCAGCATGATGAGACTTCCGATAATCGCCAGCAGGAGAGAAAAAACGACGCGGCCCATCGCTACGAGTACGAACTCCCATCTGCTCCCGGTCCCAAATAGGCTCAGGCCGAGCCCCGAGATGAGAGCCACAATCCCCAGGGTTCCCGTGACACCAAAGCCCGGCGTGATAAAGATTTCGGCAACCAGCAGCGCAATGCCGACCCCCACCAGAAGCAGCTCCTCCCAGCCGGCCAAATGGACCAACCCGTGCCCCCAGAAAAACAGCGCCAGGCTTGCAATACCGAGCAGGCCGGGCACGCCAAAACCAGGAGTTCGAATCTCTACTATTATTCCAAGCATAGCGATGGTAATGAGCAGAGAACTGAGAATCGGGTGGGTGAGGAAGCGGACGAGCTTCTCCGCCCAGTTGGTCGTTGCCCGCCTCACCTCAGCTTTTGCAAGGCCTGACTGCTCCAGCACTTCCTCTAAAGAATTGGCGCTGAAGTCGGCGAACTTATGCTTTAAGGCCTCCTCGGTTGTAAGCGTCAAGAGCTTTCCCTTTTTGATGATGCCAGGGATCTCCACGTCCGCGTCCACCATCGCCTCGGCGACAAGAGGGGGTCGCTTGCGGCTCTCGGCTGTTGCACGAAACTCTTTTCGCATGTATGAGACCGTCTTCTCTTCCACCGGCTGCGCGGGTGCGCCCGGCTGACCAATCTGGACCGGCGTTGCGGCCCCGATCGTTCCGCCATCGGCCATAACGATTTTCTCGGCCGACAGAGTGATAAGAGCGCCCGCTGAGATGGCTCGCTTGTTTACAAAGGCAACCGTCTTGACCCGTGTATTGAGCAGCGCATCGCGGATGAGCACGGCGGCATCCACTCGTCCGCCAAACGTATTGATTTCAAGAATAACGGCTGCGGCCCCCGCATCGGTAGCCTCGCCAAGGACGCGTTGCACGAAAGGCGCGAGGCCGAGGTCGATGATTCCTTCAATTGGGACAACGTACACGACGGGGGAGGGCTGCGCGAACGAAGGCCCGTTCAGCAGCAGTGTTGTGAGCAGCCATATACCAACGAACAGCCTCCCGGCGGTCAGGCATTTGTGCAGCGCATGATACTTCGATGGGACCATTTCTACGTGCTCCACGATCAGCTCCTTCCACCTTCGGATCTGCTGTTGACCGGCAAGCGTCCTCTTGCCTCCGTGCCAACCCTCTGTTTACTGGTAATGGCAAGGTTCCGCCATGTTCTTCGAATAGATTTTTCTCCTCAGGTACGGCCAACTGCCTCAGATCATTCTTTACGGAATTATTGACCTTGTGCCTCAACTGGCCCGCAATCCGTCACAGCCACCAAATAGCACAGAAAATTACCGTTTCCGCAAAATGGAAACATCCCGGCGCGGGTAGGGGATCTCAATACCATGTTCGTTAAAACTGCTGTAAATGGCCCGGTTCAGCTTGCTGATCAGCACCCCTTTGCGGTGGATCAGGGTGGTACTCCAGACTCGAAGTTCATACTGCAGGCCGTAATCGCCAAAGGCCATCAGCCGCGTGCCGGGCGGTGGCTCTTGCAGCACATCAGGGCAATCGACAGCCACCTGCAGTAGCAGTTGTTCTAACAGTTCAATATCCGTGCCGTAAGCCACGGTCACCGGGATCTTGAAACGCACCTTACGGTCGTTGTGGCTCCAGTTGACCACGTTTTCGGTGATAAACTTCGAGTTCGGTACGATGATCGAGATGTTGTCGTTGGTCACCACCGTGGTGCTACGACCTCCAATCTGCATAACATCTCCCTCCACCTCCCCCACCACGATCCGGTCCCCCACCTTGATCGGCCGCTCGAACAGGATGATCAGCCCGCTGATGAAGTTATTGACGATATTCTGCAGGCCAAAGCCCAGGCCGATGCCAACAGCGCCGGCCAGTACGTTCAGGGCAGTCAGGTCAATACCGGCGGTCTGCAGGATCACCACTAATCCGATTACCACTGCCAGGTAGCGCACAATGGAGCCCACTGCCTGGCGGGCTCCCATCTCCATACGGGTGCGGGCCAGCAGCCGATCGGCGATCAACACCCTGAGTTTACCGGACAGGTAGAACAGGAGCAGCAGCAGGACCACCAGTTTGAACAGCGCCGCAAGGGTGATCGGAGTTGTCCCCAGTTGTATCAGTTTGATCTCAAGCGCTGCCCGGGTCTGGCTCAGTAGGGTCTGCATGGTGTGCTCCTTTAAAATGGCCAGAAACGGGGAATAAAAATGGTTGCGAGGATCCAGAACAGGATGTTGAGCGGTGTACCAACCTTGAGAAAATCAGCGTAGCGGAACTGGCCCGGCCCGTAGATCAGGGTGTTGGTCTGGTAGCCCACCGGGGTCATGAAGCTGGCCGAGGCGGCAAAGGTGATGGCCATCAGGAGCGGACGCGAGTCGATCCCCTGGCTCTCTGCCGCAGCAATGGCGATCGGCGCCAAAAGCGCAGCTGTGGCGTTGTTGGACATCAGCTCGGTCAGGATCGAGGTGGCCAGATAGATGCCTGAGACCAGGGCCATCGGCCCCAGGCTGCCCAGGGTCTCCACCATCAGGCCACCCAGCAGGCGGGCTGCGCCGGTCTTCTCCAGGCCGGTTCCCAGGGTCAGTACCCCGGCCAGCAGAAAGATTACCTGCCAGTTAATCGATCTGTAGGCCTCATCCAGGGTGATGCAGCGGGTCATCACCAATAGGATGCAGCCGACTATCGCCCCGGCCACAATCGGGATAAAACCTGAGGCCGCTGCCGCCACCACCCCGGTAACGATCGCCACAGCGGTCAGCATTCTGCTCTTGCGGAATACCGGCAGCTCAACCTGGGATACCAGCACAAAGGTGCGATCATCCCGCAGTTGATCCAGGTGGTGTTGCTCCACCTCAAACAGCAGCACATCGCCTGCCTTGAGCTGAACATCTTCAAGGTTTTCGTGTCTGACGTTGTTGCGGTGTCTGATGGCCAGGGCCTGCAGCCCGTAGCGCGACCGGAAGCGGGCCTGCTGCAGGCTGCGACCGTCCAGGGTGGAGCCGGGGGCCACCACCGCCTCCACCAGCACCGCCTCTTCGCTCTTTGCCACGCCACCCTGCTGACGGAGGGCGATACCGCGCCGTTCCCTGAGTTTACGGAAATTTTCCAGATCACAGCGGACTTTCAGGTGATCGCCTGCCTGCAGCAGTAATGTATCGGCCGGTTCCTCCAGACGCTTGCCGTCACGGAAGACATCAATTCCCTTGATAACCAGATCCTGCAGCAGGGGGGATTGTGATAGTACTTTACCCACTGAACGGGCCTCCGGTGCCAGCACGATCTCGGTCTGATACTCGCCGCTGCCAAAGACCGGGCCGCGTTCTTCGCCATTGGCCCGGTCGGGGATCATCCGCACCCCCAGCAACAGCATATAGGCAGCACCGGCAGCAAAAAAGATCAGGCCAAGCTGGGTTGGTTCAAACATGCCGATCGGCGCCAGACCATGGCGTTCGGCAATGGAAGAGACCAGGATATTGGTGGAGGTACCCACCAGGGTGCAGACGCCGCCGAACATGGAGGCAAAGGAAAGTGGCATTAACAACCGTCCCGGCCCCACCTTGCAGTCACGGGCAATGGCCAGGGCCACCGGCAGAAAGATCGCCACGGCTGCTGTGTTGTTGATAAAGGCGGATAGGCTGCCCACCACCAGCATCATCACCACCAGTACCAGCCAGAAGCTGATCTTGCCCACCCTTGCCAGCAGGTTGCCGACTACATTAACGGCACCGGTCTTGAACAGCCCGGCTGATAGTACGAACATCGCCCCCACTGTCACCGTGGCCGGGTTGCTGAAGCCGCCGATGGCATCTTCGGCAGTGATGATACCGGACAACAGCATGGCGCTCATGATGATCATGGCGGTCAGATCCACCGGCAGTTTCTCGGTGGCAAACAGGATTACCGCCGAAAGGGTAAGCCCCAGTATGAGGATGATATCGAGGGTCATGGCCGGATGCTCCGCGTCATGATGTTACGTTGGTCACCCGGATGGCCGGGGGCTGGTAACCGGACGGCAGATAATCGACCGGTATGGTGGTCATGTTACCGTCCCGCAGGGTGCTGTAATGGGGCGACATGATCTCAACCCCGGCCTCATTGAAGCGGTCCTGAATGTTCTGGTGCAGCGCCGAGTAGACCGACGCCATGGCTGACGGTGTATCGGTGTAGGCGTTCAGCTCGTAACTGACCGAGAAATCATTCAGCGCCGTTTGAAGCACAAACGGTTTGGGATCGGCCACGATCCGGTCAGTTGCACGGGCCGCTGCAATCAGCAGTTCATGCACCTGACGCCAGGGCACGTCATAGCCGATGGTGACCGTGGTATGCAGGATCAGCTGGGCCGAAGAGCTGTAGTTGATGATGTGACTGCCCAGTACCATGGAGTTGGGGATGGTGATGTCGGCGTTCTTGGCCGTGCGGACACGGGTCACCAGCAGGGTCTTCTCAATCACATCCCCCATGGTATCGGCGATCTTGACCCGATCCCCCACACTGAAGGCCCGCATGTAGGTCAGGATCACCCCGGCAACCACATTGGCAATGGCTGAAGAGGAGCCCAGGGAGAACAGCACCCCCAGAAAGACCGAGACCCCCTTGAAGGCCGGAGAATCTGAGCCGGGCAGGTAGGGGAAGGCCACCACCACCGCAAAGGCGATGATCAGGAAACGGGTGATTTTGAAGCTGGGCATGGCCCAATCCGGGTAAAAACCGGGCAGGGAGATGTTCTGTTTTTCCACCTCATGGAACAGGAAACGGCTGAAACGGATCACGTACCAGGTGCAGATCGTGATCACCAGAATAAAGAACACGTTGGGCAGATAGGTGGTCACTCCGTGCCAGATCTTGACCACCGGCGTTTCAATGTAGCCTAACAGACGGGCCGCCACCCCTTCGGTCATCGGGAAGAAGCTTAAAACCAGCGGGATAGAGAGGTACAACAGCCCCAGCACCAGCACCAATCTGACAAAACGGGCCGCTGACAGCAGCAGGGCCACCATCTGATCTTCATGCAGCAGTTCAATGCTCTGGAACCGGAGGGTACGGATATAGGTCCCTTTCCAGGCGGTGATCCTGCCCTGCAGCCAGGGGAACGCCCGCCTGATACCCAGCAGCAGCAGTACCAGTACCAGCGTGACCCCCAGGGCCTGGGCCAGATCAATCAGCAGGTTCTTGACACTGCGCTCTGAACGGAACGTGGTCAAGGCAGACCTGATTGTGTCGGCATGTTCCTGAGCCAGGACCTGACGGGACTTGCCGACTGCCTTGGCGTCGGCCTCGGTCACGGTCATCAGCACCCGGTCATGCAGCACGATGTCGCTGGTGGTCTCTGCCTCCACCACCGCCACCTTGTCAACCGGAAGCAGGCGATCATGGCTGACCCTGTCAAGACGTTCTGAAATGGCCCTGGCCCGTTCCCGAGGGGTAAAGGAGAATACACCGGTGGAGATTGTCAGGATGGTTTTGTCGCCCAGAAGCACCGGCTCTTTGACGAGCGGTTGCGGTGTCGGTACCGGTGCTTCAGCCGCCGGGGGTGCTGTGGTGTTTTTTCTTGGCGCGGCATTGGAGATACCGGAAGATGTCAGCAGTATAACAATTGATACTATCAGAAATCTGTACAGGAGCATCTCTCCTCCTTTCTGACCTGACGTTTTTCAAAGCCCTGTTAAAACGCCGTATCCCAGCGTTTACTGAGGCGAATGGCCGAGTTGATCAAGCCCACCATGCTGTAGGTCTGTACAAAATTACCCCATAATTCACCGGAGCGAGGGTCAATATGTTCAGCCAGCAGACCCAGCCGGTTTCTTTTGGTGAGCAGGTTTTCAAACAGGCTGCGTGCCTCTTCCATACGTCCCAAAGCGGCCAGGGCATGGATATACCAGAAGGTGCAGACCAGAAAGGCGTTTTCCGGCTCGCCAAAATCATCTGCTTCAACATAGCGGTAGATGTAGTCGCCCCGCTTCAACTCCTTTTCAATGGCGGTAACGGTGGAGACAAAACAGGGGTCATCGGCAGAGAGGAATCCGACATCATGCAGCAGCAGCAGGCTGGCATCCATGGCATCTCCTTCAAAGGAGGCCACAAAGGATTGTTTGTCTTCATTCCAGGCCCTGCGATAGATCGTGGTGTAGATATGATCAGCATGATCACGCCAGTATCTGATCCGGTCCTGTAATCCCAGCCGCTGGGCGATCAGGGCCAGGCGATCACAGGCAGCCCAGCACATCACGCTGGAAAAGGTATGAACGCGGGCAGTGCCGCGCAGTTCCCATAACCCTGCGTCAGGTTGATCAAAGACCTGACGGGCGGTTTCTCCTAATGATTCAAGGCGCTGAAACAGGGCGGCATCACCGCAGCGCAGCAGGCGTTTATCAAAAAAGATATGGGTTACCGCCAGAATAGCTGAACCATAGACATCGTGCTGAATCTGTTCAAAGGCCTGGTTGCCGCGCCTGACCGGCCCCATCCCCCGATAACCGGACAGACTTTCTACAATCTGTTCTTCCAGATGCGCCTTGCCGTCAATGCCGTAGACCGGCTGCAGCCTGCCTCCCGGCGCTGCGGCAGAGATGTTGGCCAGATAACCCAGGTAGCGTTCCATGGTCTTGGTTGCTCCCAGGCGATTCAGGGCATTGACTACAAAGTAGGAATCACGCAGCCAGCAAAAACGATAATCCCAGTTGCGTACGGTGTTGGCCGCCTCTGGAATTGAGGTGGTCATGGCAGCGATAATGGCGCCGGTGTCGTCGTAGGTGTTCAGCTTTAAGGTGATGGCAGCCCTGATTACCGCATCCTGCCATTCAAACGGTATTCCCAGATCCCGTACCCATTCATGCCAGTATGAGACGGTTTCATCCAGAAAACGGCGGGAAAGGTCGCCGATGGAGTTTGGGATGGTTTCGTCAGCGCCAAAGATCAGGGTGACGCTGTCATCAAGAAAAAACGGCAACTCCTGCATCAGCATGGTGATAGAGGCGTCGGTGGTCAGGCGCATGGTCCAGCCGGGAGAAAGGTAGCGGATATGATGGCTGCCGTAGGTTACCGGGCAGCGTTCCCGTCCGTAGTCGCCAGCTGGACGGACCACCAGCCTGATACGCGGGCTGCCCTGTAGTCGTTTGATTTGGCGGATCAGCATTACCGGGGTAAACATCCGGCCAAACTGGTGAAAACGGGGGGCAAAATCGGTGATCTCGATCACGCCGCCACCGGCGTCGGTCATACGGGTCACCAGTACAGCGGTGTTGGGCAGGTACTGCTGCTCCACGCTGATCTGTTCAACCAGTTCAACAGTGCAGTAGCCAAAACTGTCCTGGTCAGTGTGTTCCTTAAGGAGTGAACAGAAGACCGGATCAGCGTCAAATCTGGGCATGCAGCACCAGACAATCTCGGCCTGTGCATCTATCAGGGCACCGATACAGCCATTACCTACAAGTCCCAGATCAAGACTGTTTTGCATCATGACCCTCCATGGTTAAATACAAACGGGGAGCAGGCTCCCCGTTTGTCAGCTTGATTGTAGAAATGTTTTGAAAGTAAACCCTGCACTTACTTTGTATAGAATAAAAACAGCGATTGTCAAGTTGACCAACTGAGAAAAAGAGGTGTACAAACAGAGCAACATCCAATACCGGAGCGGATTCCGGTAGTTCGAAACGAAACAGAACGGGGAAGATAACAATATGACATTACCATTGATTGCCGTGGTCGCAGGATTGGCGTTGCTTGTCTGGAGCGCGGACCGTTTTGTTGAAGGATCAGCCGCTGTGGCTCGCCATTTTGGCATGCCGGCGCTGCTGATCGGTATGGTGGTGGTGGGTTTTGGTACCTCGGCCCCTGAAATGGTGGTGTCTGCCCTGGCTTCTTGGCAAGGCAATCCCGGTATCGCCCTGGGCAACGCCTACGGCTCGAATATCACCAACATTGCGCTGATCCTCGGGCTGACCGCCCTGATCAGCCCGATTGCCGTGCATTCACAGGTACTGCGCAAGGAATTGCCGATTCTGGCTGTAGTGACCATCTTCGCCTTGGTGATGATGAGGGACGGGGCATTGACACGGTTTGATGGCTGGTTGCACCTGGCTGTCTTTTCCGGCTTGATGGGCTGGACCATCTGGCAGGGTATGAAACAACGGGGTGATGCCCTGGCTGACGAGATGGAGGATGAACTTGATATTCATGCCATGCCACTTGGACGAGCCCTGTTCTGGCTGGTGGCGGGACTGCTGCTGCTGATTGTCAGCTCCCGTATCCTGGTCTGGGGTGCGGTGGATATCGCCCATCGTCTGGGGGTTAGTGACCTGATCATCGGCCTGACCATCGTGGCCGTGGGGACTTCACTACCGGAGCTGGCCTCTTCCATTATTGCGGTTAGAAAAAACGAACATGATATCGCCCTTGGCAATGTGATCGGCTCTAACCTGTTTAATACCCTGGCAGTGGTGGGGATTGCCGGAACCATTCATCCGCTGGCCTTTGATCAGATTGTGTTTTCCCGTGACATGATGGTAATGGCGGCCTTGACGCTCTCATTATTTGTCTTTGGGTATGGTTTTCGCGGTCCCGGTAGAATCAACCGGGTTGAGGGGGCGGTGCTGTTGAGTTGCTATATCGGCTATACTGCCTGGCTGGTCAGGAGTATGGTGCGCTAGGTACTGCCAGGCTTTTACTCGGCCTTCCTGCCGCAGCAGGGACAGGCCTCTCCTGCAGCCGGTTTCGGGGGGCGCATCATCTCGCTGGTGACTATGCCAGTTGGTACGGCGATGATGCCGTAACCGACCACCATCAGCAGTGAGGCCACCAGTTGGCCCAGCGGTGTCCTGGGGGCAATATCGCCATAACCAACCGTGGTCATGGTAACAATTGCCCAGTAGATACTTTTGGGAATGCTGGTAAAACCACTGTCTGCCCCTTCAATCAGGAACATCATACTACCCACAAACACGACAACGGTCAGCACCGTGGAAAGAAATACCGCTATCTTGTGGCGGCTTCTTTTCAGGGCCAGCCAGAGGCTGTTTCCTTCCCCCATGAACTGCACCATATTCAGGATACGGAAGATACGCAGTACCCGCAGGATGCGGATGGTGGCCAGAAAATGCAGACCAGGCAGAAAGATGCTGGCAATTCCGGGAATGATGGCCAACAGGTCGATTATGCCAAAAAAGCTGAAGGCGTAGCGGGAAGGACGGCGGGCGCTGTACAGGCGCATAACATACTCAATGCTGAACAGGGTGGTAATTACCAGCTCTGCCCCCAGTAGCCAGCTGCCCCAGCGCTCATGTGTCTCCGGCACACTGTCCAGCATGACCAATACAACCGAAAGGAGAATGAAAAATATAAGTGCAAGGTCAAAGGCCTTGCCTGCCGGGGTGTCTGATTCAAAGATGATGGTATAGATTTTTTCGCGCAGCGGACTCATGACTGCTCTTTGTCTGCTGATTTTGACTGATCCGGGCATTTTCTTTCAAACCATGCCCCCGGAGTCCCCAGATCGTCTACCGTACTTTTTTTCCAGAGCGGTTCACCGCTGAAATAGGCGGCCCGACCCAGCATATGGGCTGCCACCGGCGCAGTCAGCAGGGTAAAGGCGATGATCGCCACCACCTTGCCGGTAACAGCGGTGCTGGCAAAAAAAATCGCAACAGCAACCAGAATACAGCTTGCTCCCAGGGTTGATGCCTTGGATGCGGCTGAAAGACGCATGTAGATGTCAGGCATCCGCACCACGCCAAGGGCTGCCACCAGGGCAAAAAAGGTGCCGCCAAGCAGCAACAGGGCTATCAGGGTATCACGCATTGTTCCCCCGCTTGTGCAGATAGTAGGCAAAGGCCACGGTGCCCAGAAAGGTGATCAGAGCCAACACGACAGCAGCATCCAGATAGGATGGCTCATTGCTGGAAACTGAATAAACAGCTGAAATTGCAATGATAAAGGTGGCCATCAGGTCAAGGGCCACCACCCGGTCAGGCAGGCTTGGTCCACGTACCACCCGGATAAAGGTAAGCAGCATCCCCAGTCCCAAAAGCGGCAGGATAACCCAGGATATATAGCTTGCAAGGGTCACTGGACAATCTCCCGTATCCGTTGTTCAAAGCCCTGTTTGATCTCCTGCACCAGTTGCTGCGGGTCATCGATATACATGGCATGTACGTAAAGCGTCTGTCTGTCTTCAGAGATATGCAGACTTAAGGTACCCGGTGTCAGGGTAATACAGGTGGCCAGCAGGGTGATCTGCAGATCGTTTTCAAGCTCAAGGGGCACGGCAACAATTCCCGGTTTCATATGATCCCTGGGGGTCAGCACGTCATAGGCAACCCGCAGGTTGGCCACCACCATCTCCTTGATAAAGTAGGGGATAAAGCCTGCTATGGCCAGCAGGCGGCGGTGGTAGGAGGTGGTTTGACGGTCGCGGCGGCCGATCCAGATTACAAAGAAACCGAACAGAAACCCGGTGGCAAATCCTCCGGCATGGAAGGAGTCGGTCAGGGCCATCCAGGCCAGTGCCAGCAGGATATTGGCCAGAAAGGCGGTCATTGGGTCACCCCCAGCACCGCCTTGATGTAGGCGTCGTTGTTCAGCAGCTGTTCTGCAGCAGTACGGCAGAGTCTGAACAGAGGCTCCGGCAGCAGACCGGCAACCAGGGAGACCAGGGCAAGCAGCAGGGCGGGAACAATCATCTGACCACGGCGCACCGTTGGCAGGTGGTGCAGTTTTTTCGCATCTGCAGGCTGATTTTTCCAGAACAGCTCAATCCAGGCAGTAACCAGGTAATAGAGGGTCAGCACGCTGACAGCGAGGGCCATGGCAACCAGCAGATACTGTTCGCTCTGCAGGCCGGCCTGCACCAGAGCCAGCTTGCCCCAGAACCCGGACAGGGGAGGGATACCTGCCACAGAAAGCGCCGGTACCAGAAAAAGAACAGCCAGCAGGGGATAGCGCTGATACAGTCCGCCAATCTCCTTCAACATCGTGGTGCCGGTCATGCGGGCCACTACACCGCTGGTCAGGAACAGGGCTGATTTGGCTGCCATGATATGCAGCATGAAAAAGATACTGCCGGCCAGGGCCAGGGGGGTCATCAGACCCAGTCCCATCAACAGGTAGCCGATCTGGCTGACCACACAAAAGGAAAGCAGCCGCCGCAGTTCCGGTTGTGCGATCGCCCCCAGGGCGCCAAACAGCATGGTTAATCCTGCTGCGGCCAGAATCAACGGTTGTCCGGTAATGGTTTCCTGGGGGAAAATCAGGGTAAAGACCCGGATCAGTACATAGATACCCACCTTGGAAAGCAGGGCGGAAAAGATGGTAATCACCGCAACCGGCGGCGTGTGGTAGGAGGCAGGCAACCAGAAGTAGAATGGAAACACCGCTGCCTTGATACTGAAGGCGCAGAACAGCAGCACTGCAATGACCGGTATGGTGCCGGTATGGGGCATCTCCTGCAGCCTGATGGCCAGATGGGCCATGTTCAGGGTGCCGGTTACGCCATACAGCAGACCGATGCCGGCCAGCAGCAGGGCTGAGGCGATCAGGTTCAGGGCCACATATTTGATGGCCCCTTCCATCTGCTCCCGCTTCCCTCCCAGGGCCAGCAGCACAAAGGAGGCGATCAGCATTACCTCAAACCAGACATACAGGTTAAACAGATCGCCGGTTAAAAATGATCCGCAGATCCCCAGCAGCAGCACCTGCAGCAGCGGATGATACCCCCGCGCTTCCTGATCAGAATCAGCGTCTGCCAGTGAGTAGACCGTGACGCATAAGCCCATCAGCCCGGTTGCAAGCAGCATCAGGGCGCTGAAGGTATCAGCCACCAGGGTAATGCCGAACGGCGCTGGCCAGTTACCGGCCTGGGAGCTCAGGATGCCGTGTTGCTGTACCTCCAACAGTAGCAGAACAGCGGTAACGGTTAGAAGCGCCGTTGAACAGACACCTGCAATCCGCTGGAATTTTCGCTGGTTCCAGGCCAGAAGGCCCAGCACTGCTGTGGCCAAAGGAATGATCAGGGGTAGAAACAAAAGATTTTTCATCTCTCTTCCCCTTGCTCCGGCTTTTCTTGCCCCTGGTTTTCAGTAATCATCACATCCTGATCATCGCTGCCCACGGTCTGGTAGACCCGCTTGATCAGCACCAGGGCAAAGGCCTGCACACCAAAACCGATTACAATGGCGGTCAGGATCAGGGCCTGGGGTACCGGGTCAGCAACCGGCAGGGATGACAACACACCGTCAGCCGGGACATGGGGCGGCCTGCCACGGGTCAGTCTGCCCACGGTAAAGATCAGCAGGTTTGCGGCATTACCCAGCAGGGCCAGACCAAAGATCATCTTGACGATGCTGCGACGCACCATCAGGTACATGCCTGCGGCATACAACCCGCCTATGACCACCGCCAGCATGCTTTCCACGTCAGTTTTCCTCCATCAGGGTAAAGATGATCAGGAGCGACATGCCTGCCACCAGCAGGTAGACCCCCAGATCAAACAGCAGCGGGGTACCGGCATGGCCTATTACCGGCGCCGGAACTGAACTCCAGAGTGCGGTCAGAAACGGCAGCCCGGCCAGCAGCGGCAGAAGCCCGCTGGTCAGTGCGATCAGCAGACCAGTTGCCACCAGTTGCAGCGGTGCAACCCGTAACATCCTGCGGCCCTCTTTTTCACCATGTGCCAGGGTGTACAGGGCAAAGGCAGCAGCCACCACCAGACCACCCACAAAACCACCACCCGGTTCATTATGGCCCCGCAATAGCAGAAACAGGGAAAAGAGCAGCATCAGCGGCAACAGCAGACGGATGGCAGTGGCAAGTATCAGCGAATGCATCAGTCTGTCCCTCCCTTGTCGGAGTGTGGCTTCAGCATGGCATAGACCCCCAGGGCTGCCACAGCCAGAACCGTGATTTCGCCAAGGGTATCCAGGGCACGGAAATCCACCAGAATCACATTGACCACATTGCGGCCATGTCCGGCCGGCAGACTCTGTTCCATAAACCAGGTGCTCAGTGAAGGGATCAGCGGTTGCGAGACAGCCCGCCAGACAAGCCAGGTCATGACGCTGCCAACCCCCAGGGCAATGACCATATCCCTCAGCCGTGACCTGGTACTGGAAAGCAGGGTAAAGCGGGGTAATTTGTGCAGCACCAGCACAAACAGGATGATGGAAAGCGTCTCAATGCAAAACTGGGTCATGGCCAGGTCAGGTGCGCCAAAGAGGATGTAGATCAGGGCAACACCATAGCCAACCACCCCCAGGGCAGCCACTGCAGCCAGGCGGGAGTCGGTCAGGGTGGCCATCAGGGCGCCGGCAAGGATTATCACCGCTGTCAGCCATTCATGCAGGCTGCCGTCAGGCGTAGGCAGGTGCAGTGTGCCGGTGCTGCTGGTGAACAGGGTTGCAGCCATCAGGGCAACTGCTGTACCGGTTACGATCATCAGATAATAGCGCAGCCTGCCGTTCTGCAGATAGCCGGTTATCATAGCGGCAGTCCTGGGTAGCCCTTTTAGCAGCAGGTCATACAGCTGTTCCGTATCCCAGCCAGGTGATCGTCTCTGCAACTGGAAATGGTTGCGCAGACTGAACAGTGCCAAACCTGATCCCAGGGTGACAACACTGATCAGCAGCATTGGATTAAAGCCGTGCCAGAGCGCCAGTTCAACCGGAACCGGTCTGCCTGCAACCTGGGCAACAGCCGGAGCCAGCAGCAGTCTGCCAAAGGCTGCGGGAAAGAATCCGATCAGCAGCCCCAGCAGGGCAGGCAGCAGGGGAGGTAGCCAGAGCCGCAGATCCACCTGATGGGGGTGCAGTTCGGTATCCTTCAGGGTTCCGTAAAACGGGAGATAGCCCGCCAGCAAAGCGGCAGCCACGGTCAGACTGTTGCCCAGAAATGCCACCGCAGTTATCAGCCAGGGAGAGTACGGCGCATGCAGGGTGGCCTCATAAAACAGTTCTTTGGCAATAAAACCGGCCAGCGGCAGCATGCCGGCCATGGAGAGCGCTGCCAGTCCAGCAGCCAGGGCCACCTGCGGCATGGTGCGTCCCAGTCCTCCCAGGCGTCTGATATCGCGGGTGCCGGAGCCGTGGTCAACCGCGCCTGCAGTCAGAAACAATGAGCTTTTATACAGGGCGTGTACCGTCAGCAGCAGCATGGCGGCAGTTGTGGCAAGCGGGGTGCCTAATCCCAGCAGCAGGGTCAGCATCCCCAGGGCGCTGACCGTGGTCCAGGCCAGGATCTGTTTCAGATCGGTACGCTGTACAGCTTTCGCAGCACCCAGCAACAGGGTGAGACCGCCAACAGAGGTCAGGCAGATCAGCCAGCTGTCTGTCCCCCCCAGCACCGGTGAAAAACGCGCCAGCAGGAAGATGCCCAACTTGACCATGGTGGCGGAATGCAGGTAGGCGCTGACCGGTGTCGGGGCAGCCATGGCGCCAGGCAGCCAGAAGTGGAACGGAAACTGGGCGGATTTGGTAAAGGCCCCGGCCAGCATCAACAGCAGGATCGGCAGGTAGAGACTGTGGCTGCGCAGCAGATCCCCACTGTTTA
>Ga0209016_1001363_pt1 | contig 20024 bp, 19 predicted proteins | sample EPASupsiteSAE305_FD_187265 | JGI IMG/M metagenome (GOLD analysis project Ga0209016, IMG submission 187265) | Bioremediated contaminated groundwater microbial communities from EPA Superfund site, New Mexico - SAE3-05 (SPAdes) (version 2) | ecosystem: Environmental > Aquatic > Deep subsurface >...
ACTGGCTATGCCCGGTTAAGCTGACTTATTTCTCCGACGCACTGACCGGGGCCGGACGCTTCCAGTTGATTGCCGTGTGGGTTCTGGGCCTGGCCGCGCTTGCGGTTGGCCCTCTTCTGACCGGGAGACGCACCTTCTGCGGCCTTATATGCCCTTTCGGGGCGTGGCAGGCGTTTTTCGGCAGAATCAACCCCTTCCGCGTCACCGCGGCTGACACGGCCTGCGGCGGCTGCGGGGCGTGCAAGGACTCCTGCCCCGTGTTCGCCATATCCAAGGACGCGGATTCCAAAACACGGATATCGTCATACTGCAACCGTTGCGGAAATTGCGTGGACGCCTGTCCCAACAACAGATTGCGCTACACGATGTTGGGCGCGGAAGTCCCGGCGCGGCTGGGCTTTTCAGCCAGAACTCTGTTCGTCTGGGTCTGCCTCTATATTGGCGGGCTGATGGGTTCGCTGTACATTCCCGCGCTCCTGCGCGAACTATGCTCAAGGCTGATTTCCTGACCGTTCTGCTTGAAGGCTTCGGGCTCGGCCTTTCCACCGGCCCGTTCTGCCTTGCCACCTGCGGCCCAGTAATAGTCCCCTGCCTGCTGGGCATGGGTTCCGGCGACTGGAAACGCAACATACGCCTTTTCGGGCTTTTTCTGGCGGGCAGAATGCTTGCCTACGCCGCATACGGCGCGGCCGTATCCGCCCTTGCCCTGCCTTTTGAGCAGGGGATTACTCCCGCCTTGAAGTCATGGGGGCTTGTCGCCTGTGGCCTCCTGCTCGCCGCCGGAGCGCTGCTCTCCGCTTCCGGCAAGGATTTTGCCTCCGGTTTCTGCGGACTGAAGCGTTTCGCTCCCGCAACCCCCTTCCTCCTGGGGGCGGCGACAGGCCTTTCCCCCTGTCCGCCCTTTCTTGCCGGAACGGCCAGAGTATTCCTGCTTGGCAGCGTGCCTTTGGGAACCGCGTACTTTCTGTCATTCTTCGTTTCAAGCTCGCTGTTCCTGCTTCCAGCGCTGGCGGCCACGCCGGCGCTAAAGCGGTGGGAGTCCGCAAAAGTCATAGGGCAGATGACGATGGCCCTGTGCTCCGGGTGGCTGCTCTTCCTGGGCCTGGCGGGACTGCATGGCAGCGGACAATAAGCCGGCAGGACCCACGGCGGTATAGGCCCAAAGACCCTGCTTCGGGCGGTGATAATCACATACCATATATATGCGGACGACCGGATTGTCCGCGCATCGAACTTTAAGGAGCGTTATGCTAAAAGTACTGCTTGTCGCGCTGGCGGCCGTCCTTCCCGCTGCGGCGCATGCTTCAGACTCCGAAACAGCCAGCAATCTTGCCCAGACGCAGCTTACACAGTCGGCTCCCAAGGCCGAAGTGGAAATTGCGGATGTAAAATCGATTTCCTCCACCCCCCTCGACCCCCGCATGTGGATTACCGTAAGGGCAAAAGACAGCAAGGCCCGCACCGCCCTCAACAGCGCCGGACTGGACATAGTGGAAATAAAGGGAGAAATAACAAAGGGCATCATCTCGCAGAGCGGCCTGGCGGCTCTCGTCAAGAACGGCTACGAGATAACCTCCAAAACCACCCTTGAACAGTTCAACAAGACCTTCTCCAAGGATTTCCCCGCCAAGGACGCCACTTACCACAGCTATCAGGAGATGACGACCGAGCTCAACACCATAGCATCCACCTGCAAGGAATACTGCTCGGTGGTATCCATAGGCAAGAGCAGCGAGGGCCGCGACGTATGGGCCCTGCGCTTCAACCCCTCGGCCAAGGGCGCCGCCGTAAGCAAGCTTACCGGAGTGACCTACATGGGCCTCCACCACGCGCGTGAGCACCTCTCGGCCGAAATACCCCTTATATTCGCCAAGTGGCTGGCGGACAACAAGACCAAAGCGGACGTAAAGGCCGTTCTGGACAAGCGCGACATCTGGATAGTCCCGATGGTAAACCCCGACGGCGGGGAATATGACATAGCCACCGGGCAGTACCGCTGGTGGAGAAAGAACACCCGCAAACTCTCGGGCAGCAACATAGGCGTGGACCTCAACCGCAACTACGGCCACAGATGGGGCGGGGAATCGTCCAATCCCTCGTCAGAAACCTATCAGGGCCCGTCTGCCTTCTCCGAACCTGAAAGCAAGGTGGTGAAGGCCTTCTTCGACAAGTACACGAACATGAAGGTCATGATTTCCTATCACACCTACGGCGGCATGGTGCTCTACCCGTGGGGCGATGCGGACGAGGACATACCGAACGCCAAGGACCTGGCGATGCACAAGGCGATGGCGGCCAAGCTGGCGGACTTCACCGGCTACAACGCGATGAAATCCAGCGAACTCTATATTGCCACCGGCGACAGCTGCGACTGGACCTACGACGCCCACAAGATACTGTCCTTCACCATCGAACTGGGACCGGACCAGTCCAGTTACGGCGGCTTCTACCCTGGTGCCGCGATGATCACCAAGGAAGGCCCCAAGAATACCCAGGCGGCCTTCTGGGCGGCCCAGGTTGCCGACAATCCCCCCCAGCAGTAAAAGAAACCGGATATAACGAAACGCCGCGCCAATTGGCGCGGCGTTTTTAATTTACGGGAATCAGGAACTATTTGGCGGGAGGAAGGCGGAGGGTGTAACACTTCGCCTTGCGGACCGGATGGTAGGATTCCTTTGACTTTTTAAGACCGGCCTCGCCCAAGTCGCTCTCGCGGTTGACGAACTCGTAGCCCTCGAACAGATGTATGGCGCACTGCTTTTCAAGGAACTGGTAAAGGCCCTTGATGCGGTCGAATGCCTTCTCGAAGTTGAGTACGCCCATGTTGTCCGTGACCCGGGAGCCTATACCTATGCCCCACACCTCGCCGCGTATGCGCACGGCTATACCCTTCACGCCCATGGCGTCGAAATTCTCTATGGTCTGGATAAGGGCCTGTCTTTCACAGCCCAGGTCGTCAGTCCAGTCCTTATATTTTTCCGCCCGATCGGAATACCAGCGCTTTATAAAGGCCAGGCATTCCGCCGAGTTTTTCCCGCTCAGGGGCGTAACCTCCGCGGCGCTGCCGTTGGCCCGCTCGAACTGGCTGATAAGATTGCGCTTGGGCGAGTACTTGCTTCCCTTCAGTTCCGCTATGTCCGTCTGCTTATAGATGTAATCGTCATACTCCGGGTGGTGGGTGACGACAAAATGCTTCGCGAGTTCCGCCTCGCCGTACTTGAGGACATAGTCCTCCGGGACATAGCGGTATTCAGGGAAACCGGTTTTCCTGAGCAGCTCGGCAAGCTTATGCGGAGGGAATTCGTGCTTTATGGAAACCGGCAGAAGCAGCCAGCGCGCGGCGGGGTCGTTTATGTGCGATTCGCTCACATACGCGGCGCCGTCCTCGACGGCGCAGTAGTTGTTGAAGGCGCAGTTGTTCCACGCCACTATGCCCGACAGGCAGTAGGAGCTGAGCGGATACTTCTGGCCCTTGAAATATGGTTCCAGCCTTTTGAAATCAGCGGGGGAAATGGGAATGAAGTGCATGGGGAGCCTCCCTTGGCAAGGCAAATCAGCGGCGATGGCCGCGAAATTTCATTGGCACGCTGGCCGGCATGGGGCGGAAGCCGCATTTAACATAGAGCGGGTCCGCGCCATCAGAGGCGATAAGCCCTATCCAGCCAAGACCGTCTTTTGAAAGTTTACCGGTGATGAAGCGTATTAGACCCAACGCGATGCCCCGGCGTCGGAAGGCGCGCAGGACGGCGACATCCTGTATATAGGCGTCGCTTGCGCCGTCGCTTATGGCGCGCGCCATGCCGACAGCCTTCCCGTCCAGCAGTGCGACGGCGAAGCAGTAACTGCCGGATATTATGCGGCGGTATCTGGCGGGGGTGTCGCCCTTTTCAAACCAGCCTTCGGCCTTATAAATGGCGATTACCTGCCTGAGCAGGGTTGGAGAGGGTTTATTTAGGAAAATATAGTCAGCGGGTTGAACTTTCATCAGCGGAACCGCCATACGGCAGTCTACTGCAAGCGGTCCTACCACTATTTTAACACAGTTTTGGCGGTTTTAATTAGGCGCTCAATGGAAAATGTCCCACGCGACCTTGGCCAGCAGGCCCGCGCAGACAAGCGCCACGACGGGTTTTATAACCGCGACGCCGCGCTTTATGGCTGTATGCGCCCCCAGCCAGTTGCCGGCCATGCCGGCCAGTCCCATCAGCACTCCGGTGTGGACATCGGCCCTGCCGCAGGAAACGAAAAAGACAAGCGCGGACACGTTGGACGCCAGATTGAGGTATTTGCTGAGCGCGGTTGCCCGCACTATGCCAAGGCCGCCCACGCGTGTCAGCAGTATGGCGTAGAAGGTGCCGGTTCCAGGCCCGAAAAAACCGTCGTAAGTCCCTATGGCCCCGGCGATGGCATGGGCCTTGCCGCCCACCGAGCCGACCCGCCCGTCATGCAGGCCCTTTACAAGCACCACATAGCCCACGCACGGCAGGGCGAAGAGAAGTATTACGCGGAGGAATGACGGGTTCATCAGCGTGGCCAGCCACGCGCCCAGCAAAGAGCCCGCGAAAGCCACCGAGCATATGCGCAGCACGGAGGACAGGGACATCCGCAATTCGCCCCGGAATTTGAAGCAGGCCACGGCCGTGCCCATGAAGGAGGAAACCTTGTTCGTGCCAAGCACAAGCCCCGGCGGAACGCCGGCGGCCATGTATGCGGGAAGCGTGACGAGCCCCCCTCCTCCGGCAATGGAATCCACAAAGCCGGCGAAAGCTATGGCAAGGGCCAGCAGGGCCGTATCGCCCGGACCGAGCGTCACTTTTTAATTTGCGGTTGCGGTATGGAGAAAAGAACGCTGAAGCCGCCCTCCGGCGGGTTGACCGCCCTGATGGAACCGCCGTGCAGGTCCACAGCCAGTTTGGAGAAATGCAGATTGAGGCCTATGGCGGTGCGGGTCTTCTTCAGTTCGTCCTTTCCGTAATACTTGGAGAACAGTATCGGCAGATAGCGGGGCGGAACCGGCTCGCCCGTGTCCGTCACGTCGAAATGGAAGGCGCCGTCCCGCAAGGAAACGCGCAGGAAAATACGGCCTGTCTTGGGAGTGAAGCGGAAGGAGTTGAGCAGCAGATTGATTATGATGCCTTCCAGCAAGCGGCGGTCCACCACGATTTCGGCGGGCATGTCGGACGGGAGCGGGGCCAGCTCCACCATGTCCGTCTTGAAAAAGGAAAGCATCTTGGCTTCGTTGACGGCGGAATTGAGCAGGTCGGAAAGGTTCTCGGGCCGCAGTGAGGGCCGCAGGACATTCTGCTCTATCTGGGTGACATCGGCCAGGGTTATCATTATGCGCTGCTGCATGCGGCTGCACTGCATGATGATATTCAGGAGGGCGTCGCTCTGGCCTCCGGCGCGGGCTTCCTCCACCGCGGTGGAGCACGCCAGCATTATGGAGGCCAGCGGGTTGCGCAGGTCGTGCAGCGTGGTGGAAATTATGTGGTGGTAGATATCCTCGGAAAGCGTTATCTCCCTTTTAAGGGCCCGCACGGCCAGGACGGCGCACAGCACGAGGCCTATGGTGACGAACCATGACACGAAGTCCGTCATATTGCGCGGCAGCCCGCCGGTCTGAAGGAACTCCAGCACGACGGCGGACACAAGAAGCACGTAAAGGAATCTTTCCAGGAAACGAACCTTGCCAAAAATAGCGCTTTCGCCCATGTAAGCAAATCCCCGTTTTAGTCCGCAGTGTCGGCTTTCCTGCGGTAAAGTACCAGTCTCGAAAACCCCGGCATGTCCGCCAGGGCGTCAATCAAATTCGGCCTTCTGAGATTGCGGTGCGCCGTAACCGCGCAAAGCGCGAAAACGGCCGCCGGCCACAGCCTCCCCGCCGGGAAATCTCCCGCCGGAGGATGCCGCCAGCAGCGGATAACCGCGTCCGCCACGGACAGCGCGAGCAGGCACGCATAAAGGATATTGGACCAGTATGCGATTTTGACTTTCACACCCGTTCCCGACGCCATGCGCGCGCAAAGGGGAACCAGAGCGTACAGCCCGGCGCCATAAACCGCGCCAAAGAAAACGCCGGAGGCATATCGCCCGGCGTATATCTGTCCGGCTCCCGGCGCAACCAACGCCAGAATGCATGTCAAAAACAGCTCCATCCGGCAATCTCCAGTCCAGATTGTTTACATTGTATATTTTTATACGGACTTCAGGAACAGCCATGACGCCGGACAGACTTGGGCATCACGAGCCTTTTCCCACAGGTTCAGGAAACAGCAGTGTAAGAGTAAGGCGCAGGCCCAGCTTGTCGCCGTTCATCTCCGCGTCATAAACACCGGCCGCGCCGAGGCTGAACTTCTGGGAACCGAGCTCGCAAATCCTGCTTAACCCCAGCACGACCGGCAGGGACCACTTTTTAGCCTTCCAGTCATAAGTGTTTTCCGCGCTGGCGTTTATGGTCAGACCGTCCGAAAAGGTATAAGCGCCGAAGGGCTTGAGATAGGTGGAACTGATGTCCGTCCGGTTTTTATTACCGGCAAAGGACCACACATGGTTTGCCATGAAGCCGGCCGTCCAGGGGCCGCGCTGCGTCAGGATGACGCCGGTGGGACCCGCGCCCCATTTTTCACTACCGAGCAGACGGTCCGTCGCGGTAGGCAGATGCAGTATGGGCCCGAGCCCCCACTTGAACGGTTTGCCGCCGGGATGCATGGGGGTAAAGAAAAAGCTCTGCTCCCAGTCGCTCAGGCCGCGCTGGGAGGTGGTGCCTATCACGTCATGCTGGCTGACATAGGAGAAGACGGAGCGTGCCACCACGGCATACTCCTTATTGAACGGCAGGGGGATAACAGGCTGCGCGCGCAGCATATACACAGTCCCGTTTCTTTCAGGGCCCTGCCCGAAATAAAAATTGTTCTGCAAAGGCACGTTGATAAGCGGGGCGACGGGGTCCTGCAACTTTTTGGCAAGGCCCTCATTGGTGGAAGCGGATTCTTCGGCTGAAACAAGGCCGCTGCAGACAAGCAAAGACAGACAGGCACAAGGCAGTAAAATCTTTCGCATCTGACACCCCCGAACGCAATATTGTTCAACGAACCCTAAAGAAAAACGCGGGCCGGATACCACACGATAGCAATTTGAGCGGGGAGGACAAAGGGCGGTGGCTTCCATCCGGACAGTAGTCCAATGGTCCCATAAGCGCATAGGCATAAAAACTTGCAAGTAGAGCGCCGCGCGGCCCATAGGGAAGGCCTCCTTATTTAATAGGATTTAGATATAGCCGTAGTATTCTTGAGGAGCCGCCAATGTTCAAGTTGATAGCCGCAACCGTTTTGCTCGCAGCCTCTTCAGCAGGAGCGGAGGATTTCGCCCTTCCCTCCATGCGCCTGTCGGACATAAGGAATTCCGCCGAAGCCATACGGAAGGACAGGCTGCCCGCCGCCTCCGCGAACCTGAAAGAGTGGACCGTCATAGCCTACATGAACGGCAAGAACAACGTTGAAAAATACGCATTCTCCGACCTTGAGGAAATGATGTCCGTGGGCTCCACGGACAAAGTCGCCGTGGCGGTGGAAATAGGCGGACTGAAGGCCGGCAAGGTCAGGCGCATGCTGGTGGGAAAGAAAAACGGACAGACGGAAAACAACACGGTTTATTCGGAAGGCAAGTCAGATATGGGGGATTACCGCAACGCCGCGGCTTTCATATCGTGGGCCAAGGCCACGTTCCCTGCCAAACGCTACATGGTCATACTCTGGAACCACGGCATGGGCTGGACCGATATCCCAAGCTGGGCATACAGCGGCAGCAAGTCCATACTTTTCGACGAACAGACGCGCAACTACGTCCGCACCCGCCAGATGGGAGACATGCTCCGCTCCGCCGGCGGCGCCGACGTGCTGGTCTTCAACGCCTGCGTCATGCAGATGGCTGAAATACTTTACGAGATGAAAGACACCGCCGGGCTCATAGTTGGCTCCGAGGAGAACATGCTGGGCCCCGGCCTGGACTACGACAAGCTGCTCGCTTTCCTGAACGCCTCCCCCTCGGCGGACAGCAGGACGCTTTCCAGCTGGTTCGTAAAGTCTTACAGCGAATATTTCGCCAAAGGGGACCCGCGCTTCGGCCTTATCCCCGCGAACACGAAAAACATCGGCGCGACGCTTTCTGCGGTGAATCCGCAGGCGGTAAGCCGCCTGCCGCAGTATCTTGACGCGTTCAGCAAGGCGGTCATGGCGGCAAACGACGCGGAAGCCGTCAAATACGCAATCTCCAAGACCATACGCTTCGGCTCCATAGACGCGGAAAAGTATATGTCCAGCTACGGAGACCTCGGCCAGTTCGCGCTGCTTGTGGCCGAGAAGAGCGCGAACCCGCAGGTAAAATCCTCCGCGCAGGCGCTTGTAACATTCATAGACAGGGAGCTGGTGACGGCTCAAGTGGGCCTGCACACGGACAAGATTGGCGACGACTACACCAGAACTCATGGCGTGGCCATAGAGATACCACGCCGGCTGAAGGGCGAACCGCCCTTCGATGAAGTCTACCCCGAAAACCGCTATCAGGACCTCTCGCTTTCCAAGGCCTCGAACTGGGACGAGTTCGTTAAGTGGGCCAGGGACATCTGGACCAGATAACCGTTCCCCCCGCAACCCCCATAAGATTCCGCCCGGCGCGTCATACCGCCGGGCGGAACTTTGTGCTATCATGAGCGTAAACCGGAAATCCGGCGCGATATGCCCGAAGGATTTTGCGGGCATTGAAAACACTGCTCTGCTCGAATATTCAAGGAGACAAAATGGCTGATTCGTCAAAAGGCGTGACATGGGACCTCTCCAGTTATTTCCCGAAGTTCAACGGGCCGGAGATGACGGCGTTCAAGAAAAAACTGACGGCGGACGTGGCGGCGTTGCAGAAAAAAGCCGCCACGGCCCCCCCTCTCTCCCCCAAAACCGCCGGGGAATGGGAAAAGCTGCTGCTGAAGGCGGAGGAACTGGAATCCCGCCTCGGGCACATAATATCCTATGTCACCTGCCTGGAATCGGCCGACGCGGCGAACAACGATTACGGCAAGGAACGGGCCGCGCTGATTGGCTTGGCGGCGGAATACTCCAAGTTCGGCGTGGACCTGCGCCGGGCTATAAAAGATGTTCCCGAAAAGACGCTGGCGGCCTTCCTTAAGAGGGAAAAACTGGCCCCCGTGGCGCACAGCATACGCCGCGTCCATGAAGAGGCGAGGCGCACCATGACCCCGCCGGAGGAAAAACTCGCGGCCGACCTCGCGGTGACAGGCTTCCACTCATGGAGCGCGCTTTACGACAAGCTCTCCTCCAAACTGGAGTTCGATATGGTCTGGCCCGACGGCAGGAAGGAGAAGCTGCCCATATCGCGCTGGCGCTCGCTGATGTCCGACCCGGACCGCAAAGTCGGCCGTGCGGCCTTTGAAGGCGGCAACCGCGCGTGGTCGTCCATCGAGGACAGCTGCGCCGCCGCCCTTAACGCCATAGCCGGAACGCGCCTCACCCTTTACCGCCACCGCGGCATAAAGGATTTTCTGGACACCCCTCTCATGAACGCCGGGATAAAGCGCAAAACGCTCGACGCCATGTACGCCGCAATCCACGGGAACATCGAAATACCCAGGGCCATACTGCGGGCCAAGGCCGCCCGCATGGGCGCGAAGGGCATCAGCTTTTTCGAACGGGAAGCCCCCCTCCCGATGAAGGATTCAAAGGCTTTCACCTGGCCGGAAGGTTCGGCCAAGGTGTCCGCCGCGTTCGAATCCGTCTACCCCGCGCTGGGAGCATACTACAAGGATTTCCTGAACAAACGCTGGATGGAATCGGAAGCGCGCGGCGGCAAGCGCCCGGGTGCCTTCTGCACGGGCTCCTCGCTGACCGGCGAACAGCGCGTTTACATGACGTTCAACGGCTCCCTCGGAGACGTGACCACCACCGCGCATGAAATAGGCCACGCCTGGCACAGCCACCTGCTGCGAGAAATGCGCCCCTGGGCCCGCGAATATCCGATGACGCTGGCGGAAACCGCCTCCATCTTCGGGGAACACATACTGGCCGAAGGCGTTTACAAAGATGGAAGCATAAGCGAAACGCAGAAGCTGCTGATGCTGGACGAGTATCTTTCCGGCGCGGCCACGCTGCTGCTGGACATCACGGTGCGCTTTGAATTCGAAAAAGCCTTCCATGAGGAAAGGAAGAACGGGGAAGTTTCCGTCGCCCGCTTCAAGGAACTGATGACGCAGACGCAGCGCCGGGTGTTCGGCGACGCGCTTGCCCCCGGAGGGGAGGACCCGATGTTCTGGGTTTCAAAACTGCACTTCTACTTCACGGACGTGCCGTTCTACAACTTTCCTTACACCTTCGGCTTCCTGCTGGCGGCGTCGCTGTTCGCCCGCTTCAAGCAGGAAGGCCCCGCCTTCCTGCCGAAATATGAAGCCTTCCTGCGCCTGACAGGATCCGCCCCGGCGGAGGAAGTGGCGCGCCGCAGCATAGGCGCGGACCTGGGCAGGCCGGAGTTCTGGAGCACGGCCATTGTCAGCCTCAAGGAACCGCTGGAAAAGTACAAGAAATTCCTCAAGGCGTGACCATCCGCTTAAGCATAAGGGAGCCCGCCATCAGGCGGGCTCCCTTTTTTCGGAAGGACGCTCCACAAATTAGCCCTTTATTCCAGGAAATTTTAAGCTAAACTAGTGAGTAAAGGAGAACTTTTATGCCAGATGAACCCCTGCCCACCAAATTCCTTCCCGCCGAGAAGGAAACGATGGAAGTGATAAGAGAGCAGAACAGGGTGATAAAGGCAATTCCCCTGTTATGCGAACTGCTGGATTCGATGCTCAATCTTTCCTTCATGCTGAACTCGAAGCGCCAGATAGTATTCGCCAATGCCATGGCCCTCAAGACTTTTCAATATGACGCGGAAAGCATACTGGGCCTGCGCGGAGGAGAACTGTTCACCTGCTCCCATGCCTGCGAAGGCTGCGGGACAACGGATTTCTGCAAGGAATGCGGCGCGGCGAAAGCGATAGCTTCCGCACTGAACGGAACACGGGAAGTAACGGAATGCAATGTTGTCCCGGTCAAGGCGGGTGACGAACTGAACCTCCTCGTCTGCGCAACGCCGTTCCGATACGGAAAAGAGAGCTTCATCCTCTTCTCCGCCATAGACGCCAGCGAGAACAAACGCAAGCAGGTGCTGGAAAGGATTTTCTTCCACGACATAATCAACACCGCCGGAGGGCTTAAAGGGATAATATCCCTGATAGCCGATACCCCGCAGGAGGCGGACAAGTTTATCCCGTTCGCGGAAAATGCCTCGGACAGACTTATGGACCAGATACTTTCCCAAAAAGACCTGTCCGCCGCCGAACGCGGCGAGCTGACGCTGGCGCCGGCCGAGATAGACGCTCTTAAATTTCTGGAAAACCTGGCGGCCCTGTTCCGCAACCATGAAGTGGCGAAGGACAAGGAAATAGCGCTGGACGCTTCCTGTGCCAGCTTCACCTTCCGCTCCGACCCCACGCTTCTTACGCGAACCGTGGGCAACGCGCTCAAAAATGCGCTGGAGGCCGAAGGCAGGGGCGCGCGGATTACGCTTTCCTGTGGACGGACACAGGATTCGGTCCGGCTCTCCATCCATAATCCCACGCCCATGCCTGAAAAAACACGGTTGCAGATATTCCAGCGTTCCTTCTCCACCAAGGGGGCGGGACGGGGACTTGGAACCTACAGCATGCGCCTGTTGACGGAAAAATACCTGGGCGGCAAAGTATCGCTGGACGTGAATGAAAAGGGCACCACGTTCACGGTATCCCTGCCCTCATAAACATAATCCGAAACCACAAGGTTTGAAGCCTGTACCGGACACTTGCGCGGCCTTCCGGCAGGCAAGCGGGAAGACGCCGCGTAAAAGGTATAATTTACCTATAGCCAAACAATAAACCAACGGGGGAATAATGGCCAAAAGCACCAAATACAAGGTAGGCGTGGACGTGGGCGGCACCAAGATGCTTGCGGGGGTGCTGTCGCCATCAGGCAAGGTGGTTTCCTCGCTCAAGGCGAAGACAGTAGTGGAGGAAGGCGAGCAGTACTTCATGGACACGCTGGCCGAACTCATCAAACGGTCTCTTGAGGAAGCCGGTCTCACGGCGGCGGACATAGACGGCATAGGCATAGGCAGCCCTGGCATAATAGACGCCGAAAAGAACTACATAATTTCCTCCCCCAATATCCCATTCCTTAGCGGATTCCCCCTAGGCAAACGGGTGCAGAAATACTTCCCGGTAAAGGTTGCGGTTGAAAACGACGTCAACACCGGCCTTTACGGGGAATGGCAGTGCGGCGCGGCAAAGGGATATAAACACGTCGCGGGCTTCTTCCTTGGCACCGGGATAGGCGGCGCGCTTGTGCTGGACGGCAAGCTATACCGAGGCGCGAACGGCGCGGCCGGGGAATTCGGCCACATCTGCATTGAGCCGGGCGGCCCATCCTGCGGCTGCGGCAACGACGGCTGTCTTGAGGCCATATCCGGCCGTCTGGCGGTTGCGGCCTCCGCGGCGGCGATAGCCTCGCGCGGGCACGCGAACAATCTTCTAACCAAAACCGGAACGGACATCCGCAACATCAAAAGCGGCGCGATGGCCAAGGCCATCAAAGCTGGCGACAGGAAAATCCTGGAGCTTGTGCAGCAGCGCTCGCGAAAGCTTGGGCAGGCGATGGGAATCATAGTCAATGCGCTGAACCCGGAACTCATAGTGCTGGGCGGCGGCATGGTGGAGGCTCTTGGCGACATAATAGTCCCGGAGGCCGAAAAAGCCATGCACGCGCACATAGTGCCCGCCCTGGCGGAGACGGTAAAGGTCGTTCCGGCCACGCTGGGCGACTACGCCATTGTGATAGGCGCGGCCAGGATGGTCGCAGACAGGTAAGGCGATGACGGAATCCAAGCAGCCGGCGCACAAACATCTGGTGGCCGTGGTGGACATAGGCTCAAGCGCCATCCGCATGGTGATAGCGGAACTTGGCGGCAGGGGGCTGGTGCGCCAGCTTGAAAACCTGTCCCGCCCGGCCATGCTGGGCAGGGACGTTTTCACGGATGGGCGCATAGGCAACCAGACCGCGCGCGAGTGCCTTTCCATACTATCGGATTTCCGGGACATAATCCAGTCCTACGGCGCGCACAAGACCATAGCCATAGCCACCAGCGCGTTGCGCGAGGCGTCCAACCGGGACAACTTCGTTGACCAGGTTTTCATCCGCACGGGCATAGACGTGGAAGTGATAGAAGGCATGGAGGAAAACCGCCTCGGCCTGATAGCCGTGGAAAAGGCTCTGGACAACGTTTTCGACCTGCAGAAAGCCAACTCCCTCATCATGGAAGTCGGCGCCGGCTCCACCGAAGTGACCATTCTGGTCAAGGGGAAGGTAGCCCTTTCCCGCACGCTGCCGCTCGGCTCCATACGCATACCTTCGCTCCAGCGCAGCGATTACGCCGAACCGGCGGAGCTTCAGCGCGCGCTGAAGCGCGTGCTGAGGACGCTGCTGGAAGACCTCTCCCGCGAGTTCAACCTTTCGGACATAGACACCTTCATTGCCGTCGGCGGCGACATGCGCCATGTCATACGCCACCTGAGCGGGGCCACGGAAGGCAACATCGCCAAACTTTCAAGGGACTCATTCGCGGATTTCGCAAAATCGGCGGCAAAGATGACGCCGGAGGAAACCGCGGTCAAGCTCGGCATCCCGTACACGGAAGCCAAACTCTTCTTCCCGGCCATGATGGTTTACGCGGGCTTCCTGCAGGAAACCAAGGCGGAAAGCATAATCGTCCCAATGGTCAGCATAAGGGACGGGCTTCTGCTGGAAGCCAGCCACATGCTTTCCGGCTACAAGAGGAGCGACCTCTCGCGCCAGATGATAAACTCCGCGAAAAGCCTCGGCAGAAAATACAGGTACGACGAGGCCCACGCAGCCAACGTGACCGCGCTGGCGCTCGCCATATTCGACCAGATGGAGAAGGAGCACGGACTCTCGGGCGCGGAACGCCAGCTTTTGGAAGTGGCGGCGATACTGCATGACATAGGCATTTACATCTCCCCCTCCTCCCATCACAAGCACTCCATGTATCTTGTGGAGGCGGCGGAGATATTCGGCCTGCGCAAGAGCCACAAGGACATAGTGGCTAACGTCGTGCGCTACCACAGGCGCTCTCTTCCCAAGCCGACTCACGTGCAGTACATGTCTCTACCGCGTCCGGACAGGGTGGTGGTCTCCAAGCTGGCCGCAATACTACGCGCCGCCGACGCGCTGGACAACAGCCACCAGCAGAAGATAAAGTCGGTCCGTCTGGAAAAAAAGGCGGAGACCTGCGTTTTCTGGGTTGACGAAAAGGCCGGGGACATAGCCCTTGAAAGACAGTCGCTGGCTGAGAAATCCAACATGTTCAGCGACATATACGGCCTTTCGCTCTCACTGCGGCAGGAAGCCCCTTCCGCGCAAACCGCTTCATAAAGGCAGACAATGGAAAAACTCTTCAACCGCGAAATTTCCCTTCTGGAATTCAATGCCCGGGTGCTTGCCGAAGGGATGGACCCGGACAATCCCCTGCTGGAAAGGCTTAAGTTCATAGGGATAGTCAGCTCAAACCTCGACGAGTTTTTTCAGGTGCGCGCGCCCCGCCTTGGCGACGACACGGCCGGCGAAAGCGTCAGGAAGAAGGCCAGGCAGCTTATAGATTCCCAGTATTCCTATTTCGTAAAGGCGATGGTGCCGGAACTGGCGGCCGAGGGAATAATCCGGGTGGAACCGGCCTCCCTCACCGAACGGCAGTATCAGCACGTCCACAGGCTTTTCCACGAGGAGCTGTTTCCGGTCCTGACCCCGATCGCCCTGCGGGACGACGCCCCTCCGCCCGCCCTGACAAACCTGCGCCTCTACTTTGCCGCCATGCTGAAAAAGCCGGGCGAGGCGGAACCCGTGCTGGCGGTGGCCGAAGTCCCGGGCAATTTCCCGCGCATGATAGCCCTCCCGTCCGAGAAGGGCTACCAGTTCCTTCTGGCGGGCGACCTTGTCTCCATGTTCGCGGAGGACCTCTTCCCAGGCTGTTCCGTGACTGAAAAAGGCCTGTTCCGGCTTACGCGCGCCGCCGATCTCTCCCTCAACGAGGAAGAGGACGAGGACTTCCTCAAGACAATGGAAGAGGCCGTCCGGCAGCGCCGCACCGGCAGAATATCCAGAATGGAGATGTCCTGCCCTGACACGCTGTTCGCCGCCCTCGCAAAAAAACTGGACCTCAAGGGCGCTGAAATATACCAGAACATGTCCTGGCTTAATTTGAAGAGCATTTCCCAGTTCGCCTTCCAGCCGGGCTACGACAATCTGAAGCGCCCCCAGTGGGAACCCAAGGCCGTATCCGAACTGGACGGCGCGGACGACATTTTCGAGGAAATCAAAAAGAAGGACGTCCTGCTGCATGTCCCTTACGAGTCCTTCGCCCCGGTAATACGGCTGATAACCGATGCTGCGTCCGACCACGGCGTTATGGCCATAAAGATGACGCTCTACAGGGCCGGGGCCAATTCCGCCATAGTGAACGCGCTTGAGCGCGCCGCGCTGAACGGCAAGCAGGTGACGGTTCTCGTGGAGCTGAAAGCCCGCTTCGACGAGGAAAACAACATCGGCTGGGCGCGCAGGCTTGAAAGCGCCGGCGCCACTGTCCTCTACGGCCTGCGCGGACTGAAGACCCACGCCAAAGCCCTCCTAATAGTACGGCGGGAAACGGAAGGGATAAAACGCTACTGCCATCTTGGCACGGGCAATTACAACGAAAAAACGGCCCGGCTTTACTCCGACCTCAGCCTCTTCACCGCCAGAGAAGACATAGCCAGCGACATGTCCGCATTCTTCAACATGATAACCGGCTATTCACAGCCCTTGCAGTGGAAAAAGGTTGAGACAGCGCCTTTCGGCCTGCGCCGGAAAATACTTCGCCTTATAGAGCGGGAAGCCCTCGGCAGCACGCCGGAACGGCCGGGACAGATTACCGCCAAGATGAACTCGCTGGTGGACCAGGAGATAATAGAGGCGCTGTATAAGGCCTCCAAGGCGGGAGTCAAGATACGCCTTAACGTGCGCGGCATATGCTGTCTGCGCCCCGGCCTCAAGGACCTGAGCGAGAACATAGAGATTGTCAGCGTGGTGGACCAGTTCCTTGAGCACGCGCGTATACTGCACGTCAAAAACGCGGGGGAGGATGAAGTATACCTTTCAAGCGCGGACTGGATGCCGAGAAACCTTGACCGCAGAATAGAACTGATGTTCCCCGTTGAGGACAAGGAAAACAGGCGGGAAATAATAGACCTGCTGGGGCTTTACTTCAAGGACAATGAAAAGGCGTGGACGCTGCACAGCGACGGGAAATACCGCAAGGAAGAGCCGGAAGGAAAGAAACGCTTCCGTGTGCAGCAGAACCTTTGCCAGAAGGCGAAGGACAAGGACAAACTGCTGTCGCGCATAGCGCCGCAGGAATTGAAACCGCAGAAAGCCCCCTCCGCCTGACAGGCGGGGGGCCGCTTGAGCTCCGCTCAGTGGCCGTAGCCGAGGGCGTAATAGAAAACGTAGAACCAGCTGAAAATACCGTGCAGTATCGTCCACGCTATGGACTTGTTGACCGACCACGATATAGTGATGGCAATCATGCTGCCGAAGCTGGCACCGCCTAAAAGTCCGCGAAACATATAAGTCATCTCCATTCTATCCTTTAACAGATTCAAGTACCGAAACAATACAGAGTCCGCAATTCCCAACCGTCAAATAGCCCGCACAAGTTGTACGGCGAGAGACATAAGCACCAGCCCCACCCACACCAGCGGAATAGCAATTATGAAAAAGAATATCCGCCAGAAACCAATCGGGCCCTGCATGACGAAGAAACCACCCTTCTCATCCCATGTCGTCGCACCGACACGCTTCAGGCGGTTATACGCCAGTACGTTGCCTATGAGCGACAGCAGCGGCAGCGCCATGCCAAGTCCCCAAAGCCATACCCGCAGGCTTCTTTGCAGCGTCTGGGGGTAACGGAGTTCGCCTCCATCTGAACGCACTACACTTATATTCAGAATGCCCTTCCCCAATGTGGCGCCGAAAACAGACAGAAGACAGGCCTCGATTATAATCCAGCCGGACAGCAGCAGCCAACAGAGCAAAAAGGAGTGACGCTCAAGATACGCCTGCTCCAAACCGGACAGCATAATGACGACGAAGCCGGCCATGCAGACAAGGCAGTTGTCAAAGGCCCGGGCAAAGAACCGGGACCACGGCCCCGCCGGAGAAAGGACTTCCCCATCCGGTCGGGAGACATTTATCTCAGCGGCAACAACGTTGTTTTCCGGCATCCTCCCCCCCTACTTGAAATACTCCAGCGCGGTGCGCGCCGTGGCGACTTTGCTCATAACCGCGGGGCGAAGGCCGCCCGCGTCCGTAAGGCGTCGGCAAAGAATCTCGAAACGCGACGCGTTCCCCTTGAGCAGTTCCAGTTCAATCTCGCGCATGCAGATTATGCGGCCCGCGGCGTATATCTTTATGTTGTCGAAAACGGCCTCGGCAAGAATTCCGCCCGGGAAACTTATGTTCCGGGCAATACGCCGGTTTACTATCCTGAAAATAAAGCGCGGCTCGCCCCTCAGTTCAAGTTCAGGCGGCAAAAACTGTTTCGCGGCTGTGAGCGCCGCCGAAGGAGTTTTAGCGCCCGGCAAGCCCGTCACCATTTCCTTCCTGCGGGCCAGACCGCCTTTAAGGCGGGATGAGGTCTTTATGTGAAGCTCCGCCCGCTTACCCGCGAAGCGTATGCGCGCCGTGGCCATTGCGGCCTGAAGGCTTCCTTCAGCAGTGTCGAAATAATAGTCCCTGTTTGTCACGCCCGCCGGTTTTCCGGCCCGGCCCCCGCATGCCGCTACGGCGCGCAGGAAGGCCGCCCCTTCCGACGGACGCCCGACCGCCCATTTGAATTCAAGCTCGACGCTGTCGCGATTCATTATGGAAATGCCTGCCGCACAACGGATATACTACCTTTATAGCCGGAACTTTTGCAATTACGCAATCCGGCCCACAAGAGGAAACGCGGCAATGAAAAGAATAGCATGCCTTTGCTGCCTGCTTCTGTGCGGAGCGCTGTCTTACGGCGCCGAGCTGCAGCGCGGGCCCTACACCGAAAGTCCCACGGACCGCAGCGCCATAGTGCGCTGGAGAACGGATGTATCCACGGTATCGTGGCTGGAATACGGCCCGGATCCGAAGTGCGACGTATTCACCACCATATCCCCGGCCGTAAAGGAACACGCGCTGGCCCTGTATGGCCTCACGCCGGCCACCACAATCTGCTACAGCCTGTTCATTCCCGCCACGGACAGCACCGGCACGGTACGCGCGGCGGAAGGAGCTTTTCAGACGCTGGCCTCGCGCGACGCGGAAAACTTTTCCTTCATAGTCCTGGGCGACTCCACCGGCTCCGGCGAGGACAAGGAGGCGCTGATATCCCAGATGGAAGGCCTCCCCGTGTCTTTCGTTATTCACACGGGCGACCTTGTCGAATCCGGGCTGGACGCCGACGCAGACGCGGAGTTCTTTACCCCGTTCCAGAACGTGCTGGCTGACGCGCCGTTCTTCTTCGCCCTCGGCAACCACGAATACGGCAGGCTGAAAGGGGCAAAGGAAGGCCGGCTCTTCCTGAGAAAAAACTTCCTGACGCACCACAGGATGCCCTGGAGCGAAGGCACCCCGCATTATTATTTCTTTGATACCGGAACCGCGCGTTTTGTCTTCATGGACGCGGCGTCACTGGACGGCATAAAAGCCGCGCCGCCGCTGACGAAGGATTCCCCCCAGTACAAATGGCTGGAAAACGTTCTATCCAAAAACCGGCCGATGTGGAAATTCGCCGTCACGCATTACCCCTTCTATTCCAGCGGAGGCCACGGCTCCACGCCGGGGCTGGCGGAACTGATGGCCCCTATGTTCGAGGCGGACAGGGTGGACATTGTCTTTCAGGGCCATGACCACGACTACGAGCGCACGGCGCCCATAACCGCAGGCGCGCCGTCCGACAAGGGCCCGGTTTACCTTACGCTTGGCGGCGGTGGAAGCCCGCTTTACATAAAGACCACGCAGAATGAATGGTCTACTAAATTTATTTCCGCCTACAGTTTCGCTTACGTCGAAGTCGCAGGCAGGAAGGTTTCCGTGACAATCTACGGAAAGGACGGGGAAGCGCTGGACGCCTTCGAACTCACCAAATAGGATTCCCGCGAAAACAGACTTCCGGCCCGTAAACCTTTTATGGTTTGCGGGCCGGAAGTTTTTACTGGCAAAAACTAGTGTTTCTTCTTCCTGGGCGTCTTGAGATAGGACACCACATGGGGAGAGAGGCGTTTTTTATCGGCCTCGCTGAGGGCGTGGTATCCCCGCACGTTCTTTCTGCACTTCGGAGAGCCGCACAGGCATTCCACATTGGCGAAAACCGCCGTCTGGTACTCGAAAGTGGCGTAATCTATGACTATTTCCTCCCCCTGCCGGATGGAACGAAGGGCGTAAAAGCGCGGCTTTCCTCCAGGCGTAACCTTCATGAAGGCGTTCGGCTCGCAGGAATGGTTTATAAAGGCGGACGGGCCCTTCGGCTCATAGTGCGTGTCCCAGTCCACCTGATATGAATACTTTGTCTGCAGGGGAGTAAGTTCCCCTTCCTCGCGGAACAACAGCGCCCCCTTGCGTATGGGACGCGCCGCCACGAGCGTCTTTCCAAACCTGGATTTGCCTATCACGCACTTGTCGCCGGGCATCATTTCTTCCTGTAAGAGGGGGTTATCATGACTGCGGGCAGAGTGCCCTGGCTCTGAGGAGCCGACGCCGCGGGCTTCTGCGCGGCAGGGGCGGCGGATTGGACAACAGCGGGCTTAACTGGAACGGCTTTAGGCGCGGGAGCCGCAACCGCGGGTTTGGCGGCGGGAACAACCGGTTTGG
>Ga0209016_1001365_pt1 | contig 19990 bp, 21 predicted proteins | sample EPASupsiteSAE305_FD_187265 | JGI IMG/M metagenome (GOLD analysis project Ga0209016, IMG submission 187265) | Bioremediated contaminated groundwater microbial communities from EPA Superfund site, New Mexico - SAE3-05 (SPAdes) (version 2) | ecosystem: Environmental > Aquatic > Deep subsurface >...
GGAATCATCGGTTTTGGCATACTGCTGGTGAGGGGTTGGATGCGGGTGCCGAAGCCGCCGGCCATGATGACTGCTTTCATAACATATGCCTCCTTAAGATGACAAAATCATAGATTTCATTGTGCAACCCTACATCCCGGCCGCCCGGCGCTGCGCCTTCTTGGCCAGCACCCGCTTGATCTCTTCCTTCAGTTCAGTCAGATCACCGGACTTGACGACATAGCTGTCTGCAAGCCAGGCAGAAAAATCATCCTTGTAGCAGGAAAAGGCCGAGCAGAGGATGACCGGCATATCGTGGCGTTCCTTGACGATCTTCTGCAGCAGTTCAATGCCGCTTTCGTTCTTCAGCTTGATATCCAGCACAGCCAGATCAAAGCTCTGCTGTCCCAGCTTCTCAACTGCCTCGGCAATGTTTGCCGCAGTCTCAACGGTATAGCCTTCGTCAGCCAGTTCCTCGCTGTACAGCAGCCGGATATTGGCTTCGTCGTCAACTACCAGCAATCTGCTCATGGGGTTGCTCCTCCTTACGGGTGGGAAGTTTAATGGTGTAGGTGACCCCCCCCTCTGGCGGTGCCACCACCACCAGGGGGATATTCTGTTTATCCAGCATGCTGCGACTTAAGGCCATATTCAGGCCTGATCCCATCTCACAGGTCTCCGTAAAGGGGGTCAGCAATGCCTCAAGCTCCTCTTCTGACAGGGTCCGATTGCGATCAACAATCCGTACAGCCACGTGGTCGCTCTCTGCCCTGGTGCTGATATCAATGAAGCCGTTATGCAGGCCGTCAATGGTGCTGAGCAGGATGTTGCGGATGCAGTAGGTGGTCTGCTTGAAATCGATATAGACAGCTGGCAACTGCTCGCCAGCATGAAAACGACAGGAGTAGTCCTGGGCAACGGCACGTTCCTGAACATCACGCAGGGCAGATTCCACCAGCTGATTGGGGTCCCAGAAATCGCAGGTGGGGAAGAGGGCATCAGAATAGGTCAGGATCTCTCCAAGCACTTCTTCCAGTTGGCGGGCCTCGGTTACAATGGATTCAATAAAGGTACGTTTAGGGTCATTATCCGGACTGTTTTTAAGGATACTGCGGGCAAAACCGCCGATCACCATCAGGGGGTTGCGAATGGAATGGGCGATGCTGGAGGTAATCCGCCCCACCAGCGCCATCTTCTCCATCCGAACCAGCTGTTCCTGCTGCTCCTGCAGCCGCAGGTTAGCCTGCCGCAGTTTATCCACCTCTTCCTGAACCCGTTCATACAGGGAGGCACGTTCAATGGCAAAGGCCACCGGAAAGGTAAAGGTCTCAATTGACCGCATATCCTGTTCCGTAATGGTCCGATGGGTGATGAAGTTATCGGCAATGATTGCCCCGACACGGCGGTTACGGGCGATTAACGGCAGTACCAGGAAGGTGTCCACCCCCAGCAGGCGGGCAAAATCGATATCCAGATCCTGACGATGGAAGGCGTCAGTGACCAGGATCGGCTTTCGCTCTTCCAAGGCTCGTGAAATGATATGCTGTTCGTCATCCAGTGGAACGATGAGGCGTTCAAGGATATCGTGGAACTTGTTCCGTTCAGCGGTCAGCTTGTCCTTTAGAAACAGCTGGGACAGTCCCTGCAGATCCTGATCACCCGATTCAATCTCCTGCCAGGTCCGACCAGCCTCTTCTGCAGAACGGGGGCCAATGGCAAGGTGCCCTTTCAGAATATGGCGTTCCTTGTCCGCCAGCAGCAGAAAGGCCCGGTTCATGCCGAACCCTTTGCCAGCGGTAATGGCGGTTAAGGCAACCGACAGCACCTCATCAAGATCAACCGAACTCTGCAGTACAGAGCCCAGTTCGTGCAGGAAGCGGACTTCAAGGGTCTTGGTATCAAGGAAGTTTGCCAGAGACTGGATCTGGGTTTTCTGGCGGCGGTAATCGGCATGCAGGATGGAAAAAACAGGGGCCAGCGGGTGACCGCTGTCACGGAACCGGACCATGTCTCGCTTGAAATTCTCGCATTCACAGCACTTTTCAAGGATACGACGACTACGGGACGAGAGGAGGTCTTCATCTCCTTCGCCAATATTGGGGCAGTCCCCCATGACAATGCTGTCGCGGTCCCAGCAGCATTCCCATTCTGTTATCGCGGCAATCTCCATTTAAGCTGGCTCCGGCACCAAGCATACCACGGGAACGTTCAGGGTCAAGCGACAGGGACGCAGTGTTTACGCCCCCGTAGCATTATTTTACTTTCCAGGTTGTCCCCTGTGGCGTATCCACCAGTTGGATATCCCGTGACAGCAGGTAGTCCCTGATTTCATCACTGCGCTTGAAGTTTTTGTTTTTTCTGGCTTCAGCCCGCTCAACAATCAAGCCTTCAATCTCTTCCGGGCTGATCTCCAGGTGTTGTGCCTTCTCTGCCTCACGGGCGGCCAGCCAGGCAGCCGGTTTGATTAAAAACAGCCCCAACACGGTACCGATCCTGGCAACAGTATCCTTTAGCAGTTCAAGATCAGCGCGGGACGCGCTGCTGGTGCCGCCACCTTCAGCCAGCAGACGGTTCAGGGTGCGAATAACATCAAAAAGAGTTCCCAAGGCCTGGGCGGTATTGAAGTCATCATCCATGGCCTCGTTAAAACGGGGCAGCAGGTCAGCAACCTTTTCGGTAAATTCTGCAGCAGAAGGCGCCACCGCTGTTTCAACAGCCGGCTTTTCCAACGCCAGATCCAACGCGGCCAAGGCCTCATAAATCCGGGAAAGACCGGTCTGGGCCTCCCGCAGGTTCTGATCAGAATAATCCAGCGGAGAACGGTAATGGGCCTGCAGGATAAAGAAACGCAAGGTCTCTGGATCAAACAGCTCCAGCACCTCACGGATAGTAAAGAAGTTGCCCAGCGACTTGCTCATCTTCTCGCTGTTGATGTTCACAAAGCCGTTGTGCAGCCAGTAGCTGACAAAGCGGCAGCCATTGGCCCCTTCAGACTGGGCGATCTCGTTTTCATGGTGGGGGAAGACCAGGTCCTTGCCGCCGCCGTGGATATCAAAGGAAGGCCCGAGAAAACGCATACTCATGGCAGAACATTCAATATGCCAGCCAGGACGCCCGGTTCCCCAAGGGGATTGCCAGAACGGCTCCCCCGGCTTTGATCCTTTCCAGAGGGCAAAATCCATCGGGTTACGCTTGCGCTCATCCACATCAACCCTGGCTCCGGCCAGCATATCATCAAGGTTGCGACCGGAAAGCTTCAGGTAGGCGGGAAAGGTTTCCACGGCAAAATAGACATCACCAGCAACGGCATAGGCGTGCCCGTTATCAATCAGGCGCTGAATAATGCTGATAATATCTTCTATATGGTCAGTTGCCTTGGGTTCAATGGTGGGCCGCAGCATCCCCAGACGATCCATATCCTCATCAAAGGTGGCGATATAGCGATCAGCAATGGTGCGGTAGTCAGTACCTTCCTGGTTGGCGCGGTTGATGATTTTATCATCTATATCGGTGTAGTTACGAACATAGGTCACATCATAGCCACTAAAGCGCAGATAGCGGTAGATCATGTCAAAGACAATGCCGGCCCGGGCATGGCCGATATGGCAAAAATCATAGACCGTCACACCGCAGACATACATACCGACCTTGCCTGCAACACGGGGGATAAAGGGTTCTTTCTCACCGGTAAGGGTGTTGTAAAGACGTAACGCCATAAAAGCTCCAGACAGGCTGATTTTTTTGATACTTTGTCACGATTTCAGGCCGAAGGCAAGAGGTCAGCTCTTGCAGGCTGCTACTGCTGAGTGCTACAGTAGCGGCCAGGGGGATGGCATGGAGAAAATGCAGTATGAAGATCAGCTACGACTGCTTGAGCGGGGCGAACCGGGAGAAATTCTCGATCTTCTGTTAAAGCTCTCCCAGAAGCGTCCCCACGATCTGATATTCTTCAACTATTACAAAGAAGTACCCATTTCATCAACGGCCGAGGTGCTCTATCTCTTTGGCGACACCCTGATTTGCCGCTCCAACCCAACCCAGACCCGCGCTTTAAAGGCCAGTCGCTACACGATCATACGTTCTCCCAAGCTTGCGCACGATGTGTATGCCAGCGCCGCCTATGATGCAGAGACCGACGAAATTACCTTGTCTGAATTTTCCTATGTTGAATTACTACCTGATCGCCGTAATACCCTGCGGGTAAAAATTGGCGGACTGTTTCAGGTGCCGGTTGAGGCAGGCACCACCACCTTTACCGCCAAGCTGAAAGATCTTTCCCTGGGAGGCTGCGCCCTGGAAGTTCCCGACAAAGCCTTGTTGGGGAATTTCACCTACTTCCATCTTAATCTTTCATTTACCTTGCAGGGACAGTCAACGCCCCAAAAGCTGCGGGTTATGGCCCGACTGCTCCGTTTTGAAAGCGATACAAATCCTTGCCGCTGTATCCTGCTGTTTGAACATGACCGTCGGAGTGAAGATCTGGTCGGCAGGTATATTGCCCAGCGTCAGGCTGAGATCATTCGGGAACTGAAGGACTAACCGGAAACTACTTGTGGGAGACCAGCGGAAGAACCACTTGAAATTCAGCTCCATCAGCAACATTATGAACCTTCAGAATACCATCATGATTCTGGATGATCCGGTTGACAATGGCCAGGCCAAGCCCGGTGCCATGGCGCTTGGTGGTAAAAAACGGAGTAAAGATCTTACTGATAACATCTTCTGGAATGCCACCGCCGCTATCGGAAAACGACACAACAGCACAGGTTTTCCCTCTCTCTTCTACAGTTGAAAGCACAAGGTTTAACGTGCCATCCTGGCCTACCGCCTCCTGAGCATTGACAATCAGGTTGATACAGACCTGCTTCAGCTGGTTGCTATCCCCCAGAACGATACAGGCTCCCGAAGGTATAGCAGCCTTCAGCTTGATGTTGCGCTCTTCAAGTGCAAGGGCGTAATCAGCCAGACAGCTTCTGACTATCTCAGCCAGGTTACATTCCTGATAACAGATGGTGGGCTTGCGAGAAAAAGTCAGGATATCTCCCAGAAGCCGTTCAAGTCGATGTGATTCACTGATAATGGTGTCCAGGCAGTGACGCTGGGATGTATTTTCCGGCAGCATCCGGCCCAGACGGGCTGCAAAACCGCCAATGGTGATCAGGGGGGTTTTCAGCTCATGGGAAATTGAAGCTGCCATCTCGCCGATGGCAGCCAGATGCGCGCCATGAATCAGGCGTTGCCGGGCATCACGCAACTCAGCATGGGCTTCTTCAAGGTCACGATAGAGCCGGGTATTTTCAATGGCCATTCCGGCCTGATTGGCAAACAGCTGCAACACCTGAAGTTGCTGGTCGGTAATCGGCTGGTGCTTGAACGGATTATCAACAATGATAATGCCAACCAGATTGTTACGGGTGACCAAGGGGACTGCAGCAAAGGAGTTGATGCCAAAACGGGAGATAAAATCACATTCCTGACAGTTAAGACACTGCACATCCTCAATCCGGTAAAGACGCCGTTCATCAACAACCTGGGAAACAATCTGGCACCCTTCTGCTAGGTCAATCCGGGTTTCCCTGACTTTGGTGCAAAAATCAGACTGGCGTTGGCTGTCCATGGCCTCTTGATCAAGATCCCAGTAGCCACTGAGTGGATTGGACGGATCAGCGCCCACCAGTTGTAATCCGTCAGTATTTTTACGGCAGATACCCAGCATGCCCTGCAAGGTGTTTGTTTTCTGATTGTAGAGAAACAGCATGGCACGACAGAACAGACCGTTCTCTTCATAGACCAAGGCGGAAAGAATCAGGTGGAGCAGCTTGTTAAGCTGCATGGTGGAAAGCAGGGTAGTGCTGAACAGATAGAAAAGCTGAAGATCCTTCTGGGCTTGAAGGTCTTCAGGGACAGTTGCAGGGGATTTCTTCGTAGTAGTATCTGGCATACGAAATCCTGTGCTTAGGGCGGTACAAAGACTGACAGAATTAAAAGACTATAAACCTAATGCCGCTTTTCCTTTTCTTCTGCCTCAATCTTGCAATCAATACACTGGGTGGTTACCGGACGGGCCTTCAGGCGGGCCTCACTAATGTCGGCACCACAATCTTCACAAATGCCGTAGGTCCCATCCTCAATCCGCTCCAATGCTTCCCTGACTTTGTTGGCCAGCTTCCGTTCACGGTCACGAATCCGCAGTTCAAAGGTGCGATCAGACTCTTGCGTAGCCCGGTCAGTCGGATCAGGGAAGTGAGAGGCTTCATCCCCCATCTCATGTACGGTTTTATCTGCTTCTGACAGCAGCGCCTTCATCTCTTCCTGGAGCAGCTGACGAAATTGTTCAAGTTTCTCGGCGTCCATGGGTCTCCTCACATACAACGGCTATAATTGATCAATTTTAATAGCTTTGGATTCCCAAGTCCAGTAAAAAGTATGTTACAGCAGGAACTGCAGCACGTCCTGAACTGAAGCAACGCCATGCAGCTCAAGGTTTGCGTCGGCAATCCGCCTGAGGTTCCCTGCTGGCAGGATACACTGCTTGAAGCCGAGTTTCGTCGCCTCACCCAGTCTTGGTTCCGGCTGGTTAACCGCTCGCACTTCACCGGCCAGACCGACCTCGCCAAACACCACCGCATCGGCTGCAACCGGGCGATCAAGATGACTTGAAGCCACCGCCAGCAGCATGGCCAGATCAGCAGCAGGTTCATTCAGGCGCGCTCCACCGGCCACATTCAGGAAAATATCCTGCCCCCCCAGATGCAATCCTGCCTTTTTCTCCAGCACCGCCACCAGCAACGCCAGACGGTTGCTGTCAACCCCGATGGTGGTCCGGCGGGGGGTGCCGTAAGCGCTGGGGGTCACCAAGGCCTGGATCTCCACCAGCAGGGTGCGACTTCCCTCCAGCGAGGCGGTTACCACCGAGCCGGGGGCATCCAGGGGACGCTCAGACAGGAATAGCTCTGAGGGATTGGCCACCTCGGTCAGGCCGCCAGACTTCATCTCAAACACGCCGATCTCATTGGTTGAGCCAAAGCGGTTTTTGACCGCCCGTAAAATCCGGTAGGGGTGGCCGCGGTCACCCTCAAAATACAGCACTGTATCCACCATATGTTCCAGCACCCGAGGTCCGGCAATGGCACCGTCCTTGGTAACATGGCCAACAATAAAGATCGGGATTCCACTGCCCTTGGCCAGCAGCATCAATCGGCCAGCCGACTCCCGCACCTGACTGACCGAACCGGGGGCAGATTCAAGTGCCTGGGTCCAGACGGTCTGGATCGAGTCCACCACCACTGCCCGTGGCTTCAGCTTCTCCACCTGGGCCACGATCTCTTCCAATCCGTTCTCTGCCAACACCAAAAGTTGGCGGCCACTTACCCCCAGCCGTTCTCCCCGCAAACGGGTCTGGGCGGCTGATTCCTCGCCGGACACATACAACACTGCCCCTTCTGCAGCCAGATGATGCATGGCCTGCAGCAGCAGGGTTGACTTGCCGATGCCGGGGTCACCGCCGATCAGCACCAGTGAACCGGGCACCAGACCGCCCCCCAGCACCCGATCAAGCTCGCCAATACCGCAACCCAGCCGCACTTCTGCCTGGGGCGGCACCTCACCGATTGGTATGGCAACGCTCTTGGTCAGCGCAGGGCGTCCACTACGGGCAGCGGCAGCCGTTGGCTGTTGCTCCTCCACCATGCTATTCCAGGCGCCGCAGTCAGGACATTTGCCCAGCCATTTGGGTGACTGGGAACCACATTGGCTGCAACTGAAAACGGTTTTTTGACGCACAACATCACCTCCAGCGGCACGATCACTGCATATTCAACAGCAGCACTGGTACTCTAACAGAGCCGTTCAGCCCTCACAACCGCTGAATTGCAGCTTGTATACACAAATCCGGTTTGGTATACTTTGCGATCTTAAAAGAGACAGATGACTAATTAGTAGACATATGGATTAAAAGGAGAATCAGATCATGATCGGCACCATTGAAATAAAAACCGGCATTCACTGGCTGGGAGCACAACATCCCGAGCTGCGGGTCTTCGATGACCTTTTCCCCACTGAGCATGGCACCACCTACAACAGCTATCTGGTGCAGGGCACTGAAAAAATCGCCATTATTGACACGGTCAAGATCAAGTTTGTTGACCAGTTCATGGACAAGCTCAAATCCCTGGTTGACCCTGTCAAGGTAGATTACATCATCGTCAACCATGCTGAACCAGACCACTCCGGTTCACTCTCTTTCCTGTTGGAACACTGCCCCAATGCAACCGTGGTCTCCACCCAGGCTGCCAAAAACTTTGTGGGTAACATGATCCACAAACCGTTCCAGTCAAAAACCGTCAAGGATGGAGAAACCATTGATCTGGGCGGCCGCACCCTGCGCTTTATCATGGCCCCCTTCCTGCACTGGCCCGACACCATGTTCACCCGCATGGAGGAAGAAAACATACTCTTTACCTGTGATGCCTTCGGGGCCCACTACTGCAACACCCGCAGCATCTTTAATGATGAGATCGAAGATTTTACCTCGGCCCGTGAGTTCTATTTTGACTGCCTGATGCGCCCCTTCAAGGACAAGGTGCTGGCTGCCATTGAAAAGATCCGCCATGACGTGATCGACATGATCTGTCCCAGCCACGGTCCGATCATCAGACGCGATCCCTGGCGGATAATTGAACAGTATGAGAACTGGAGCAAGCCCAAATCCTTTGGAAAAAAAGTACTGGTGTTTTACATCTCTCCCCACGGCAGCACCGAAAAGATGGCCCATGCCCTGGCTGCAGGGGCTGCACGGGGTGAAATCGAGGTGGACAGCCATCACATTGTCGGTTTAAGCGATAATGAACTGCGTGATCTAATGGAAGAGGCGGATGCCCTGGTCTTCGGCGTGCCCACCATTAACCGGGATGTGCCCAAACCGATGTGGGATGTGCTGGCATATTTAAGCACCATCAAGCTCAAGACCAACCTGGCCGCCGTATTTGGCAGTTACGGCTGGAGCGGCGAGGCCTGCAAGATGGTGGAAGAACGTCTAAAAGGGATGGGGTTCAAACTGGTGGATGACCCGCTGCGGGCCGTCTTTACGCCAACAGCTGATGCCCTGGAGCAGTGTAAAGCCTTGGGACAGGTGGTATCGGAAGAGGTTGCAAAGAAGTAACCCCCCTCGTTCTCTCCTTGTCAGGGGGGGATGTCTACTGTTTCCGAGCTCCCTCCCTTGATAAGGGAGGGCTGGGGTGGGTTGATGTACCAAGGGCGACCAACTGGCCGCCCTTTTTTATGCCCCCCACCTTTGGAACAGCTGATGTTCCACTCCAAGCTGATCCAACATCTTCCCTGTTCCGGTCCGGTCAAACGGTTGCCCACCGGGTCATAGCTGCACTGTTCTGCTGCCCTGCGGTTGATCTGGGCGGTAATCAGGCGATAGACACCGTTCATAGTGATAGCTGGTGGTCCTGAACAGCTCGGTTCTGGTCAGAGTGTATATCCAGACCGCCCTGCCTCGATGCTGCGAAGCAGGGCGGTGGTGTGTCAGGCGAATACTATCTCAGTACACCTATTTTATAATACGCCTCAGCAGTGTCCGGTTAAGGACTTGCATGTGATGGTGGCCTGTCGGGTATAGCAGATATTCCTTCAGAATCCAGTTCATCTGGTTCATCTGACATTTCGGCCAGTTCGTTCTTTATTTTTATCCGTAGCTCTCTGACGCAATTAATACTGACCCTTTCGTTGTGCTCCTCATGGCAGTATATGGCCAAAAGCAAATAGGTTATGAGGCCGCCAAGTATTTGAGCCATCAGGCCTTTGGGGCTTCTGGCGATCAGGTGATACACGTTGAGATGCTGCTTCCACCAGCCGAAGAATTTTTCGATATCCCAGCGAAGCTTGTAGGCAAGTGCTACATCTTCCGCTGACAGATCGAAACGGTCGGTGGCAAGGTAATACTCCTTGTTGTCAACCGTGTAGCCAACAACGCGTACCGGCTTTTCCGTCTGGTTCTGGTTTGCAGTTCCCAGAAGGACTTTGACATCAAGGAATACGTGGCTTCCTTCGGAAACCGGATACTGTTCAAGAACGGCTTTTCTGGTGATCTTCCTGATGCGGCAAATGAAGTGCTTTCCTTCTGTCTGCCAGTCATCAAAGTTTTTGTGGCACTGGTAGTAGCGATCCATCACGCCGGTTTGGCCAGGCTCCAGAATCTTTGCAACAAAAGGGCGCTCATCAGCTTTACCGGCAGAGAGAAAGATCTTTTCCGGAATAGCCCTGTTCAGATCGAATCCAACATGCACTTTGGCTTTTTTACTGCCATCGCGGTAATCAGCCCATTGCATGGAAATAACGGCATCAATCAGCGAACCGTCTATCGCTACCAGATCACCCAAGTGTGGGTGCAATGCCGGCAGAAATTTCTTTGCCTTGGCTTGGAGCCGGTGATACATCTCGCTGAGCTGTTCCAGGGCTCTGGAATTCATTGCCTCAAAGAAGGTGCTTCTGCTGACACCTTCCGGCGGCGCGATATGGGAACGGGCAAAATCATCTTGCTCCATAACCTGTAACAACTCGCGACCGGATTCGTACTCATGAAGATGCAGATAAACAAGTGCTTTCAGGTGATGTTCAAAGGTAAACGTCATGGGTCTGTTACTCCTCGATACAAGCGGTGATAGTGAGGGTAACTCATCCAGGGCCGGCTTGAACATACGTTTGTATGACAATGGTTCACTGCGGCGCATCAGGGGGCATAACTGTCGAGGCATTCATAACTCCAATAGCATTAGATAGTTATGAAATTTTGCCGCCAAAATATTCTCTCAAAAGTCAAGATAAATATTTACTAAAATGCTACTTTCATTCGCTTTTTAAAGAACAATCAAAATCATGCAACTCCCTAACCGGACACTGCTGAGGAAGACCAATGATTAAATATGAGGAACTTCAACTCGACGAATTCGATGCGGTTGTAACGGGCGAGCTCACACATCTTGCGATTCATTTAGAAGGCGAACTTGACAATATCATCATCGACGTCTTTCAAGTATGCAAAGTACAAGAGTTTCGAAAGCTGATCCTTCACCGAGAGGGATTGAAGTTTCAGGACAAAATCGAAATTGTCAGGTGCTGTATTCCCATGCTCGAAAAAGTGGTTGATCCGGCTGAGCTAAAGAAAACTCTGAATGAGGTGGAAGCATTTAAAGCTTGGCGGAACGCACTATCACATGGACATGATGTCGGCTCTACATCAGAGCCCCTCAAAATGCGAGTCGAAATCATAAACCGCGCCGGCAAAGAAAAGATTGTCGAAATAACACCGGAGTCACATCAGGTGATGCTCGACGAGATTGATGTAGTGCTCGTCAGGTTGCAGAAATTTGCTGAAGTCATTAATAAATTTGAAGAATAGTTCACAACGCGGCGGCACACGGGCTTCGCTGCGCTCCGCCGGTGCGCCTCGGCCACGTTTTAAGAGGAGTTGCCTCATGCAGCATGAACTACGCCGAAAAGATCGCGGCATGCCTGAATCCGAAGCCAGAGCGCTGTTGGAGCGGGGTGAGTATGGCGTACTGTCCATCTGTGGCGCTGATAATGAGCCCTATGGTCTGCCGCTTAGCTACTGTGTGCTGGATAATGCCATCTACTTTCACTGCGCCCTGGAAGGGCGCAAACTGGTGATACTGGCTGCCAACAGCCGGGCGTCGTTCTGTGTGCTGGGGGCAACAGAGGTCCTGCCGGAGAAGTTCTCCACCCGCTATGAAAGCGTGATTGTCTCCGGCGTCGTAACCGAGGTGCAGGACGACGAAAAACAGCGCGGCCTGGCAGGTCTGGTGGCAAAATATTCCAGCAGCTTCATGTCGGAAGGGTTGCACTATATCGGCGTGCAGTGGCAAGCAACCAGAGTCTTTAAGCTGAGCATTGACACTATGAGTGGCAAGGCAAGGCGCTGAGAAAAATCAGGCAATGGATCTGACAACCGGCCCGGGCAGGCCACACAAAGGTAGCTGGTTATGGCAGGTATTGCTTGCAGCATGTACGGCCAGCATCCTGTACCTGTCGCTTATCCCTGTTCCGCCAGCGGTCAGCACGGGCTGGGACAAGTCAAATCATGCCCTTGGAATGGCCGTGGTAACGTTACTTGCCCACCGGTCTGCGCACCTTAAACCGTGGGCACTTTACTTTGCGTTTGGCTATTCTCTGCTGCTGGGCATTGCAATTGAGCTGCTGCAGGGATGGTGTACCACCACCCGTTCTGCTGAATGGCTTGATCTGGTGGCTGATCTGGTAGGCAGCGCCATTATGATTATACTTTTAAGGTTTTACGAAAACAGAGCAGCAGACAGAAGAATGAGTTCACCCCCGCCTGCCTGAAGGCCCGCATAATTTCGCTTCTCCACACAGGACTGTCCGACCGTTACAGAAAAATCCGTGGTGGCATTTCAGTTTCTTGAGTATGCGGCGTTACCTGCCGATATAGTTAGCATTGTATATCGTTTGCAGCGCTCAGGAGGAGTTATGTTCACCGCCGCCACATGTACCACGCCCATACCAACTGCATCCCCCTTGACCTTTTCAACCCGTTCCCTTGATCTGATGCAACGCAGGGGGGTTAGCGATCAGGAACGTGAACGGTTTGCCGCTATACTTGCAACTGCCAGCAATGCCGGTGGTTGTAGCGATCCCAAGTCTTTTTTGAGTAGCCTTTCCACCGATGAGATGGAGATTTTACGGAAGGTCCACTGCCTTGCAGCCCCGATTTCAGTGGCTGGGCTTGATTTTGAAGGGGCCTACAACCTGTTGATGGCGCCTGGTGAGGCAAAGGATCTTAATAACGATGGCCTGCTGGGAATTGGAGCGGGAAGATTGTGGGAGTATCCACCGCCAAATGCACCCGAGGCGGTCAAAAAGGCCTGGGAGGAGGCCACGGCAGGCGTGCCGGAATCAGAGAAGTGGCTGAAGATGGCCCCCTTTATGGCTGCTGCAGCCTGCGCAAATCTAAAGTCTGATTTAAGCGGTTTCTATGAGCCGGGGGAGACCGGTTATAAAAATATCTATGCCGATTCTGGCTTTAGCTACACCGGCCAGGTGCGGGATATTTTGAGCATGATGGATCGCTTCAAAGGGCAGAATGATGCACACTATCAGGAAAATAAGGAGTTTCTGCTTTCCTTTTTAAAGGAGCTCACGGTTAACCACGCTGCCTAAGCTAGTTAGCCCACTGCCCTGCTGACAAATCCCTGATCAGCAGGGCTTCCTGTTCATCAATCCCCAGTGAGAGCAGAAAGGCGTGGTGGGCCTGGGGGGCACGGCGCTCAAATTCAACGTGCCACTGTTGCATGGCTGCTTCGTCCATACCTGCAGCTCGCAGCATCTCGATCCAGGTCTGTTTGTCGATTGCAATCGCCAGCTCTCCCCCTGCCTGCAGATTCAGCATTCCGGCCAGCAGCTGCTGCTGGGCCTGCAGGTTTCTGATTTCACACCCGATCGCCTCCAGCCGTTGCCGGATCACCAGTTCGCTGCCTGCTTCTGCGGTTGCCAGAAGGCGACGGATCGCTTCAATGCCCAGTCCGGCTTGGCGGTAGGAACAGATAGCAGCAAGCCGCTCTTTATCGGCAGTGGAATAACAGCGATATCCGGCATCGTTGCGTCCGCTGGGTTGTAGCAGGCCAACCCGGTCATAGTAGAGCAGGGTGCTGCGGGAGAGGCCGAACAGGCGCGCCAGTTGGGTAATGCGGTACATACGGGCTCCAAAAGGTACGGCCCCGAAAGCCGGGGCCGTGTGGTGTCTATCTGCTTGCTTTACGAATCTCGGTAATCCGCTCTGCTGGTAATCCCAGCCACTCCAGAAAACTCTGGTGTCCTGCCGGGTTCTGTTGCTCAAACAGGCGGTGCCACTGTTGCATGGTTGCTTCGTCCAGGCCGATCTCCCTGAAGCGTCCAACCCATTCTTCTACGGTTACGTTTGCGTGCATAGTCTGCTCCTTGAGGTTTGGTGTGTGTCGTGGCCATGACAAGGATCAGGCTAAACTGTGAAGCTGTAGACAGGTCAAGCGGTTTGTTGCAACCTCTGAAGAGCGGATTCAGGGTTTTTTAGCCGGTTGTTCTGTCTTGGTCTCCTTTAACATCTTTTCCAGCTCATAGCCCAACATGACCTGGGTCACCCGGTCGGTTTCCAGCAGATCGCAGGCAACGTGATGATCATCCTTGGCACAGAGCTTCTTCAACCCCGCTTCCACCCCTTCATCACCGGTTTTACCAACGGTGTAGATCCAGTTTTCGCAGCCGACCCGCACCCCTTTTTCACAGACCTTGGCATACTGCAGCGCAGCTTCTTTCCAGTTGTTGGCAAGTGCAGCCATGGAGCCCAGGCGGTTGCAGCCCTGGCTGTCTCCGGCCTGGCAGCAGACAGCAGGGTCTTTGTCCAGGCCGCAGTTGGATGAAAGCGGTTCTTCTTTGTAGATGATGGGGGCCTGGCAGAGCTGTTGAGGGGCCGCCTCCCTGCGGTAGACTTCAAAGTTGTTCCAGTCATCCATCCCCAGCAAAATGGTGTCGCTCAGGCGGGCAAAGACAAAATCGCCCCCCTTGTCGTGGCGCAGCTTGATCAGTCCATCTTCCAGCCGGGCCCGCAGCTGGCTGCCCAGCGAGACGGTTACCATGCCCCGATCTTTGAAAACCATTGTTCCGCTCAGGGCCGAGACCGTACTGCGGTATTCACCACAGGGCAGCGTTGTGGCAGGAGCCAGTACCTTTGGGAATTGCAGGCTGATCAGCTGTTTGTGGCGGGCACAGGCATGCTCGTCAAGATTTGCTTTGCATAGAGTTTTAAAGAGCTGTGCGGTCTGGCTGAACCGTTGCGCCCGCCAGAGCTGCTGGACTGCCTTGCGGCACAGATCAGGGGTCTTGAAGCGGCTGCAGGAATCGGCAATTTCGTCAAGCTGTGCTGCAGGTAACGGCTTTTTCTCGGCATACATACCGCTAAACGGATTGTCACGTTTGTTGGCTGCCTTGTCGTACAGCTCCAGCAGCCCTAGGCAGGCCTGGGGCTGCGTGCGGCACTGCTGCTGTAATACCGGTATGTTGTCACTGTTGTGCGCCTCTCCGACACAGGCATTGCTATCACCTGCTGCACAGCATTCCTTTTCTTTGCCGTAGCTGCATTCCGGCTTTGTCAGATAGGACAGTTTTTGAAGGGAAGGACAGCTGTTGCGCTGTTGCTGGATATAGATGGTGTCGCCCCAGCTGCTGTCAGACTTTTTCAGCTGCTTGCCGTTGCCGACGAACTGGTACTGCTGGCTGTAACCACTTTCATAATTGCGCAGCCAGACCGATTGCCCGGCCCGGTAGTACTGGTGTACCGCCTGCACTATCCCGTCCTTGTTGTATTCCTGCACGGTTCCATCCGGTTGAAACAGTAACCGGTAGCCGATCTTCTGATCAAGGTAACTGGCGCAAGGTGCAGCTGAAGCGGCCTGAACCAGACAGAGGTTGATGAAAAGCAGAGCAAAAAAGCGGAGCAGGATCATGGTGTACCTTTCGCTGGGGGGATTTGTTTGGGACGTTGCATCTCTTTGGGTATGGTATAGGGCAGTAGCAGGGTGTCTGCAGCCAGGCTGAGTGGCAGGTCAAGCAGGGCAAACGGTGCGAACAACCTGAATATACCGGCTGATTCGTCGCCCAGGGCACCAACAACAGCTAGATCAACCTGGGTGCCGATGTACACCAGAGAAGAGGCATGGGGCCGATCAGCAAAGGTCTCGGAAAAGGTTGAGCAACCACTGGCCAGGCAAAGTACGGTCACTGCTGCATAGAGTCTGAATCGATGCATGGCCTTACTTTTCCGGTGCAGCAGGCTGAACCGGCTTTTTGGCAAAGGCACGCTGCAGCTCCTTTGCATCAAGATGTTTTTCAAAGCCGGAGAAATAGTTTGAAACTTCACCATTGGCCATAAGTCCCTGCATGGCCACCTGTCCCAGCACGCCAAAGCTCGCCTTAAAAGTGTCTTCTCCTTCAAATTCTACCGCCTGCCTGGTTTCGGTCTTGCAACTCCGGGTAAGCAGCCGCATCACCAGTTTGCCGGTTTCCTTGTTGAGCTGCTCTCCCATTTCCGGTGTCACGCTACTTAAGGATTCGACATCAGGGTGGGTCGCCATGGCAGCAAAGATCCATTTGATCAACAGGGTCTTGTCAGCCTCACTGGTGGATCTGACCAGACATTTGGACATTTCATCGGTAAAAGGACCGGCATTTGCGGTTGTTGCCATAACTATAAGGGCTAGAAACAACATTACTTTTAATCTCATAACCACCTCCAGAGGATTTGTGGGGCAAAACATGCGGATCTTCAGCACCGTTTTACTCTTGTTGTGCGCGCCATGCAAGCATGCCTTAAGCTGATTTGGGTCAGGTGGATGATGACGGCAGGGTGACCGTAAAGCGTGCGCCGCAGCCAGGGGCGCTAAAAACCTCAATGGTGCCACCATGGTTGCGGATAATCCCCCAGGATATTGCAAGCCCCAGACCGGTGCCGTTCTGTTTGGTGGAGAAAAAAGGTGAGAACAGCCGTTCCTGTTGCTCCGGGTCGATACCGGGGCCGGTATCGGCTACCGTAATCGAACAGGTGGCCTCAGGATCAGCCTCAGCACTGAGGGTTAGTTGTCCCTCTCCACCCATGGCCTGCAGGCCGTTCAGAATCAGGTTGGTAAAGACCTGGCGCAACTGCTCCCGATCAGCCTCCAGCTGGATGGCAGTCTGCTGGTAGCTGCGCTCAAGATGGTAGCCTGTTAACGGCACCTGATGACCGATCTGATCCAGTATTTCATCCAAAAGACCTGCCAGGGGAAAACGGCTGACCTGACGTTTGTCCTGACGGGCCAGGGTCAGCAGGCTGGAGGTAATCCGGTTGATCCGGCCGGCCTGGGTCAGGATCTCGCTAACTTCCTCCTGATCCTCTGCATCTGCAGGGATCGACATCTGCAGCAGTTCTGCATTGCCCCGGATAATGGCCAGCGGGTTGTTGATCTCATGGGCCACACCGGCAGAGAGCATCCCCAGCTCTGCCAGCCGCTCTGTACGGGCCAGCTCTTTTTCCGTTTCAAGCAGTTGCCTGCTCTTCTCCTCCAGCTCAATGGTCCGCTGCTGTACCTTTTGTTCAAGGGTCTGGTTAAGGGTATTGATCTCCTCTTCCCGTTGGCCAAGCCGTTTGCCCAGACTGGTGGTCAGCCCCACTGCCAGCAGGGTCAAAACCAGCAGCAGGGCGGCAAAGGTCAGGTTGAGGTTGTTGCGTAAATGGAGGTAGGGACGTTCAGGCAGGCCCACATACAATGCACCGATCACCGTGCCATCCGGGTCACGGAGCGGTTCATAGGCGGCAAAGTAGCGCTCATGCAGCACAAAGGCCGGTGCAATCCAGCGTTCTCCCTGCTGTAGCACCTGTTTTGCCACCTCAGCTGAAAGCCGGGTGCCGGTGGCCCGTTGGCCGTTTTCATTGGTAACCGTGGTGGCGATCCTGACATCATCCAGAAAGATGGTGGCGGTTTCCTGTAATGTGCCATCCTGCTGCTGTGGTGCAATTACGCGGGTTATCCGGTCTGCCAGTTGTTCGTTGTTGTTGAGCAGTTGACCGGCCAGCAAGGCGCCGTTGATCTCTCCATCAGCGCTTAAAATCGGCGTGGCGGCAATCAGAAACAGGCCCCGTTGCTCAGCGGTCTTGCTGGTTGGCACGGCATGTTGTGAAGGAAGCAGTGGAACCAGCATCTGGTCCGGCAACAGCGGATTTTCCTGACCGGCCTGCAGGCTGGAAAACAGCATGCTGCCCTGGCTGGGGCGTCCGGCAAGGGCCTCAGCCACCGGCTTGAGATGGCGCAGGGTATCACCGGAACGTTCTGGATTGGCTGCCCGGTAACGGACCTGACCATAGCGATCCACCACCGTCAGAAAGCTGAAGCTGCGGCTGCCGGACAGCAGTGCCAGCAGACGGGTCAGCTCATCTGTCGTCGTCACTTGCAGACTGCGGGATAACTCCGGGCTGCGGCTGATCAGCTGCACCCCTTCAGCCAGCCGATTAAGTTCCCCCTGGTACAGCTCCCGGGCCGTACCAAGGTCACTGCGGGCCTCTTCCTGGGCCTGCCCGGCCACCCGGGCGGCAATCAAACGATCACCGATCAGCCAGCTGACCAGCAGCGCCACCAGCAGCGGCAGCAGGGTGGTCAGCAACAGGCGACGCCGGATATGGACACGGGTGACACTCATCTTTGCGTTCCTTGCGTTCTTTTGCTTGGCATCTAAAATCAACCCCCCTCGCTCCCCCCTTGTCAGGGGGGAAGTGTTAACTCCCTTAATGATAGGCTCCCTCCCTGACAAGGGAGGGTTGGGGTGGGTTAAAGATGGTAGGGCTATTCCGCCTTGTATTCCACCAGTTTGCGATCCAGGGTCTTTCGGGAAACCCCCAAAATTTCGGCGGTCTTACTCTTGTGGAAGCCGGTCTGTTTATACACCCCCAGAATATGCTGACGTTCCAGTTCATCCAGGGAGATCAGCGGGGTGACCTCATCGTTGCGCAGCGGTGAGGTTCTGTTGCAGACCGGTAGCAGGTCTGAGGTGAGCAGGTTGCCCTGGGCCAGGATCACGGCCCGTTCCATCACGTTTTCCAGCTCGCGCACATTGCCGGGCCAGTGGTAGCGGGACATGCAGGTCAGGGCATCAGGGTCAATGCCATGCAGCTCCTTTTTCATCCGGGCAGCAAAGCGGCGTACAAAGTGGCGGGCCAGCGGTTCAATATCTTCAGGCCGTTCCCGCAGGGGGGGCAAGGTCAGGGAGATGACGTTCAGGCGGTAGTAGAGGTCTTCCCGGAAGCGGCCTTCAGCAACCTCCAGTTGCAGGTCACGATTGGTGGCAGCCACAAAACGGACATCAACCGTGCTTGGCTTAGTGGAGCCGATCGGCATGAACTCTTTTTCCTGAATCACCCGCAACAGCTTGGCCTGCACCGTGGGTGAAACATCACCGATCTCATCCAGAAACAGGGTGCCGCCATCTGCCTCTTCCAGCAACCCCTTCTGATTCATGATCGCACCGGTAAAGGAACCCCGCAGGTGGCCAAAGAGCTGGCTTTCCAGCAGCGAATCTGACAGGGCGGCACAGTTAAGCGAGATAAAGGGCCGTTCACGACGGCCGGAATTGCTATGCACGGTACGGGCTATCAGCTCCTTGCCGGTGCCGGATTCTCCTAAAACCAGGATATTGGCCTCGCTTGAGGCAACCTGCAGGGTCAGATCGTAGACTTCACGGAAACGAGGGGAACTGAAGACAATCGAGCTGTCTTCTCCACCCCGCTGCAGCTCCTCCCGCAGGCGTCGGTTTTCATCAGCCAGCCGATGGTGTTCCAGCGCCTTGGCCAGCACCCCCAGGATCTTCTCCTTGGGAAACGGCTTCATCACGTAATCATAGGCCCCCAGCCGGATGGCATGTACCGCATCATCCACCGTGCCGTGGGCGGTCATCACCACCACCGGCATGTTCGGGCGCAGCTGGTGGGCCTGTTTCAGGATCTCAATGCCGTTGATGTCCGGCAGCCGCACATCCTGCAGCAGCAGGTCAGCCGGTTCTGTGGCAGGGGCCTGCAGCCGTGCCAGCAGCGCTGTGCCACTGCTGAACGTTTCTACACTATAGCCTTGTGTTTTAAGGAGCTTGGCCAGGTAACGCAGGATACCTTCTTCATCATCGCAGATCAGGATACGGGGCATGGACTGATTCCTTTGATCAAAGGCTAGAGACAAAGACAAAATGATACAATTCAGGACAAATGTATACAGTAATTTTGTCCGGCTGCGGCGTAAACTACCGGAACTAAAACCATAACATGCCGTATTTACGTCATTATGCCTGTTGGCACAACTCCTGCTCTCTCCGCAGCTCGATACAGTTTGTATACAGGAAAAACCTGCAAACTACTGCGGAGGTACGAATGAGTCAGCTAGGGCATTTTTTCGGCAACGGCATCAGTCGCCGGGATTTTATC
>Ga0209016_1001366_pt1 | contig 19961 bp, 16 predicted proteins | sample EPASupsiteSAE305_FD_187265 | JGI IMG/M metagenome (GOLD analysis project Ga0209016, IMG submission 187265) | Bioremediated contaminated groundwater microbial communities from EPA Superfund site, New Mexico - SAE3-05 (SPAdes) (version 2) | ecosystem: Environmental > Aquatic > Deep subsurface >...
AAAGAGAACAATCTGACAAAGCCGAAACCATTGGGCAGCATAAGGGCATTCAAGAATGGCAACTTGCTCAATCTGGATTTGGTTCAGAAAGATGGGATAACGATTTAAGAGATGGCGAAAAACTTCCTATTACTGAAAATCAATTCGAAGGCAAAGATCGTTCAGGAGAGGCTATTGATGAAGTCTCCGAAGGACAGATTGAAGGTCATCGTCAAGGAAAAGATTATTCTGGTAAAGTTATCGAAGCTTTTGTCGATGGTTTGGCAAATGCCGTTGTTTATGCTAAGGTTTCTCCTAAAACAATTGCTTCTGTTGTGCCTACTGTCAATGGCATTCTTGAGAATAAGAACCCTCAGATTATCACTGCTTCTTCAAACAAAAAAACAAGAAATGATATTCAATCAATTGCAGAAAAATCTATTTCTAATTCAATTGGTATTAATAAAGATTTAGCCACTCCTTATCTGTCAGATATTATTTCTGTCATCTATGAAAACAGAAATGGACTTATGAGTGAAATATCTAAGATGGCAACAAAGAAAATTAATGAACTTAATAAGGTTGCTCTTAGTGAAATTGAAGACAATACAGTAGAGGAAGACGTTAAACTTTCTGTTATTTCTGCTTGGAATAAGAGATTTGACAAGAAGGCCCTTCTTTCAGCTTCACATCAATTTATTATCAATGCTGTCGAAGACCTTGGTTTTGATACAGAAGATCAACTTAATTCTGAAATTGGTATTGGAAAAATTAAAGAATTAGTATCTAAAAAGCTCAATTGTGATCCTAGCAAAATAGCTACTCCTCAAGTTACTTATGATCCAAAATCGAAAATTGCAACAATCGATGTCTATATAAAAGAAAATGGACAAAATAAAGAAGAAACTTCTCCTGTCAATAATATTAATGATATGCATCATCAGGATCAAATGAGAATGCATGAAAATATATCCGATTATAGCAATGAATTCAATGAGGACGAATATGCAAATGAACCTGAAGGTGTAGAAGTCGCTGCTTCTGCGAAAGCACAGCTTAAGAAATCAGCACAAAGTCCGGGCGGAACAACAATGCCTCCTGCTGGTGGTCAGGCTTCTCCTCAGATGGCTCCTCCTGCTGGTGGTGTCGAGTCTCTTTCTAATACTCCTCCTATGGAAGACGAAGGAATTGATGATATGGGCATGGGTGACGAAGAAATGGATAACATAGAAGAAACAAAAGAATCTATGCCTTTCGGAGCTGTCAGCCCCGTAAGTGGTTCCGATGATGTTGATATTATTGACGGACATTACAGAGATAATACTAATGGTATTGAATATGAAGTTGAAGTTAATTATAGAATCCTTAATCCTGAAAAAATGGAAGTTGGTTTCCAATCTGAAGAAGAGACTGAAGAAGAAAACCTTGAGCCTGATGCTGAAAACGATATGATGAATGAAGAAATCAATGCCTCCCCAGTTTCAATGCAATCTCCTGCTCCTGCCGCACCCGCTGGTGGAGCTGCACAGGGTGGGGCCAATCCTATGGCATCTGCTCCTAAATGGGTAAAAGAAGCTGCTTATCGTTTTGCAGGGATGAAGATTTCTCCTGAACTGTTTACGAGTGTTTCTACGACTATTGGACAGCATTGTCCGTCTTGCTCCAGCAAGAGAGTCGCCTTTAGTAATAGTGAAGGTATTTGCTCTACTTGCGGAACAAAATATTTTGTTGCTTTGGCAAAACATGAAGACGGAGACATCCTTGCTGACATGTACGTCGATCCTAACCTTACTACAAAAAGAAACAAGGCTGGTGAACTTCAGAAAAATGAATTCGGTGGATATGCTTTCGCAGGGACACCTGCTAACAAAGAAGAAATTGAAGCTGCTATTCATCAAATTCTTTCTAGTAAATCTGCAATGGTTAAAGTTGCTTCTTCAGCTAAGGATGGATGGATTGCTTGTATCAACGATCAAGCTTCCAAGGGATTTGACGGAGAAGATACTTTGACTATCTGCTCTTCAATAAAAGACTTTTTCCTTAAAAAAGCCGAAAAAGATGAAGATGACGAAGATGAAGATGACGAGACTTCTTTTGAAGAAGACATAGATAATGAAGAAGATAATACTGAATTTGAAAATGAAGATAACTCCGAAGATATTGAGGATGATGGTTTTGAGGAAATGACTGAAGACGAAGATTCTGAAGACGAAGATTCTGAAGACGAAGGATTTGTATCTGATGGTTTTGAAGAAGTTGATGAATCAAAAGAATCGGATGATTTTGAAAATGAGTCAGAAGAAGACGATCTTAAACAAGAAGTTGAAATAGATCAGATTGAAGCGGTTACTCTTGAAGGGACTGACGTTGAAGGAGAACCTTTTGAAGTTAGAATTCCGATTGGTGAAGGCGATATCGAAGAAGTAAATGAAGATATTATTGGAGAAGATATTGAGGGTGAAGATATTGAGGGTGAAGATATGGGTTCTGAATTTGAACCTGAGATTGAAATTGAAGAAACTTTTGAAGGCGAACCAGAAGATGTTTCTGAACTTCTCAAAGAGGATAAGGGTTTAGAATCTGCTCCCGAAGAAAATGGTATGGCAGATAAAGATGTCCTTAAGGGAATATTCTCAGGGCCAGAAGATGATTTTGAGGATGAAGAAGAGGAAGAGGAAGAGGAAGAAGAAGACGGTGAATTCGGATTTGGCAAGGGTAAAAGACGTTTTATTGATGAATCTGAAGTAAAATCTCTTGCCTCCAAAACTACCGAACTTCTTAGAAATGGTCTTGTGGGAAGGGCTTCCAATAAAGGTGGAAGCACATTGGATATCGAAAAATTAGCACAAATGCTTCAAATGCCTTTGGATACTAAAGTAAAGGTCCCTCGTAATAAAGAGGACGGTATTCGTGAGGATGGTATTGTTGCTCATACAGACGATAATGACAATACAGCAAAAAAGATGGAAGGAAATGCCGCTGGAAGCACTGTTGCTGATGACGATGTTGTCCAAAGTGAAGATGGAAAAGTAGAAATAATTAAACCAAAAGCTTCGAAAGATAATTGGATTAAGGCTTCTACTCAGAAAAAAGCACAGCAAGAATCCGCAAACCAGACTGAACCAATAGATGCAATCAGTGAAGAGAAAGAAGAAGAAAATGGGGAAGATATTAATATCCCTAGAGACGAATCTAAGGCAAAACCTGAAATTGATGTCAAACGTCCCGACGTAAATAATCCTAAAGAAGTTAGAAAGGAAAATTACGAAATGGGTCAAGGTGGAAAAGATATTCATACTGAAGTAGTCCCTAGAGATAAATCTGGTGATGGCCTTGGAGGAAAATCGGTTACGTTCACCGAAGAGAAAGGAGATAAAGCTACTTCTGGAGACCCTGATAATTATGTCCAGAAATTCCAAAAGGATAATCAGATAGCTCCTACTCCTGCTGGGAATAAAGACAACCATGCTGTCGCTTCTGTGGAAAAAGCAATAACAAAACTTGCATCTTCTAGAGGGTTAAAGAAGGAAAATCTTGAAGGATATATGTTTGATGATGTAATTGTTATCACTGACATTACTACTGGAAACATCTATCAAAGCAAAAAATAAATAATATAAATATGGGGGGCATAAAAACTCCCCATATTTTTTATAATTATTTTTTAAAAAAAAAGAAAGGAATTTATAATTTAAAATAAGTATAATATTAATTAGATTCTATTAAATAGAATAATATGAGTAGCCTAAAGATATTTTAAATTAATATCAATAAGAATAATAGGGAGCGAAGCATAATGTCAAAAAAAATTCACATGTTTTCTAACGGGACTGCCGTTATCCGTGAAGCTGGAAAAACAAGGAAAGCTAATCTTGAAGAAGTAACAGAATATCTTGTTTCTCTTGTTCCACAAAAAAAGAAAGGGGCTGAACTTGAAGCCGTCAAATATGACGAAGGCACTATTTATGCCCGTTATGCGGATAAAAAGGTTTATAAAAAAGTTCTTGCACAGAATAGTACAAAACAAACTGAACCAGTTAATTCTATTGAAAAGGCTACACCAGACATTAAGGTCCCTAGAGACGAATCTAAGGCAAAGCCTGAGATTGATGTCAAGCGTCCTGATGTAAACAAACCTACTGAAGTTAGAAAAAACGAATATAATAAAGGTGGAGACGGTGGTGCCGATTCTCATACAAAAGTAGTCCCCCGTTCAAAAAACAACTCTGGGTTAGAAGGAGGGAGCAAGACTACGTTCGAAAAAGAAAATAGTGATAAAGCTACTTCTGGAAATCCAGACACTTATGTACAGAATTTTACTTCTTCCGAAAAACCCGCAAAAGCTGGTAATAAGGAAAATCATACTGCTGGATCGGACATCGAAATTAAACCAGCAGAATTAATCTATAGCAAAATAAAAATTGCTAAAGAAAATGGCGAAAACGAAGACGAAAACGAAGAAAAAGATGATGAAAAAAACAAGAAGTCCAAGGATTTCCCCTTTAACAAGAAAGATGAAGATAAAGAGGAAGACGACAAGGATACAAGCGACAAAAAAGATGATAAAAAAGAAGCCAAACTTCTTAGTGAGCTAAAAGAAGCCCAAGAAGAAGTGAAGAAGCTCAAAGCAGAAATGACACGCTCTACAATTCGTGCGAATCGTCAAAAGTCAGCTATCAAGCTTGCTTTGGCGTATCGCGACCTAAATCCTGTAAAATATGCAAGTGTAGATTCTTTTAGTGAAAAAGTTGAAGACATTTCAAAGAAAATGGATGTCGAAGCTATTGAAACTGCTCTTGCTGAATTAGTCACATTCCATTCAGAAGCATTTAACAATCAACAAGAAATGAAGAAATCAGCTTCGAAAGAAAACTCTCTTTTTAACGGCCTTGACCTTGCGTTCGGACCTACAAAAGAAAGTTACAATTCAAGCAGTGCTGTCGAAAGTGGTAGTGGCTCGCTTAAAGAAATCTTAATGTCTGGTACTTCCCTTGGAAGAAAAATGGCTGATTTTGAAGCCTACACTCCTCATGTCAAAGAATAGACATGTATAAAATTAAAGAGAGGAAATTAAAATGATTATTCCTGTTCATCACTTAGTTGTCGCCGATATTCCTATCGCTGCTGGAACTACAATTGAGCCGGGAATGGCTGTTGCACTTGATACTGACGGCTATGCCGTAAAATGTGCTGCTGCTAATTACCCTATCGGTCTTTCAGCCGATAAAAATAGAGCATCTGAAGCTTTCGAATGGGTCAACCGTGTCAGCGATTCTGGCATTGAGTCCGCTGCTTCTGGAATGCTTTCTGTCTATCAGAATGGTGGTACATTCATGGTTGACGTTAATGACGGTGCTTTGCTCACCCCCGGTGGAACGGCTATCACTGGTGTTATTGCCTCTGGTGCTTCTACTGTCCCCGGAACCTTGCTTTATGTTGACGGTACTGACGGTCTTCTTGATAGCGGTTCTGGTGCTGGTGGTAATGGCACTAACGTTATCGCTCAAGTTATTGAGTCTGCTGCTGCCCTTGACTTCGGTATCCCCGGAGAATGGGAACCCGGATCGTCCTTTAACCTTACTGACGATGCAACCCCTCGTACGTGGGTAAAAATCAAATTGCTTGTTTAATGCAATTGTTTAAAAAAAAGCTAATATAAGGAGCTTAAGACTATGGCTGGATTAATAAAATCAAATTTTGATGCTCAGAGAGAAGCAATTATTGCAACTGCTCTTGAAACATCAGAAGGGCGCGTTGCGCTGGCTCAGGCAAAATAACCATTGCCATTACCACTAAGTGGTAATTAAAAAGAATACTATATGCGGGAAAACCCTGTTAACGACATTCTCTACTAATTATGTAATAATGAGAACTCAAACGGACAACCCGCAGGAAATTAGAAGGATAAATAATGATAGAAAATCGAATTTTTTGGTTGGCTGGTTTTTATGATGGAGAAGGTTCTTCTTCTTTTTCGCAAGGAAGCCCCTCTTTAAATATAGTAAATTCAGATCCAAAATGCTGTGCATTTTGTCTTGAAGTTTTTAGAGAAAATGGAATAATTGCAAAACTTGGAGAGAGATCATTCCCTTCAAAAACAAAAAAAAGAAGCAGAAAAAGATGGGATTTATTTATTAATCAAGCTGTAGAAGCTGAGAAAGCAAGTATTTTGCTTTCAAGGTATTCTCAGGGAAAAAATGCCCAGATGACTCTTATTCAAAGATATATGAATAAAAGAAAGGGTAGTAATAGATTTAATATATTAATGAAATTTCTTAATCAAACAAATAACATAGTAATATATGATATAGATGTTTTGCAAGAAAAATTAAAATTAAAAATAAATTCAAAAAATATAATGCTGGCTGAAAATGAAGATAATTTAAAAATAACAACAAATAATTTTAACCAATTAGATTACCTTGCAGGAATTTTTGATGCTGAAGGAAATATTGGAATAAATAAAAGGAAAAATAAGCACAGAGATAGTGATAGATATACTCCTATTTGTAGTATTGTCAATACCAATAAAATGATAGTTGAAGCAATCTGCTCAACATTAAAAAATAATAATATTGGCTTTCACATACAACAAAGACAAGGAAGAAATAGATCTAGATGGGACATCTCTATATCAGGCGTAAAAAGAAATATAGCTTTCCTTAATCTTATTTCAAATAAATTAATATCAAAAAGAGAACAAGCTGAAATTTTACATACTTATGTAAAACAAAGAATAAAAGATCCATATTGTATTAACGATATAGGCCATGCCTATAAAGAAGCAATAGAATCTTTAAGGTAATAAAACCTTCTAAGAACCTCAACGACTATATGTGTTCCTCCCAAAATGGGAGATGAGATAGTCTGAACTCTATGGAGACATAGAGAGGTAAGCAGAAATGACTTATCCATTCACAATTGTGAATAGTAACAAAGCGTGGTAGAGCCTATCAAACGTGCGTTGGAGTATCAGGCAATTGGCCGCAAGCTTCTCTTGGTTGACGAGTTGCCTCAAGGGGCACTCGCTCGCTACGAGAAAGATGTTGCATCTGTTGCTCACGTCATTGGACGTAGAGGTCAGGTTCCTGACCGTATCACGGAAGGCGAAGAAGTCCTTGTGCCTACATTTGAAATCGCTGCGAATCCTCAGATTCGTTTGAGCGAAATCAAGGCTCGTCGTTTCTATATCGTTGACCGTGCGCAAATGAAAGCGAAAGAAGCTATTCAGAAGCTTGAAGATACTGAGATCCTTCGTGACATCGAAGCTGCTGTTAAGGCAACTCAGGTTGTTACTCAGACTGGTGATCTTAATATCGCTTCTCTTAACTATGCTTTCTCAATGATTGAGTCTCACGACTTGACTGTTGCTAAGATTGTTATGCATCCTCAGCAATATGCTGACGTTCGTCTCTTCGGACGCGACGTATATGATGAGGCAACGAGACGTGACGTACTTATGAGTGGTCTCTTTGGTCACCTTTGGACTGCTGATATTCACGTATCTCATAGAGTTACACCGGGTTCTGTTTACCTTCTTGCCCCTGCGGAATATGTTGGTGCCATTCCTGTTCGTCAGGACATCACTGTTCTTCCTGCGGATAATCCTAAAGAGCTTCGTCTCGGCTGGGTAATTTATGAAGAGTTGGGAATTGTCGTAATCAATGATTACGCGATTGCGAAGGTAGAGTTACTCGCCACTTCGTGAACTGAACGATAATGTAAACTGAATAAAATCAGTTTTGTATGTTAAGGCCCTTATGTCATTAATTTGGCATAAGGGCCTTTTTTATTATTTTATCATAATAAATACTAATACATTGTCGTATATTATCTTATGATAAATAAATATGGCAGCAAAAAGGATTAAAAATGGTAAGCAGAAAAATATTCAATTATAGTTCAGTTATTCTTCAAGAGGAGACGTTTCTTAAATTTGGATATTATCCAGAAAAGTGGGGAGAGACATCTTCTAAATTTGTTGTCGCCATTTGCCGATATTGTGGAAAAGAAATGGATATCAGAAAGGGATTTTTCAATAAAGCTGGGTCGGCATGTCACAAAGCTTGCAAAATTGAAGAAATGAAACAACAAGTCTCTCCTTTTTCAGATCCAATGATAAGGCAAAAATCTATAGATACTATTGAAGAGAGATATGGTGTTGATCGGAAAGAAATTAGAGAGAAGATTTCAAAGGCAAAATTATCACAAGAAACGAAAGATAAGTTTGAAAATACATGCATGGAAAAATATGGTGTTAAGAACCCTTTTCAATCAGAAGAAATAAAAGGAAAGATTAAAGAAACTTGTTTAGAAAAGTATGGTTTTGACCATCATAATAAAAACAAAGAAATAAAGAAGAAAGGGAAAGATACTCTATTCAACAATTATGGCGTTGAGAACCCCATGCAGAACAAAGAAATAAAGGATAAAGCCGCCAATACTAACATTAAAAGATATGGTCATTCTAATCCTATGCAGAATGAAAAAATAAAAGATAAGGCGCATAAAACTAATCTAGAAAGATATGGATATGAAATCCCATTACAATCACCTGAGATATTGAAGAAGACAGGAGAAACTAATTTAGAGAAATATGGAAACATTTGTCCCATGCAGAATGATGAAATCAAAAAAATAATAAAAGAAAGCAATAAAGAAAAATGGGGACATGAAAATCCATTTGGTTCTAAAGAGATAAGAGAAAAAATATTAAAGAAAATGATAGAAGAATGGGGAGTAGAATTCCCATCTCAAAATAAAGAAATCAGAGATAAAATAAATAAAACAAATATTAAAAAATATGGATATTCAAACCCAATGCAAAATGAAGATATAAGGAATATCTTTAAAGAAACTGTCAAAAAAAATTATAATGGAAATTTTGATAGGATTATTTTACTTAGAGATAATGATCTTTTTTGGGAAGATTTAAAAAACAAAACATTAAAAGAACTATCCGAAAAATATGATATAAAATATTCCTCATTAGCCCGTGGACTTTCTGATGATGAATTCAAAGAAAGATATAACGACACTTATTCATATCCAAAATTTCAAATACAGAAATCAATTTACGATTTAATTAAATCATATGGATTCAAGACAGAGTTTAATACAAGAAAAATAATTTCTCCATATGAACTTGATATTTATATTCCAGAGAAAAAATTTGCCATTGAATTTAATGGGAGTTATTGGCATTCTGAAGCAGTATTAGAAAATGGTAAGGCATATAGGCATCATAGAAATAAGCTTGATTTGTGTAGAGAAAATGGAATATATCTTTTCAACATTTTTGAGCATCAATGGAAAAATAGAGAGACGCAAATATTAAATTTCATTAAAACAATACTCGGCATTAATAGCGAAAAGATTGCGGGGAGAAAGTGTACAGTAACAAATGATGAACAAAAGAAATTCATGAATGACAATCATATTCAGGGATATGGACAGGGAACGATAAAGTGGTTTAATCTTGAATATAATGGCGAGATTATTGCCAGTATGACTGCCAGTCATCATCATAGACAAAATGTTAAAAGGAATAATATCGTTTTAAATCGATTATGTTTTAAAGATGGGGTCAATGTTCAGGGAGGAGCTTCAAAGCTGTTTAAAGCGTTTAAGGAATGGGCTACGGACGAAAAATACGATGGGATAATCAGTTGGAGTGACAATTGTTGGACTGAGGGCAAGATATATGGAGTTTTAGGATTTGAATTAGAGGAAGAATATAATCCTGATTATTTTTATTGGGACAAGAATAATGATTGTTACCGATCAAAACAGAGTCAAACAAAAAGAATAAATGGATGTCCTAAAGAGGTAACAGAAAGAGACTGGTGTTATTCTCTTGGACTTTATCGTATCTATGATTGTGGAAAAAAACGATGGATATATAATCTAAATTGCGGAGATAATTAATGGATTATAATAAAACATGTGATTTTTGTGAAAACCTAGACGGAAAGGTTATTCTATGTAAGAATAAACCTTCTTGTTTTTTTGTGGGTAAGAATCTATGCTTTGAACATTATAATCTAATGATGATAAACGAAATAAAATCAAAGATCATGAATTTGGCTTATCATTTTGCGAAAGAAGATAATTTGACTTTAAATTTCAGATCAAATGAAGAAATTGAAGAAAAAATAAAAGATATAGATAATTATGCAGAGAGGATTATTGCTAGACATAGACTTTGCTGTTTTGAATTTGATTTATTCAGTTTGAATGATTTTTTAACTTTCATAAATTTTGAAACTAGAGAACAGAGGATAGATTTTATAGAAAAAATAAAGGAGAAGAAGAATGAACCACAAAGAATTTGCTGACATGCTAACTGGAAGGGAGGCTGGAGAAGAGACGAATAAAGAAGATATGAAAATAGCGAAAGAGAATAGACTAGTAGTTGTAACTGGCGCAAGTGATGATTTGATGGAATTTTATGGATGCATTTATGATGAATTCGGATGCTATGATGGTGGTTCGGCTTTTATAACAAAAAAAGGATTATTAGTGAATGAATGCAATGAAGAGGATTGCCCTTATTATCAAGAGAAATTAGATAGAGGTGAATACCATGTAATAGAAGCATTGTGGTGTAAAGAAGAGGGATATTCTTGGACATATAAAACAAATATTCCCCATTCAACCTTTGAGGTTATGGAAGATGGGGAACACTATTGTCGAGGGATTGTGTTTTGTATTGATGACTTAAAATATTAATTATTTTTTATTATTCATTATTTTTTTAAGATAATCAATAATCTTATATTTTTCTCCAAGAGATACAATTTCTTTAAAGTCGTTAATATTCATATATCTAAATTCCTTGCATGATACAGCTAAATAATCTTCTGTTAGTTTTCCATCAGAATCTCTTATCTCTGGAAACCATTTTACAGGCACATTTTCGTCTTTCATTACGTTGTAGGCTAATTCAGTGTAATATTTCCTAATAAGTGTTAATAATTTTAATTCATTTTCATATCTTTTATTTTTCTTTTCTTCATATATATTTTTTTTATTTAATTCTGCAATCTTTCTTAAACTTCTTTTTTTATCCTCAGGATCATATTTAATATATTCTTCAGATTCTATAAAATGGGTGGGGACTGTTGATAAGTCTTTTGCTTTTTTTATTATTTTTTCAGAATATTTTATTCCTAATTCTTCATCTAATTCTTCTATGAATTTTGATATTCTTTTATCTCTTTTTGTAAAAATTATATCCAACTCAAGATTAAATAACCATCTATCTATATCGGAATTCATTGAGACCTTATATTCTTCATCTTCTCCTATCGGAGTTTGAGTATTGTTGGCATTCTGTTTTGATGATGGATATTGAAAAAAATCTCCATAGTATCCTACTCCATGATCATCATAACTATGACAATTTTCTATATTAATATTAATAGAAGAAATTTTTTCATGATTATCATTAAAAGCGCAAAATGATCCTAACGATTCTTTTTTAATAATACTTTCTGGGAAATCATTATTGTCTCTAATTTTTATCTCTTTAACTTCTTCGATCATAAAAGGAAATAGTGTTCCTTTGCATTTAAACTTTTCTTTAGCTATTTCAATAGCTTTCTCTTGTCCTTCTTTTAGTGTGCATAAATATTCCATAGTACTTCTCCTTATCTTTCAAGTATATATATTATACGATGACTATAATTCAAAACAAGATGTAAAAAATAATATATTAATATAAAAAAGACAAAATTTTCTCCATATACTAAAATTATTAAAACGATAAAGTCCCTCTAATGTTATGACTGTTAATTGCTTTCCATCAACACTCTTTTTTTAAATACCCAAGGTCAATATATTTATAAGCACTATTTTTATATATATCATAAATATATAATTCGTCTTTTGACAATATATCTATATTTACTTTATTATTTTCACATGTTTCATTGTCAGCAAACATAGGAAAAGGCCAAATTTGTCGTTGAGATGGTATTAATTTATGGTCAAAAACTTTTTTCTTATGATACAATACTAGCACAGAAGCCCCTTCTGCAATTATTCTTCTGTGTATTCTACTATAAATTTTTAAAATAAAAACACCTATCAATATTCCAATAGCTGAATAAAAACTAAAATACATAATGTCTCCTTTTTTTTTATTTTTTATCATTTTTATCATTTTTATCATATTCCATGATATTATAAATATAGGTTAATATAATAATAACTAACAATCCACTTATTTTCCATAATATTATTTCTTTATATATTATACAATAAAATTATTATTAAAAGGAAAAGTAAGAAAGCCAACGACTTTAGTCGTTAGGAATATGTCAAACCTATTTTCCAAAGTATTATGTTACTTATCCAGTTTTAATAGATGATCATTGAAATTATTAATTAACTCTATGGATATTGTTTCCCTGTCTTCTTTTGAGAGATTTTCAAAGAAATCCTTGTCTCCATCTTCTATATATTTAATAATTCTTTGTCCTTGTTTTTCAATATCATCTAAAGGTCCAGATAGTTTTCCTCTATCTTCTTTATAAGAGTAATCATTGAAATCGTTTTCACCGAGTTCAATTACAATATCTTTTTCTTTATTTTTTGGTACACTTTCATTGTAAATATTATGTTTTATTCTTTCTATTTCAGCCTTTTGATCTTCTGGCAACGAATCTAAGTATTCTTTTCTCTTTTTAATATCATCTTTATTTAAGTCAGCAGTTTTAAGCATTCTTTTTTGTTTGATAAGTGAATTATGACTTTTTTTTATAGTTTTTCTTATTTTATTTATACCAAGGCTTTTTTCTAAATCTTGTTTCATTGCTCTTTCTTTTTCGTCTAATTCTTCAAGTATTTTTTCTAGTTTTAAATTTTCAGTAAGTCTCTGGGTATCAAAACCTAATGAATCTAAAAAGTTTTTATCATCAATATTTATTTCGAAATCCCATAGAAGGAGTGAATCTGATAGGTCTCCGTAATATCCATCTTTTATATTAGTTTTTTCTTTATTTTTAAAAACTCTTTCATTTGGATCTGGGTATGAAGAATTTCTATTATGATTAGAGTCATATGCCACTAAGGTTGACACTGTATTCATAGAATATTCTTCGATCCCGCCAAATATTGAATTCATTTGCAGTTGATTATATATACTATTGTTATCTTTGAATAAATTTATTAGTCTAGATATATCTTCTGTCTTTTTTTCTTTAATAATAAATGGGAAAAGTCTATTATTATTTTTATATTTCTCTTTAGCTAATTTAATGGCTTTTTCTTCACCGTCTTCTAATGTGCATAAAAATTCCATAATATTTTCACCTTTTTAAAAAAAAATATCCATTGTCAATATTCTTCAATACGATTTTATATTCAAACAAAATACTATTTCGTATCTATTCTATATATCTAATCGGAGAAAACAAAATGTTTGATAAAAATGAGATAGAATCTATTAATAATGGTAAAATGTTAGTTCTTAATGAAAATGGTATCCCTCAATCAGAAATGGAAAATGTATGGTTTATTTGGTATCGGAATACAAATGATAATTCATATCGTATTCTTTTAAAAACTTTTACAACAAAAAAAGAAAATTTAAAAGATATTAAATATGCTTTAGAAAAAAAATTCACTCAAGTTGGATTTGGGAAATGGGACATGTCTAATGGAAGACTATCGTTAATGAAGTTATAAAAAAATACCCCGAAGAAAATATATCAACGGGGTATTCATTTTTTTTTCTATCTCTCTATTTTTATATTACCTTGTATTTTTAAATCTACAGATAATCCTAAAATTGCTCCCTTTAATTGCAGGTTGACATCCATATCATTAATATCAACCACAGGATCAGGATCAACCACAGGATCAGGATCAACCACAGGATCAGGGTCAACCGTTCCCTCATCCTTTAACGTCAAAGATAATATCCTACTTTCCTTACTGGTCTGAACAGACGGAACAACGATAAGTCCGTTATCATTTACAGAAACTTCTCCGCTAGATATAACTACATCTGGCGCTAATGCAGAAGAAATAATGAAAGAATAAACAAGACCTTTTGTTAAGTTTAATTTTTTTGTATTCCAAGGAATAATATCTACTGTTCCATTATCGACAGGAGACGATTCGTTAATAAAGAATGTTACTTTGAATGAATTTTCTGTTTCAATAACAGTAGACTCGTCAAACCATTCATATCTATTTCTTCCTCCTATAGAACCTGTTTCTGGAGAGACATCATCATTCAAACTTGAATTATTAAACGATACTATTGGAATATCTTTATTTAATCTAAAATAATTAAAGCTTCTATTATTTGTTATTGTTTTGTAATAATCTCTTTGAGATATTCTTTCGGAAGGTGGGACAACTAATGTGCTACCAGTAAAAGTATGTGTTCCAGAATCACGATAAAATCTATAGGGTAATTTTAGTGATTCTAGTAATTGAACAGAATACCACTGAGTACTGTATTTCATTGTAGTATCATTAAACTGATTTAAGAAACTAATAAATGGATAATCGTTTCTAGGGTTAAATGATGCCCATTTAGCTATATCCGCATAATCATAAACTCCTACACCATTTGGCATTTTTATATTTGCTGCTGGTGTGCCAAATAATCCAAGATGGACAGATCCAGAGAATACGCCGTCATGATAAATAGCATTTCTTGGAACAACGGCATCTACTGAATTAAATAATGATGGATAATGGTAAGCTAAATTTACTGCTCCAGAACCACCCATAGAGCCTCCCTGTAAACTTATTCTTTTTTTATTAATCGCATTAGCATATTCGCTTTTATTTAATAACCAATCAAGAACAAATATTACTGACTTTTCCTCATACATTACACTCTTTCCATCTTCAATTTTTTTAGGAGTATCAAGTCTTGTTAAAAATCCTTGATCAGTAATACGGTCATCATAAATATTACTATTCCATCCAGAATAATAATTTCCATATTTAACTCCAAATTCTCCCGAAGCTGATGTAGTAACTATTGATCCATCTGATTTTCTAATCGGCAAAACTCTGCATGATTGAAAATCTAAAGTAAATCCACCATAATTGTTATCATCTAAATATCTTGATGGGTCCATTCCCTCTCCAGATTCAAAATAAGTATGAGAAGCGGCATGAAGATGTAGTGTTAAAGGATATGGTTCTTTCGTTATATCATATTCATAAGGTTTTACTAATGAAAATAAAAATGGTACGCTTTTTTTAGTATGATTAAAACCATCTTCATCAGATATATCCAAGGGATTATATTTTCCAAGGAAGACAACAAATCCCAAATAACTAATATATTGTGTAGTTGGGAATATATTAAATTCGTTGCTTGTTGATTCATTAATTGGTGTTTGGAGAGAATTATTTACATCAAAAACATCTCTATTCTCATCAGAACACACAACGGTTGTTACTGCATAATAAACAGATTCTTCAGAAAGGCAACTATAAACAAAAAGATTTGTTTTTGGGCCAAGATTAATTCCTATTTTAGATAAGTCAAATTGATTAAAAGTATAAGGCCCATAAACATCCTCTGTATAATAAGCCCCTTCCCCTCTTAACATTTCTCCAAGATACTCAGAATTATCGATGTTATCTTTTGTTATTGGATTTTTACTTCTATATATTTTATATCTTATTTCTTCTGTTTCTTTGGGATATGTATTTGTATCTTCCCAAGTAATAAAAGTTTGCCCTTTACTAAAAGTTGCTGATAATGATTTAGGCTGTTCTGGTGCATCAGTAATTCCTTGCTCTCTTTCACCCTCATATGTTATTTCTAGATAATTTGGAGCAACATCTGTTGATGTTGACGCACCAATCCAACAATTCGTTCCTGTTTTGATATCTAGAACAAGTCCAAGATTACTTTGAGGGTTTAAAACCCATTGTTTTACCATATCTGTTATATCTACACTATATATCCTATTCCCTGCGCCTCCGTCCCATGACTTCCATATAACATTGTTATTGTTTTTTAAAACATTTTTTGAGTCATAAATTGAAGTTGTTGATGTTGACCATGGGACTCCTGTTGATTTTTCTGTAAAAGTAGCTTGACCATTAACCCACATTCCAGTATTATCAGGGTCAAGTATTTGATATACCGAAGATTCAGAAGTATAATCGTTTACTGCTGGAGTATATCCTGTAATTGGTAATCTTAATATCGCTTTTCTTATATTAGAATTTGTTGGTATTTTGCTAAGGTCATATCTTATTATAGGGACAAAATCAAAACCTTCTTGAAATGATCTCCAAAAAAGTCTATTTTTTGCATAACTACTAACAGTTGATGCATTTTTATGGAGAGTCCAATCAGTTGTTATTCCTTTAAAATCACATGTTTGATTTTCTCCGAATCTAGCGGTAATTGTTGAATTATTCATAATTAAAATCCTTTTAATTTTTGATAAATTTAGGTCCTTCTTGGACTTTTCCCTTATATTATTATCCGTTAATGTTTCTATTTATATATTTCTTTATTCGCTTTTGATATTCCTTTTCGTATATTTAAAGATAAATGTAAAGAAAGGAAACAAAAAATGGTTAAAATTGAAGAAATCTTGACAGAAGAAGAAATTTCCTATATCTGTTCTAAAAAGAGATGTAGATTAGAAGGGTTCCTTGTCGAGCAAATAAACAAAAAAAAGATATTTCATGACCAGAATATACTAGAGAACTATATTGCTTATGACTATCAAAACGATATCATGTATATATTTAACGATAACGATGATGAAAATATTGAATTTAAAATAAATTTAATCAAAAAAGGGTTTAGAGTAAGATCTATAGAATTGACTGAAAATCATTCATATATTATTTATGGAATAAATAATGATGGCAGATATACATCAAAATCTGTAAAATTAAAAAAAATTGAAGATAATAAAACAAAAACTATAGATCAGGACAATCTTTCCCAAAAAGAAGATATTTCAGAATTACTGGACATATGTAATGAAGAAGGGATATCTATTTGCGAGTTTAAAGAGTGGATAAATTTTATAATTTTCAAGGATGAGTATGCGCCATTTAAGGTCATTGATTTTGATATTTTCAGTATTAACGGTGAAGAAATTAATTATTTTGAAACAAAATGTAAATATCCTACTTCAAACGGAACTTTTGGTATAAACATTGGTGAAAAAAAAGCAATGGATAAATTAAAGACAAAAGGAATAAATTCATATTATCTTATATTGCTAAAACCTATATGGAAAAACAATTATAGATTATCTGATATTTTTAAAAATAAAAAACAAAAAGAACTAATGATATATATTATGTCGAATCCCAATGAACATGGTTTTTATTTAGAAGAAAAAAAAGAGGCCCCTTCATATACTCAAATATACTCTTCTAGCAGACAAGTATATTACGAGACCTCTGTGTCTAATTTTATATATATAGGCGATTTAGATTTTAAAATAAATAGAATTGACGATAAAATAAAATCTTTTAATAGTATAGAAAAAATAAATATGTCTTTTTTAAGGAACAATCAATTTTAGGAGAAAAAATGGATCATAAAGAATTAGTACAAAGAGCTAATAAATGGCTAAAGAATACAAAGAAATGTGGCGTTATTTTGATTGAATGGTATGGTGGGCCTAGAGAGACTCCCGATGCTATAGGATGGGTTAAAGGTAAAAACTCAATCCTTATTGAATGCAAAACTACATTAAATGATTTTAAAGCAGATAGTAAAAAATATTTTAGAAAACGTTCTGGATACGGAATGGGAAGAGAAAGGTATTATATGACTCCCCCAAATTTAATTGAACTTGAAGATTTACCTAAAGGTTGGGGTCTTCTTGAAGTTTATGAAAAAAAGGTATCCGTAAAAAAGAAATCTGATATTAACGATTTAACTATTTCTTCCCTTAAGAACGAAAATAAAATTCTAATACATGCATTGCGGTGTATAACTTGTGAAATAGAACAGGAAAATAAAGATCTAAGTTGGTTCAAGTATTCTAATCATAAAAAACGAGAAGAATCTATAAAAAAATACCCTAAAAATAAAGATTAATTAGGGTATTTTAAAATCAATTATATTTTTTAATTATTAACAATTATGCTACCTGCGATATTAACATCTACATTAATTCCCTGAATAATTCCCTTTACATTCAAATTAATTTGTAAACTCTTTATATTCCCAATAATAGGATCAGGGTCAACCACAGGATCAGGGACAACAGGATCAGGGACAACAGGATCAGGAATGATCACTTCCATAGTATCATAATCAAATTCTCCAACAGTACTTTGAGGAATACTATTTAATTTATTCCAAAAATCTGTCGGTAAATTGATAAAATAAAGATCTAATGGTGCTGTTCCATTTTTATTTGCTCCAAAAGTTATTCTTTGACAATCTTTTGTTATTGAGGCAAAACCTTCTGCAAAATATTGTTTATTTTTATCAAGAGGTGATGTAAAATTATATAAATTCAAATAATCACCAATACGCAATATTCTAGAAACAGATGAATCTTCTATTTCGATCAGAAGCAATTGATCACCCATCCAATGGCTTTCATCAGAATAAACACTCATCAGAAACCATCCTTTAGAGACATTTGATTCCATAACGCTCATATGTTGATTCCAGCCAGTATATCCCCATGGACCCATATTAAAAATTTTAGTTAATCCAAGAGATTTTGGTTCAAAAGCACAATACCAATCTGTTTTATTATCCTGATAGATATACACTTCTTTTCCCTGTTTATTAATTGCCCATCCATCATGACCATGACTAGTAGTTGGCATTGGAATTTCTATTTTTTCTCCTGTTGCCAAGAATGTCTCTAAATCAAAAAAGAATTGTCCACTTGATGAGGTATTGTGCAATGCCCATTTACCACTTGGGGAAATTTCTGTTTCTCCTCCATTTATAAATTCAAGAACAGATCCATCTATCGGATTAGTTACCAATTTATTTTCCCACAAATCGATAACAACACTTGTAAGACTTCCAAAATAAATAGATCTATAGTGAGCATCCGCTGATTGACCGCCATGACCAGTTTCTTTTATTCCACCATATATTTTACCATTAACTGGGTATGGAATAGAAAAATCAATTACAAGTTTTTGCTCTTCTGGATGAAAAGCCCTACATTTATAAATGCACGTATCACTAACATAAATTCCTTTACAATAAAAAATATCATCTTCTCCTACTTTCCCAGACCATCTAACATCATTTGTCTCTCCAACTTGTTTTGTGTCTGAAGATGTCATTTTTGGTCTAAAAAGTAGTGGGCCTAATTTATTCCCGTTTAGATCATAACACATGTTGAGTGCTGGTTGATCACAATATGCCAAGGCAATTGTATTATTGGCATTTATACATGAATATCTAGAATATCCATTATGAAGTCCATGACCGCCATCACTGTAATATCCGTCTGTTAAATGTAGTTCTATGTCATGGTAATCAGAAATCTTTTTAATAGGATACCCTAGAATATTCTCTCCTTCAGAGGATACTCTTCCTAATTTAATATGTTCTGAAATATTTGCTTTTTCTAATAAAATTTTCATAATATTCTCCTTCTTGTTCTTCTCCGAATATAAAAATCCTTTCTATATTCTTAATTATGATTTTCTCAAACAATAGATCAATATCCTTTAGATTATATTTTTTTTACATTAACAACATTCATATTTTAAATAGATGATTTTAACTGTCTTAGCTTAATTTTATAGATGGGGGTGGAGAAAACCCCACAATTCAGCTTTAGCTGAATTGCTTGCCGCTTGTCGGTGGGGATGAACCGCACCCCCGACATAAAGAGAATAAAGAGAATAAAGATAATAAAGAGAATATCGTATAGATAATCATGTTAAAAGCATATAAATATCGTCTATATCCTAACTGTGAGCAACAAAAATTATTATCTAAATATTTTGGATGTGTTAGATTTATCTATAATCAAGGA
>Ga0209016_1001367_pt1 | contig 19960 bp, 16 predicted proteins | sample EPASupsiteSAE305_FD_187265 | JGI IMG/M metagenome (GOLD analysis project Ga0209016, IMG submission 187265) | Bioremediated contaminated groundwater microbial communities from EPA Superfund site, New Mexico - SAE3-05 (SPAdes) (version 2) | ecosystem: Environmental > Aquatic > Deep subsurface >...
TGGCGGGGTTTTCCCCGCTTCATGCCGCCGATATCAATGCCCTTACGGAACAGGGGCAGGCCTGTTACAAGCGGTCAGACTATCCTTGCGCGCTTGAGAACTGGCGGGCCGCCCTCTCTGCGGCGCAGGACGCGGGCGACTCCGCCGCCGCTGCCAGGCTAATGGGTAAAATCGGCAAGGCATACCGTTTCGCCGGCGAGCTGGACAAGGCACTGGATTATTCGGAACGCGCCCTCGCGGCCAGTAGGGCTGGGAACGACAGTATGGGAATAGGAGACAATCTGTCTACCATCGGCCTGGTTCATTTCAAGAGAAAGGATTATGATAAAGCCCGGGATTTTCTGCAGCGCGCGCTTGAGATGCACCGCGCCGCCGGCGACAAGAAGGGAGAGAGCATAGATGTTTCCAATCTTGGCGACCTTTATTCGGCTCTAGGCGACAACGACAAGTATTTCGAGTACCAGTGGATGTCCGTGGCGCTGGACAAGAAGGCCGGGAACAAGGCTTTTGTCGCGATAGACCTTCTCAACATCGGTTCCAAGTATCACGAAGTCAAGCAGAACGAAAAGGCGTTGGACGCTTACGTGCAGTCGCTGTCGATAAGCCGCGAAATGGGAGACCGGAGGATGGAGGCGAACAATCTGGTAAATATGGGAATCGTTTACGCGTCCATGCGGGATTTTTCCAAGGCTCTGGAAAACTTTTCCGGCAGCCTGGATATAAGGAAAAAAAGCGGTGACAGAAAGGAAATAGCCGAAGTCTATAACCATATGGGGAACTGCTTCCTGGACCTGTATGAACGGGAGAAGGCCCTTGAGTACTATAACCTCTCGCTGGAAATAAATCGCTCTCTCAATCTGCAGGCAACGTTGTCCATGAATCTTGTCAATATCGGCGCCGCATACCACGCGTATGGCGAGCAGAGCCGCGCGCTGGACTATTTTAGACAGGCGCTTGAGATAAGGGAAAAGCTGGCGGACTTGCTGGGCAAGGCGAGAATCCTAAGCAATATGTGCGTCGTATATATGGAAATGGGGGACTATGCCCGGGCGGAAGAGTGTGTCGTAGAAGCGTTGCGGATACGCCGTGCCTTGCCGGGCAAAGATGAGCTAAGTGTGTCGCTTAACGGGATGGGCAGACTGGCTTACGTGCGCGGCGCATACAAGGCCGCCCTGAAATATTATGACGATGCGCTTAAGGCTGCCGAGGCCGAAAAAAACTCCATTCAGACAGCCGTGGTTTTAAATGAGATGGGGGAGGTTTTTCGCGGCATGGCGGATTATGGCAAGGCCTTTGAATATTATCAGAAGGCTGTTGACCTTGATTATTCCATTAAAGATACTGCCTCGGCCATGGCCGGCCTGGGCAACATGGGCATGGCTTATTACGAGATGGGGAACTATCAAAAGGCCCTTGAGCTTATTGAAAACGCGCGGGCTTTTTACAGGGACTCGGGCAACAGGATACGGGAAGCCACTGCCGTCGGAAATATTGGAATGATATATGCCGCATGGGCAAACTATGACAAGGCGCTGGATTTCTATGGACAGGCTTTGGAAATGAACCGCGCCGTAGGCAACAGGTCCGCCGAGGCCTCCATTCTGAACAATCTGGGCTTGGCGCGCTATGAGCTTGGCGATTATCCAAAGGCTCTTGAAGCATTCCGGGCCGCCTCCGATATTACGGCCTCGACCGGAGAAAGGGTGCTGGGCGCGACTCTGGCCGCCAACATCGGCTCGGTCTACCGGGATATGGGCGATTTCGAAAAGGACATGGAATATAATGACAGGGCTTGGGCTATTGCGACTGAAGTAGGCAGCCGCAAGATTCAGGCCCTGTCGCTCGGCAATAAGGGTGTACTGCGCATGGAGATGGGTGATTTCTCGGGGGCCGTGGAATCTACCAGGGAGGCCCTGTCCATTGCGCAGGAAATAGGGGATGGCCCGTCGGAAGCAATTTTCCTCAATAATATCGGCACCTGCTACATATATGTTGGCAACCCGGATGAAGCGGAAAAATACTTCCAGCAGGCCCTTTCATCCGGCAAGGCCGGAAAGATTACGGCTACTATTGAAGGCAATATCGCAGACATATATATCCAGAAGGGCGAACTGGACAAGGCCTGGGTCATAGCGTCCAGGAACAAGGACCCGCTGCGCCTGTCGAGATATTACATGGCGCGAAAAAACTACTCCGAGGTCAAAAATATTCTTGAGAAGCGTTTGGCCTCTCTGGAAGCATCCCGCCAGACTTTTGCCCTGCCTGTTGCTTATACCCTGCTGGGGCAGGCCGAGGAAGGGCTCTCTGATTTCAAGGCTGCCGCCGGATGGTATTTGAAAGCCGTGTCCCTGCTGGAAGATCAGCGGGAAGGTCTTGCGCCTTCCCGGAAAGCCGGTTTCCTTTCCGGCAAGATGCAGATGCTTTCAAAAATAGAGCCGTATGAGGGCCTTGTGCGCGCAAACTTCGCAGGCGGCAAGGGCAAGACTGCTTTCTATTACGCTGAGTTCACCCGCGGCCGCCGCCTTGCGGAAAGCATAGCCGGCAGGCATGCGGGGCAGGCTTCGCTGCCCGAATCGGTCGCAAAAGATGAGGAAAGGATAAACGGAGGACTGGCTGCCGCCGTAAGGCAGGCGCAGGCGGCTTTTGAAAAGAACAACGCCGAGGTCCGCCGTGAAATGGAGGCGGAGGCCGGAAGGCTAAGGAAAGAGCGTTCCGAATTCGTTGAGAAGCTTCGTTCCCGGTATCCGGAATATGCCGCGGTCAATTATCCGGAACCGGTTGCATCGGACGCGGTGCCGCTTGAATCCGACGAAGTACTTGCCGAGTTCGACGTTACCGAATCCGAGACTGTCCTCTTTCTTCTGTCCGGCGGGAAGAAAGCCCTCCGGACAGTTAAAATTCCGCTGTCGCGAAAAGAACTTTCCGGACTGGTCGCAAAATACCGTACGGCTTTCGAAAATGTAGAAAGGGCGTCCGACCTGATACGCTACGATGCGTATGCCGGCAAAAAGCTTTTCGACGCTCTTTTCGGCGATACCCTTTCTTCCCTGCCCTCGGGGACAAAGCTGGTGATTGTGCCTGACGAAATCCTTGGCGTACTTCCGTTCGAGTCGTTGCCCATGTCTGTTCCTTCCAGGGAACAGGCGGGCTCTGGAGCGCATGGTCCATTTCCCCTTGGCATGACATATCTCGGTGACAAGTTTGCCGTCTCCTATGCGCAGTCAGCCACTTCCCTTACGCTGCTGCGGACCCTTGACCGCAAAAAGGCTGCCACGGCCGGTGCGCTGGTTCTGGTGGACCCGGTTTTTTCCAATGATGACAGGCGGGCCGCGGGCGGCGTCCCCGGAAAGACCGCGTCGCTTTCCCTCATGGGGGCCGTGGGCCGCTGGAAAAACATGGGCGCGGGTGGAACGAGGGGCCGGGGGGAAACGGCGTCAGTTCAATCCGGGGATTCTGAGTCCCTGCCCCTGTTTCCCAGGCTGGAAAAAACAGCCCGCGTGGCCGACGAACTTAAAAGGCTGTTTCCTGGCACCGTCGTCCTTTCGGGCATGAAGGCCAGTAAGGCGGAACTTATGCGGCTTCCTTTGGATAAATACCGTTACATGGCCTTCGGCACGCACGGCATACTGGACGGAACCGTTCCTTATATCCGTCAGCCGGCGTTAGTCCTGACGCAGGCCGGCGTGGCAAACTTTCAGGACGGCTTCCTTCCGATGTCCGAGGTTATGGGGATGAAGATTAATGCCGATGTGGCTGCTCTGACCGCCTGCGAGACTGGGCTGGGGGCCAGCCTCACAGGGGAAGGAGTGATGGGTATGGGGCGGGCCTTCCAGTATGCCGGAGCTTCAAACGTGCTCATAAGCCTGTGGTCTGTTTCTGAGGACGCATCGGTGGCACTGACGGACGCATTTTTCTCGCGGCTTGAGGAGGGGAAAACCCCGTCTGAGGCACTTTCCCTGGCGAGGGAGAGTATCCGTCGCGCCGGATACGAGCATCCGTTCTACTGGTCTGCTTTCATATTGATGGGTCGGTAATCCGTGCGCCTTATACAGGCGGCAGGCTTAGGCCTGCCGCTTTTTATTTGCGGAGCGGACCGGGGTAAACTGACCGGAGTGCCGGGTGCCTTCAGCGCCCTGGCTCACGCGGGGAGCATTATTCTTGTCTCCGTCCGACCATGTCATTTTGTAAAATTTGAGAAACCGTTTTTGGAGGACGCATGCTCGCTTGGCTTGACAGGGTTTTTCATATAGGGGAAAACAATTCCACGGTCCACAGGGAAGTTACCGGCGGCCTGACGACTTTCCTGACCATGTCGTACATCGTTTTCGTGCAGCCGCAGGTGCTGAAAGCTGCGGGCATGGACTATGGCGCTGTTTTCACCGCGACCTGTCTTTCCTCCGCCCTCGCCTGTTTCCTTATGGGCATTGTTGCCAATTACCCCATAGCGCAGGCTCCTCTTATGGGCGAGAATTTTTATTTCGCCTATGTTCTGGTGCTTGGCATGGGTGTCCCCTGGCAGAAAGCGCTTGGGCTGGTTTTCATTTCCGGTGTCTGTTTCATGCTTCTCAATATCACCAAGCTCCGCTCTCAACTGGTGAACTCCATCCCGGAAACGCTCAAATTCGGCATATCTGCGGGCATAGGGCTCTTCATCGCCTTCATAGGCCTTCAGCAGGCCGGTATAGTGGTGGGCTCACAGGGAACGCTGGTTCAACTGGGCAGTATCACCAAGACGCCCATACTCATTTCCCTTTTCGGTCTGGCGGTCATGTCCGTGCTGTTCGCGCGGGGGGTGAAATGGGCCATACTGCTCGGCATGGGCGCGGCCGCGCTCGCCGCCTGGATTACCGGCCTAATAAGTCTGCACGGCGTGTTCAGCCTGCCTCCCTCGATGGCGCCCACCTTCATGAAGCTGGACCTGAGCGGCATCCTTTCGTGGGATTCAATCCCGATAGTGTTGCTGTTCCTCTTTATAACTATTTTCGATACCGTGGGTACGCTGATAGGCGTGGGCGTGCAGGGCGGCTTCATGAAGGACGGGCATTTGCCGCGGGTCGAGCGGGCTCTGGTCTCGGATTCCGTCGCCACCACGGTGGGGGCCTGCCTCGGCACATCGACGGTTTCCAGCTTCATAGAGAGCGCGACCGGGATAGCGCAGGGCGCGCGCACCGGGCTCGCCGCCATAGTGGTCGGTCTGCTGTTCCTGCTCTCCCTGTTTTTCGCGCCGCTGGCGGCGACCGTGGGTGGGGAGGTGCTGTTCAACGGGGCGGCCCTGCATCCTATTACCGCTCCGGCGCTTATCATGGTCGGCGCGCTGATGATGGGCTCCATAAGGCATGTCAGGTGGAATGACTTTACCGACGCCCTGCCGGCTTTCCTGATAGTCGCGCTGATACCGCTCACTTTCAATATGATGGACGGTATCGCCGCCGGGCTTGTGGCCTATCCGCTGCTGAAGACTTTCGTGGGGAAATGGCGGGAGGTGCCCGCTCTGGTGTGGATACTCGCGGTTCTACTGGCCCTGCGCTATGTCCTGCTTTGATTTTCGCGGCAAAGTTCCCTGATTCTGCGGTCGGCCAGCGCCACTATAGAGAAGACAAGCGGCGCGTAAGTAGGCATCATGTGGCGTAGTGCCACCACGCCGAAACATACCACCATAATCATGTTCAGCAGGGCTGCCGCGGACATCATCGCAGCGAAGGATGACGCGGCGCAGGGATAATACAACGGCGCAAGCAGTATCAGAACAAGAAGAATCCCCGTAAAAAATCCCGTCTCTTCCGTGAATTTGCCTGCCAGAAGCTTGAGGAATTTACCCGGTCTCTCCCGCGCAATCCTTTTGAAAATGTCCATGCCGTCACGGTCAATGGTTTCCCATGCCTTGCCGTCGGAATATGCCTTTGTCTCCATATAATCGGTTCCCGTGGCATTTTTATATAAATTCGGCACGATTGTATACCAGGCGGTTTCGTTAAATGCCTGGCGGTTGTGCTCGGCGAGGCTTGTGGGCCTGGCGAAGGGGGAAATCATGTTTTTCCTGTTCCATTCCCGCGCATTCAGCGAGAACATCCACCTGTCGCGCGCGAAAAGCCCCTTGGCGTCCATTTCGGCGTATATGTTCTTCATGGCATCGTAGTAGGGCGTTCCTTCGAAAAGGCGCAGGTCCCCCGGCTCCGAAATATACAGGGCGTTTGTCGCCATGTGTATGCCGGTAAGCTTTGCCTTGGAGAATACTCCGTTGAAGTGTTTCTGGTATGCAAGCTCGAGCAAAAGCGAGAGGGGAAGCAGCAACAATATTGCACCTATGGCTTTTGCCATGAGCTTTCTGTCGCGCAGCAGATAGATGGCTTCGATTATGATTATCAGGGGAATCACGAATGCGGTTTGGGGACGGAAGAAAATATTAAGTATCGCCAGTATTCCCAGCCTCAGGAAAGCGGTCGTTCCTTTATCCGCCAGAACCAGCAGTTCCCGCGCGCAAAGGAGCAGCAGGCTGTAGGAAACGGCTTCCGGCAGTATGGCTATTGCGGATTGTTCCGAAATCAGCGGAAAAAGAAGAACGATAAAGCCGGCGGCCTGAGCCCATCGGCTTAGGCCGAAACGTCTGGCGGCGGTCTTTATCAGGGCGGCAATGGCCGCCAGCGCGAACAGAATCTGGAATGCCGACAGGCATATCTCCCACGAGTTGCCGAAAACCGACCGGAACAGGTCTATAAGCAGAGGATAACCCGCCGTCCGTATGGCGCTGTGGTGTGTGTAGCTGAAGGTGTCGCACTCGTAGTGTAGCATGGTGTTATGATATCAAAAACCCGCCCGCCGGCTGTACAGTGATGTTATACTATCCCTGACTTGAAAATAGCCTGTCTCAATCTTTCTGGAGGCATATGACAAAAGTTTCTGTCCTGGCGGCGGCTTCGGTACTGGCCGTCGTTTCCTTCGTGTGGGCGGCCGACTCCGGCATCAAGGGCTGGATTCTTGCCGGTTCAAAGCCCAAGTCGTACGCGGCAAGCATTGACGCCGCAAATGCGCGCGGCTCTCATCGAACGGTGCTGTATAAATCCGTGGAGGACGTGAAGGACGGCTTCGGCACGATGATGCAGATGGTAAAGGCCGACAAGTATAAAGGCAAGCGCGTCCGCCTGTCGGCATACGTCAAGGCGGAGGATGTCAGGGACTGGGCCGGCCTCTGGATGCGTGTGGACGGGGCTAAATCCGGCGATATGCTTGCGTTTGACAATATGCAGGACCGGTCCATCCGGGGCACTGTCGCGTGGAAGAAGTATGCCGTGGTGCTGGATGTTCCGGAGAAGGACAGCACGGCGGTGGCGTTCGGCTTTATTCTTGCCGGCACCGGCAAGCTGTGGGTGAGCGAAATGGCTTTGGAGGTAGTGGAGAAGAGCATCCCCGTAACCGGCGGAAAAGATGGCGCCTCGATGCCGGAAGAGCCCGTGAACCTTGATTTCAATTAGTGCTCTCCTTCGAATGACAGCGGGAACCGCCGCAAGGCGGTCCCCGCTCTGCTATCATTGACATATATCTTCACGCGGAAGATAATATTCCTAAGAGCCTGTCTAAAGTTTCTCTTTCGCGGCGAAAACGGGGATTTTGGGCTCCGCCAAAGCGGAGCGAAGCGAGCCTCCTCGCAGATGGATGCGAGCTGAACGACGCGAAGGCAGAGTCCAAAAGCGCGGTTTGCAGCAGAATATGGAGACTTCAGACAGGCTCTAAATACTGCCGGACACGAGGTCAAAATGAACGCATATCCTAAATTTGTCTGCTCGGCGCTGCTTGCGCTGTGCTGCGCCTTGCCGTCTTTCGCGGAGGGGGATTTCCTGAAGGGCTGGATAAAGGGCGGTTCCGACCCTAAATCCTATGAGGTCTCTCTCGACAAGGCCGCCTCGCGCGGCCCGCATAACGCGGTGCGCTACCGCTCTCTGGAGAACGTGAAGGAAGACGGTTTCGGCACGGTGATGCAGATAATACAGTCGGAGGAATACAAGGGGAAGCGCGTCCGCCTGTCCGCCTACATCAAGCCGGAGAAGGTTTCCGGCTGGGCCGGCCTCTGGCTGCGCGTTGACGGCAGACGCCACAGCGAGCCCATCGCCTTCGACAATATGAGCGACAGGCCGGTAAAAGGCTCCTCCGACTGGCTGAAGTGCGAGGTCGTTCTCGACGTCCCCGAGGAGGGCGCCACCGCCATAGCCTTCGGCTTCATGCTGTCCGGCAACGGCGCCATTTATGTCAGCGAGATGGCTCTCGATATCGTGGATAACAGCGTGCCCGTCACGCGCCCGTCGGGAAATGCCTATCCGCGCCAGCCGGTCAACCTGGATTTCAAGTGATGGCAGGGGGAACCTGCGTCAACTGGCGCGCCGGGGTTAAATTTGTAAAATAGCGGTAACGCATTGCGGCTTCCCGCCGCAGGGAGAAATTTGATGAAAGCCCTTGTTAAAAAGCACAAAGAACCCGGCCTGTGGATGGAAGATGTTCCCGTGCCGGATATAAGCGAAAACGACGTCCTCATTAAAATCCGCAAGACCGCCATATGCGGAACGGACGTGCATATTTACGAGTGGAACGAATGGGCCCAGAACACCATACCCGTGCCGATGCACGTCGGGCACGAGTTCGTGGGCGAGGTTGTCAAAATCGGCTCCGCCGTGCAGGGCGTATCCGTGGGGATGCGCGTGTCGGGCGAAGGCCACATAGTCTGCGGGCACTGCCGCAACTGCCGCGCCGGAAAGCGCCACCTTTGCATAAACACCAAAGGCGTAGGCGTGACGCGCCCCGGCTGTTTCGCTGAATATCTGTCCATCCCCGCCACCAACGTGTTCCCCATTCCCGACGGCATAAGCGATGACGAGGCCGCCATACTCGACCCGCTCGGCAACGCCGTGCATACCGCTCTTTCCTTCGACCTTATAGGCGAGGACGTTCTCGTCACCGGCGCCGGTCCCATCGGCATAATGGGCGCGGTGGTGGCCCAGCACGTCGGCGCGCGCCATGTGGTCATAACGGACCTCAACGACTACCGCCTCGACCTTGCCCGCAAGCTTGGCATCGAGACCGTGGTGGACGTGAAGAAGACCAAGCTTAAGGATGTCATGGCCTCGCTCAAGATGAAGGAAGGCTTCGATATCGGCCTTGAAATGTCCGGCAGCCCCGTGGCGTTCAACGAGATGCTGGCTAACACCAAGATGGGCGGAAAGATAGCCCTTCTCGGCATACTGCCGCCGGAAACCAGGATTCCCTGGGGCCAGGTGATATTCAAGGGCCTGCTGCTGAAGTGCATCTACGGCCGCGAGATGTACGAGACCTGGTACAAGATGTGCGCCATGCTCCAGAGCGGGCTTAATATAAAGCCGGTCATAACGCACCATTTCCCAGTGGCGCAGTTCAAGGAAGGGTTCGAGACCATGTGCGCCGGCCGCTCGGGAAAGGTGATTCTCGACTGGTCCCACATATAGGCAAAGACTGGTTTGAATTGTCCGATGGACGCCCCGGAAGGGGCGTCCTTTTATTTGGAGGCGCGGCTGCCGGAATGCGTGGCCCGACCGCAGCGGAAGCAGGCCGGCAGGAAGCCGCCCGATTTCGTCAAAAGCCTTCTGAGGGCCGCGTATTTTTTTCCGAGTAACGGCTCCCACGGTTTCCTGCCCTCCGCTTTTCCCAATTGGATGGCGAGAGGCTGGCAGGAGTAGAATTCGCCTGACGGAGAGAGCCACACGCTGTCCCACTGGCCATGACAGCGTCCAGTTCTCCGCAGTCCGGTTCCCGTTCCGTACCATTCGGCCATTTCCTTTTTCGAAAGGTCCGGTGAAAATCTTAGTCCGGGTATGGCCATGCGCCTTATTTTTTCGGTTTCAACGTAAAGCGTTGCGGGGTCTATCGCGGGGGGAACAGCCCTCCCGGATGCTTTCGCGGCTGATAAGAGGCCAGCCTTTCCCAGAATGTCGGATGTGCTTTCCCAGTCTTTTCCCAGTATGAACTCAAGATGGTTGAAGTTGACCGCGTCCGGTTTGAGCGCGGCCATTTCCCTTGCCGTTTCAGCAAGGCGGGCATAATTGTTCGGGTTTATAGTGCACCACAGTTCAAGGCGGGTGCCCATTCTGCCCCGCATGTGCTCGAAGACGGAGGCAAGTTTCCGCACCTTGTCGAAGGCTCCCTTAACGCCGAGAGCGGCGTCATGCTCCCTGCGTCCGCCGTGGAGGGAAACGACCAGCGTGTCCAGCCCCGCCGAAAACAGCGCCGCCAGGTCCCGCCCGGACAGCAGCAGTCCGTTGGTGGTGAGCATCGCGTAGTGTCCGCGCGATTTTATCATCCGCACTATTTTAGCCGTGTCCTTGCGGACGAAAGGTTCGCCGCCGGTAAGGTAGAAGTTTCTTTGTGGGGGGAGCGCGTCTATAATCCTGCCCATCCGCACGGCGGAAAGTTCCGCGCCTCCGCGGTTAAGCTGTCCGCTTTTTCTTAGAAAGCAGAAGCCGCAGCGGGCTGGGCAGCGGTAGGTTAGGTCCACGCAGATGTTGCGCGGGAAGTTGTCAGCTTTTTTTGCCATGTTTTCTGTAGAAGTTCTTTATGGCTCTTGTTATGGCCAGGGTCTCGCTGTCCGCCATGAAAGGATAGAGTGGCAGGTGCAGACAGTGTTCCCTGTAATGTTTCGCCACGGGAAACTCGTCATAGCCTAATCCCAGCCTTTCGTTCATCGGGGTGTAGGAACTTTCAAGCGGCAGTTTTTTGTCGGCAAACCATGCCTTCAGCCCATTGGCATCGCTGAAGAAAGCTGGATAATCCTGCGGGGAAAACAACAGTCCGTCAATTGTTTGGGCCTGCGGCATGGAGGCAAGTTCTTCCGAATAGAGACGGCATGTTTTCCCAAGGGAAACGTATATGTCCGGCAGCAGGCGTAGTTTCATCAGTATGGAATAGGCGACGGCGCCGTCAGGGCGGGATGCCTTCCCTTCCTTTATCTGCGCGGAGCAGAATGCGACGGTTTCCTCATCATCGCAGAGCAGCGCCCCGGCGCTGTGGCCTTTGGCGGAAAGTGGTTTGCCTTCCGAAAGCGATACGGCCGTTACCGTTCCCAGCCTGCCGACCGGTGTTTCGAGAACCCCGGGGGCGTGGGCCTGCGAGGCGTCTTCCACTGTCTTAATCCCTTTTTCATGCAGGGCATGGAAAAGCGTTTCCGGAACCGGAATGCCGAACATGTGCGGCAGTATTGCTATATCGCCTTTAGCCGCCGCGGGAAGGGTTTTTGCCGGGTCTATGTTCAGGTTCTTCGGGTCCGACTCCACGCACACGGCCTCGAGTCCGGCGGCCTGCGCCGCTTCAAGAAGTGAGCGGTGAGTTATGGCTGGCAAGAGCACTTTTGCCTTTCTGGCCGAAGCCAGTAGCCTTACGCCAAGAGCCAGGGCTTCGCCTCCGCTGGATACAAGCAGCGCGTGCTTTCTCCCAAAATGGGCGGCAAGGGCATTTTCGGCTATCGTTCGGGCGTCCGCAGGGGAGAACTTTTCCGCCAGCGCGGCGCAATGCTCGGCTATTATGGCGTCAACACGGAAAGGGTCGAATACGGGTTGTGGTGGTTCTGCGTTACGTTTCATGGATTATTACATTGTAACTATTGGGGTGCGGCAAATAAAGGCCGGCGTCATTGAAATGCCGGGCCTATAATTTCTACCATTGGATACATGGCAAGAGTACTCCTTATAGATGATGACAAAGAAACAGTAGCGGCCAACCGCCACATGCTTGAGATAAACGGGCACGAGGTGGAGACCGCCAATACGGCCCCGGCCGGCGCCGAGGCGCTGTCCAAGTCGGCTTTTGACATTGTAGTGCTTGACCTGGTGGATGAGGATGAGAGCCTCAAGCAGGACCCCACCGCCGGTTTCAAGCTTGTGAAGGACATCCGCACACGCTTTCCCGCCCTGCCCGTAATAGTTTTGACCGGAATTTACGAGTTTATGACGGATGAGTGGAAGGATGAGTTCGAGCATGACAAGTCCGTCCTTCAGGTGCACCGCTTCATGGAAAAACCCGTAGCCCCCTCCGTTCTCGTTTATGAAATAGAGGCTCTGCTGAAGGAAGCGCATAAATAGTCTTGCGCCCTTCAATTTTGTAAAATGGGGTTACAACGAAGGATACAGCTCGGCTTGACATCCGCCGGGTTTCCGCGCTCAGGGACGGCTCAGCCGCCGTTTCCGGAGCGTTGACCTGTTGTTTACACACGGCCCTGCAAGGCATATGCGCTTCTCTCGCGCAACCGTATATTGATGAACCTGGACATTATATACTTCCTACTGGCATTTCCCGCAGTATCAGCTCTCGCCCTGCTCTTCGTTAAAAAAAGCGCATTACGAGACTTCATTGTAAGGCTTTCCGCCTCAGTGATCATAGCGGCCGTCGCGCTGCTCTTCTGGCAGTCACGCGGAGGGGCCCTGCCCGAATTCTTCCAGTCGTCGTATTTCGGCAATTACACGCTGGTTTTCTGGCTGGAAGTCGCAATGACCGCGGCGATACTGTATCTCAGCGTCAAATACAAAAAGTGGCTGGCTTTCGTCCTCGCGGTCGTCCAGATCGGACTGGTCGCCTGGTTCGAGCATATGGGAGGGGAAATGCCCGTGGCGTCGCCCCTTTACATAGACAGGTTCTCGCTCGTCATGGCCGGAATAATCGGTGTCATAGGCTCGCTCATCTGCGTCTATGCCCTCGGCTACATGAAGCACTTCCACCGCCATTATCCCATGATGACAGACCGCAGGCCCTACTTCTTCTTCCTGCTTTTCATCTTCCTGTCGGCCATGTTCGGCATAGTTTTCTCCAACGACATGTATTACATGCTGTTCTTCTGGGAGATAACAACGCTCTGTTCCTTCCTTCTCATCGGCTATACCCGCACGCAGGAGGCGGTCAACAACTCCTTCCGCGCGCTGGTCATGAACATGAGCGGCGGCATAGCCTTCATCATCGCCCTCATATATCTCCGCCAGAACTTCCAGATATGCGAACTGGACAAGGTCATCGCGCTCAAGCAACTGGCCATCATTCCGGCGGCCCTGCTCTGTTATGCCGCGCTGACCAAGGCCGCGCAGATGCCCTTCTCCTCCTGGCTGCTGGGCGCCATGGTTGCCCCCACGCCGACATCCGCGCTGCTGCACTCCAGCACAATGGTAAAGGCCGGCGTGTTCCTTGCCCTTAAAATGTCACCCGTCATCCAGAACACCTACGCCGGCAACGCGCTCGCGGTGGTGGGCGGGGCGACGTTCCTCGTCTGCTCTCTCATCAACATAGCGGAGCATAACGTCAAGAAGCTGCTTGCCTATTCCACGGTGGCCAACCTCGGCCTGATAGTCTGCTGCGCCGGCGTCGGCACCAGCGAGACGGTATGGATAGGCATAATGCTCATCATATTCCACGCGGTTTCCAAGTCCCTGCTGTTCCTCGTGGCCGGAACCGTGGAAAACCGCCTCTACACAAAGGACATCGAAAACTACGACAACCTCATAGTGAAGATGCCCGTCCTCTCCATACTGCTGATAACCGGCGTGGCCGGAATGTTCGTCGCGCCCTTCGGCGTGGTGATAAGCAAGTGGAAAGCCATAGAGGCCTTCCTCAGCGTTCCGTCCATCCTCGGCCCCGTGCTAATCATAGTGCTGGCCTTCGGCAGCGGCGCGACGGTGTTCTACTGGACCAAGCTGATGGGCAAGGTCATGGCGGTCAAGGACGTGCCCGAGCTTGAGAAAAAGAAACAGGACACCATCGGCATGGACGAATGGGTTCCCCAGTGGGGGCAGGCCGTCCTCAGCGTCATAATCTGCCTCGGCCTCTATCCCATCTCGGTCCGCCTTGTAGAGCCTTATGTCCGCGGCGTGTACGGCGCGGCCGGCGGCGGCGTCGGCATGGTCAATTACGTCATCATCGTTATAATGGTTTCCATGATGGTGTTGCTGCCCCTTGCCGCGATAGTTTTCCGGCGCAAGCGCGTTTACAACCAGAACAACACCTATATGTCCGGCCGTTCCATGGACAGCGACATGGTGGTGGACTGCTCGATGGGTTCCAAGCGCGCGGTAACGCTGCGCGGCTATTACTTCGAGGAGCTTTTCGGCGAGCATAAGCTCGCCCTGTACGCCAACACGTTCTGCACGGCGGCCATATCCTTTATGATAATCGCGGAGGTTTTATGGGGACGCTAACACTCGCGTTGCTCTACGTAATACTTGCTCCCGTGCTGGGCGGCCTGCTGGCCGGTCTCGACCGCATAATCAGCGCCCGCATGCAGGGCCGCGTCGGCCCCCCGCTGTTCCAGCCCTTCTATGACGTCAGCAAGCTGTTTTCCAAGGGCCGGGTGGAGATTAACAAGCTCCAGGCTCCGCTCATCTTCTGCCACCTGGTGTTCATGATATTCACCGGGGCCCTGTTCTTCCAGGGCGGGGACATACTGCTGATAATATTCGCGCTGGCCGCGTCGTCGATATTCTTCATACTGGCGGCGTTCACGGCCGGTTCGCCCTACAGCTTCGTGGGCGCGGAACGCGAGCTGGTCATACTGCTCGCCGCGGAGCCCGTGTTCCTTATCGTGCTGGCGGGCGTGTTCAAGGTGGCCGGCACCTTCGGGTTCTACGACGTCATACGCACCGGCAAGCCCCTCATAGCCTTCCTGCCCGGCATGTTCTTCTGCCTGCTCTATGTGCTGACGATGAAGTTCCGCAAGTCGCCGTTCGACCTGTCCTACTCCCATCACGCGCATCAGGAGCTGGTAAAGGGCATCACCACCGACCTGGGCGGGCGTTCTCTGGCCATGATAGAGATTTCCCACTGGTACGAGAACATCTTTCTGCTGGGCTTCGTTTACCTGTTCTTCGCCTTCAACCCCGTTCTGGGAATAGCGGCGGCCCTGTTCACCTATTTCCTTGAAATACTGGCGGACAACACGAACGCCCGCGCCAAGTGGCAGTTCTCTCTTGTGTCCACCTGGCTCATCACCCTCGTCTTCGGCGGGGGGAATCTTATAGCGCTTTATTTCATGGGGATGTAAATGCCAATAACCAAATCGCCCTGGATAATGCATTACGACGGTTCGAGCTGCAACGGCTGCGACATTGAAGTCCTCGCCTGCCTTACGCCGCTTTATGACGTTGAACGCTTCGGCGTCATCAATACCGGCAATCCCCGCCACGCGGACATACTGCTCATCACCGGCTCCATCAACACGCAGAACGCGCCCGTGGTAAAGAACCTTTACGACCAGATGGCGGAGCCGAAGGTCGTCATAGCCGTGGGCATATGCGCCACTTCCGGCGGAGTGTTCGCCGACTGCTACAACGTGCTCGGCGGAACCGACAAGGTCATTCCGGTGGACGTTTACGTCCCCGGCTGCGCCGCCCGCCCCGAAGCCATCATCGACGGCGTGGTTAAAGGCCTCGCGGTCTACGCCGAAAAGACCGCCAAGGCGGAGGTGAAGGCAAAATGAATCCCAACATAGAGATATCGGAACTGAAGCCCGATTTCATCATTTCCCGCGTGACTGAACTCTCCGTGCAGGGCTGGCGGCTCGTGCAGATGTCCGCCTCCACCGTGCAGGGGGAGGGGGACGCCCAGCAGGTCGAGCTCAATTACTCCTTCGACAAGGATTACAAGCTCCTCAACCTCCGCGTCCTCACCGTTTCAGGCGCGAAGATAAAGAGCGTCTCCGGCATATTCTTCGGCGCGTTCCTTTACGAAAACGAGATAAAGGAGCAGTTCGGCATCGATTTCGAGGGCATAGCCATAGATTTCCGCGGCACGCTCTACAAGACCGCGGTAAAGCAGCCCTTCATCGCCTTCGCGCCAAAGAAGGCGGCCGTTCCGCCTCAGGGAGGCGCAAAATGAAACAGACCATAGTCCCTCTAGGCCCCCAGCACCCGGTGCTGCCGGAGCCCCTCAGCTTCGACCTCGTCCTCGAGGACGAAAAGGTCGTTGACGCCATACCCAGCATCGGCTTCGTGCACCGCGGGCTTGAGCTGCTGGCCCCCAAGCGCGATTTCGAGGAGTACGTATACGTCGCGGAGCGCATCTGTGGCATATGCAGCTTCATGCACGGCATGGGCTACTGCCAGGCCGTGGAAGAGGTGATAAACCTCCAGCTTCCGCGCCGGGCGAACCAGCTCCGCACCATGCTGTGCGAGCTTTCCAGGATTCACAGCCATCTGCTCTGGCTTGGCCTCGCGGCCGACGCTTTCGGTTTCGAGAATCTGTTCATGCATTCCTGGCGCCTGCGCGAGAAAGTGCTCGACCTGTTCGAGGAGATGACCGGAGGCCGCGTCATATTCAGCATCGCCAAGGTGGGCGGCCTGCGCAAGGACATCTCCACGGAGACCATCCGCCGCGCTTCCAAGGTCCTTCGGGACATGCTGCCGGAGATAAAGGAAATCTGCGATGTGTTCCTCAACGACGCCTCGGTGAAGCACCGTCTCTGCGGCGTGGCCGTGATGAGCGCCGAAAACGCCCACAAGCTGGGCGCCGTCGGCCCCATGCTGCGCGGCAGCGGCGTCGCGAAAGACCTCCGCGTGTCCGGCTACGCTTCCTACGGCGAACTCCAGTGGGAGATAATCACCGAAAAGGACGGCGACTGCTACGCCCGCTGCGCGGTCCGCGTGCGCGAGATATACCAGTCGATAGACATGATACGCCAATTGGCGGAAAAGCTGGAGGACGGCCCCGTGGACACCAAGGTTCTTGCCGCCCCAAAAGGCGAGACTTTCATGCGCCTTGAGCAGCCCCGCGGAGAGGTCGTCTATTACGTGCGCGGCAACGGCACCCGCTTCCTTGAACGGTTCCGCGTCCGCACCCCCACCTTCGCCAATGTCCCGGCGGTGGTAACTTTGCTGAAGGGGCATGAGCTGGCCGACATCCCGACCATACTGCTCACCATAGACCCCTGCATCAGCTGCATGGAGAGGTAATCATGGCCCTTTTTTCTATGCTCGGAACCGCTGTGAAGAGCCTGCTGCGCAAGCCGGCGACGAGGCTGTACCCGTTTGAAAAACGGCAGCCTTTCGAACGCTCGCGCGGCAATCTGGTGAACCACGTGGAAAGTTGCATCTTCTGCGGCGTCTGCCAGCTGAAATGCCCCAGCAAGGCCATAACCGTGGTCCGGGCCGAAAAGACCTGGACATTCGACCGCCTGCGCTGCATAGTTTGCGGCCGCTGCGTGGAGGTTTGCCCCAAGAAGTGTCTGGAAATGAAGAACGACCATGCCGCCCCCATAGGGCCGGTCAAGGCCGATTCGGTAATAGTCCAGAAGGGGCCCGCGCCGGAAGCGCAGACCCCGCCCGCGCAGCAGTAAGTTTCCGGACGCCCCTCCCCGCAAAGAGGAGGGGCGTCGTCATGTTGAAAGAGCCTTGCCCCGGGTATTGATTCCCGGACAGATATTATGAAGCTGCTTACCAAGCACACGGATTACGCCGTACGAGCCCTCCTCCATCTCGCGATGGCCGGGGGGGAGACCTATCATTCCTCTTCGGAAATAGCCCGCGCGCAGGGCATACCGCTCAATTTCCTGCGCGGCATACTCAACCGTCTTATCGCGGCGGGCTGGCTTGTTTCCAAGGAGGGGGTTGCTGGCGGCGTCAAGCTGAAGGTTTCTCCGGAGTCCATTTCCGTTGCTTCCCTCATCCGCCTTTTTCAGGGCGAGGTGGAGATATCCAACTGCATGTTCCGGCGCCAGCTTTGCGCGAACCGGAGCCAGTGCGTGCTTAGAAAACGTCTGCTGAATATAGAGAAGACCCTCGCCTCCGAGTTTGACGGAATCACCATAAAGACACTGATGGACGACTTGCGCCAGTCTTCCTGAACGGCTTTTCCGGTCCTAAGAGCCCATCTAAGAGCCTGTCTAAAACCTCCCGTCAGCAAGCGGGAGGCTTTTTTATTTATGGATTTACGACAGATGCTCATTGTCTGACAAGTGGTAAATATGTTATTGAAAAATAATAGGCTCATGGACGTTCCGCTGGCGCCCCATGCCGTAACGGATGGGGCGTCGTGCTTCCGGGGCCTGAATAAACAGGAGGCGTATTAATGTTAAAGGTATTGAAATCCGCCCTCACCGAGAAATCCTGCGAGGGTTCATCCGAGAGACTGCTGCAGCTATGTTTTGGCTACTTCGGCTTCTATGTCCTGAACGGTCTGGCCGTCAAGTTCTTTGTTCCTTCCAGAATGACCGACGTGGCGTATCTGGTTTACAGCGGCATGGGCAGCATGACCATCTGCGTCCTTGTCGTGCTTGTACTCAAGTGGTATAAACTCAAATCCACCCATAACGTGCAGGTCCTCGGCATGACCATGCCCGCGGAATATCTCTACATCATTCCTTCCGGCATCTGCACCGCGGTCGTCATCCCCACGACCACGATGATGTATACCCTCCCCATATCGGTCATGGTGGCCATGGTCATCATGCGGGCCACGGTGATAGTGGTCAGCCGCCTGGTGGACTCGGTCCAGGTCGCGCAGGGCATTCTCCATAAGAAGGTTTATTGGGAGGAGAACATGGCGGTGGTGTTCGCCATTGTTGCCGCCAGCATGAACATCTTCGGCGCACAGGGCAAGGACTTCGACTTCATCCATAATAAAGCCGCAGTTACGATCCTTACCGCCTATGTTATTGCCTACGCGATAAGAATCTACATAATGAATTACTACAAGAACACCCGCCCGAAAGGCACACCCCAGCACAACGAGGGTTTCTTTGCGGTGGAGCAGATAACGGCCTTCCTTACCACCGTCATAGTCGCGGTGCTGGCTTTCAAGATGCTGCCCGACACGCTCAATCCAAAGAGCTTCATTAACCAGTATCATGACTGCATCTATAATCCGCCCTCCGCATGGCTCGGAGCGATTGTCGGCGGCCTGCCCTACGGCGCGGCGGCATTCTTCTCCGTGTTCCTGTTCATGTTCAAGGGCCGCACGGCCACTTTCGCCGGCGTCGTGAACCGTCTGACATCCCTTATAGCGGGAACCGCCGCGACGATGCTTGCCGTCTGGTTTCTGGGCGCGAAGCAGCCCAAGAATTCGGAGTGGGTCAGCCTCGCCTTCATACTTGTCGCCATAGTCTTCCTGACGCGCGCAGAAAAGCGCCGCACGGCGGAACTGCTGGCCGAGAAGGAAATCGAGAAAGCCTGCTAGTCCGTTCTGTATTAGCTGAAAACCGGCCCCGCAACGGGCCGGTTTTTTCATTTGTGCCGGGCTATTTGTTATGATTTATACACGGCTCCGGCCGATACTTACATGACTTTCCTCTCTTTCTGGAACAGCGGGAAATACGCGCTGCGGACGCTTTTCATAGCGTCCGTGGCGCTTCTCGCCGTGTGCGCCATTCCGGACCCGTGGACTATTACCGGGCATAAGGGAGCGGCGGTTTCCGGTTTCAATAGTTCGTATATGTCTCCTCTCCGTCTGTCTTCGCTGGAGGATAAGCGGGACGGGCGTATTGTCAGAGTGTCGATGTTCTTCCGGCCCGCGCCGGGCAACGCTGACGGCAATCTTTTCCAGACGGCTTCCGGCAATTCCGGCATGCGGGCGGAGCTGGTGCGGGACTACGTTCTTTCCGCCCTTATCGCAAGAGGGGAGGCCGCCCAGGAAGTAGATATTGCAGAGAATGTGATTCCAGGCGTATGGCATAAACTGGAAATCATTGCGGACGTCCGCAACAGGACAAGAATATATCTTGACGGGACGGAACGTCGGGAAATGAGCGTCCCCGAGTCTCAGCCTCGGCTGGACGCCATAATGGTCGGCGCGGCTTTTGACGGGCGCAGGCCGTTCAGGGGGGAGATAAAGGACTTTTCCATACAGGTCGATTCCTGTAAGAAGATTGACCTGAATCCGTTGCGCCTCCTGTTCCTTGTGCTGTTTCTTGTGGCAGCAGGCAACAGCCTCAGGTTCCTGCCGGAGACGGCGCGGCGCTGGCTTGCGGCGGCATGGGAGG